>Ga0315549_1004336_pt1 | contig 12017 bp, 9 predicted proteins | sample SalMarSW160200MG_FD_203101 | JGI IMG/M metagenome (GOLD analysis project Ga0315549, IMG submission 203101) | Salt marsh sediment microbial communities from the Plum Island Ecosystem LTER, Massachusetts, United States - Salt Marsh Sediment SW1601-200 ... | reverse complement strand
AACTATCAGATTCGTTGCTTGGCACAGACCATTCGGAATTTGTAGAACATTCGATACGTGGTTTTGAAGGCAATTTGGTTGACTCAACCGGACTGCCTCCTTATCGAGCCGATTCACGATGTAGAGTTACTGGCATAAGCCGAGGTTGCTCCAGTCAGTGGATGACGGTCTGGGCCCCGGAACTTTGGCCGGCAAGAGCAAAAGAGTGGTATGAAAATTTCGAGAAGCATTTCTGGCAGGAAAGGTGTACGGCTGTTGGTTATCGAGAATTTCCTAAGGATTATCAGAAAATGGATTGGCACTTTGATGTTGATGCCGGTCCGGTTGTACATGGTTATGGGGCTGCTGCCTGTGCCTTTGGAATCGGGGCGGCGCGGGCAAACGGGAGATTTGACCACGCATACCCTCTTAGCATAGAGGTACTTTTACTTTCCTGGCCTCTTCCGGATGGGACTCTCTTTGTTGCAAGGTTCCTTTCAAATGCGACTCACGCCCCATATCTTGGTGAGGCAGCTCTGCTCTATGCACTTACTTGAATGCCGGTTGGAGATGTTGAAATAAAAGGACCTGGGAGACTCCCTGCTTTCGTATATATAGTTCTTTGTATATATTTAGGCACAGGTCTTTTAGTAGTTGTGGCGGCCATAATATCCCACCGAAACAGGCAAAAGCAAATCTTCAAGAAGAATTATCCCCTTGTGAAAGTACAGCTTGCAACGTGGGCAGTGCTTGTTACCGGAGGGATTATATTGTCTATTGTATATCGATTGGATATAGGGCTATTGTTAATTTTATTGGCTCAATTTCTACCCAGAGGTTTTGCAAAAAGTGCCTCAAAAGAAGATAAATCCGATGTTACTTCAGAGTTAAGTAGTTGACCTTGCCAGTTTTATCGATTCTATTAGTGTTCTGATGAGAATGCTTATTCTTTGGCATTATCTCACCGCTCTCAAATATTGGTTCGGCGTCTCCTAAGCAAATGGTGATTTTCAAAACTCGAATTGGTCTTTGAAGACGGTTTTGAAATCGTAAACATCGTTGAAATCATCGATTGAATCGGTTGGCTGAGCAGTCATCAATTCGTGTTTTATCAGCAGAAAAACGATTTCACCAAAATCATTTGTTATTTTGACACCCCAGTTATTTAGCACCAACATTGCCAGTCTGCCCCATTTCTCAATAGCCAATTTTTTTAAACCCTCGCAGAGTGCCTGGCCGCTAACGTGGCGAGGAGTAGTAGAACTTTGTGCCGTATAGCCAAGACCTTCATAGATGAACCTGACCGCATCAGGGCTATATCGGCCATCTTCTTTGGTAATTTTTTCGAGATTCTTTTTCATTTTTGCCATAGAAAGCCCAGGGTCTAAACCTGCAATAAAACGGCAGGCTAAATATTTATTCCTATATCTCCTGCGGGATTTTGTCAAAGTACCTTTTGACCAGGTTTCGCTCCGGAATCGGCTGAGAGAATATAAATATCCTTTCCGCCGGTACCCGCAGCCAGAATCATACCTTCTGACAAGCCGAACCTCATCTGTCTCGGCTTCAGATTGGCCAGATAGACCACGATTTTGCCGGTCAGCTCTTCGGGCTTATATGCAGTAGCTATCGCAGCAAAACAAGTTTTTTGTGGTCCGCCTACATCCAATTCCAGCCGCAGCAGTTTATCTGCACCCTGAACGGACTCAGCTTTCACTACTTTTGCGATTCGCAGGTCAATTTTGCCAAAGTCTTCAATTGTACACTCGGGCTTGAATGGCTCAGCGGGGATTGCCTCTGATTGTTCAGCACTCGATGGCTGAGGGCTTTGAGTTTCTTTACTTTCCTCTATCATTGCATTCACCTGTTCTTCATCAACTCTTTCAAGTAATCGTTCAAAATCACCTATTTTGTGGTCCTGCAGCAATGTTTGCACATCTTCAAAACTAAGTTTGTCCACATTGAGAAATTTTTCCACTTTTTCGGCATATTTGGGCAGTATGGGCTTGAGGTAAATTGTAAGGATTCGTACTGCATTAATTACAGCAGTTAAAGTAGCTTGTGTTTTTTCCAGGTCGGTTTTTACCGTTACCCATGGCTGGTTCTGTTCGACATATCGATTTGCCTCATCGGTCAAAGCAGTAATTGTCCGTACAACGGCAGCAAATTTAAGATTCTCATAGTCCTGAATAATCTGGTCTTTTGCGACTGTGAGCTTGTTAATTAACTCTCTGCCCTGACTATCTAACTGACCAAGCTGACCATCCAGTTTCTTCGTCAGCATCGGGCCGGAGCGAGAAGCGAGGTTTGCAAATTTGCCAACCAAATCGGAATTAGTTTTGTTTACGAAATCATCAATTCTCAAGTCGATATCATCGATAGTATCAGTTAGTTTGCTTGCATAATAGTATCGCAGATATTCCGGATTCAGGTGTTTTAAGTAGGTGCCTGCCTTAATGAAAGTGCCGCGGGATTTGCTCATTTTTTCGCCGTTTACGGTTAAAAAACCGTGAACAAAAAGTTTGTCTGCTGGTTTAAATCCGGTACCCATGAGCATTGCAGGCCAGAACAGCGCGTGAAAATACATAATGTCCTTGCCGATGAAGTGATAAAGCTCGTACTCATCACTGTTCCAAAGTCGGTCGAAGTCAAGATTGTTTTTAACACAATAGTTTTTAACTGACGCCATATATCCGATTGGCGCATCCAGCCAAACGTAGAAGAATTTATTTTCTTCTCCGGGTATTTTGAATCCGAAATAAGGTCCATCGCGTGATATATCCCAATCTTTCAGGCCGGCAGTGAACCATTCATCGAGCTTGTTCGCCACAGATTTTTGTGTATGTCCCGAGACAATGAGGCCCTTTAACTGTTTTTCATAATCAGAAAGTCTGAAAAAATAGTGCTCCGAAGTTTTTAGAACAGGCTCAGCCCGGCAGGTTGCGCAATATGGATTTATAAGCTCAGTTGGCCGATACGTGGTACCGCAGATTTCACAGGAGTCACCATATTGCTGCTCAGCTTTGCACTTTGGACAGGTGCCGCGAATAAATCTGTCAGGTAGTGACATCTTACAGTTTTCGCAATAGGCCTGTTCAACGTCTCGTTTGACGATGGAGCCGGCTTTGTTTAGACGGTTGAAAATCATCTCACTAAAAAGCTGATTTTCCGGTGAGTGAGTCGTATAGTAATTATCGAATTCGATATGAAAACTCTCGAAATCCGCTTTGTGCTCGGAGTATACACGTTCAATTAGCTCTTCAGGGCTTATGCCGGCGGCACGGGCACTTATCATAATTGGCGTGCCGTGGGTGTCGTCTGCGCAGAAGTACAGACACTGGTTGCCGCACATTTTCTGAAAACGCACCCATATATCGGTCTGCAGATACTCAACCAAATGCCCTATGTGTATTGGGCCGTTTGCATAAGGCAAAGCTGATGTAACAACGATATTACGTGGCATATCTCTTCCTTGAATGACTACCGATTCTCATTCCCCTTGTCGTCCTTATCGCCATCCTCCGGTGTACTTTCCCGTTCATCCTTAGCATCCGGTGCCGAATCGGCAGATTTTTTCGCTACGGTTGCAGGAGTGGAAATTATCTCAAGCTCTTCAACAGGGATGGCGGCTTTTTCGCCACTTTCATATTCGACCACAACAAGTTGAGTCAATATTTGTGTGTCAACAACTTTACCCTCACCGTGTTTTGTTTTCACCTTAGTGTTCTTTTTGGGCAGCTGTTTTTTAAGCTCGGTGTAAGTCTTATCCTCGTATCGCAGGCAGCACTTTAATCTTCCACAATAGCCGGAAATCTTTGAAGGGTCAAGGGTCGCTTTTTGCATCTTGGCCATTCGCATATTGACAGGTTTTAAGAGCTTAAGAAATCTTTGGCAACAGCATTGCTGTCCGCAGGTCTCGATATCGCCCAGTATTTTAGCTTCATCGCGTGAACCAATCTGACGCATTTCGATTCTGGTCTGATATTCGTTTGCCAGTTTTTTTACCAGATCACGGAAATCCACTCGTCCGTCGGACATAAAGTAGAAAATAATGCGCTCGCCGCCAAATATGTGCTCCGCGTCGACTATTTTCATTGACAGGTCCAGCTCGTTGGCGAAACGTTTACAAGTTTCCATCTCCTCTTTCGCAATCTTTTTCAGGTGTCGCTCCTCGCTTATATCCTCTGCGGTTGCGAAACGCACAAATTTACCTACGCGCTCACAAGAGAATTCTACACCGCTGTCATCAAAATACTTTTTAATCTGGTCTTCACTTAACCTTAATTGTCCACCCCTGTAGGCGGTTAGCTGGCCCACGAGATGGGCTAACTCAAGACCTTTGTCGGTTTTTATCACTACGCGAGTGGCAACTTTTGGTATTCTGGTTTCGTTGTGTTCAAAGAAACCAAGCGTATTCATCCTGCCGTAACGAACCAGCATATATTTCCTGCTTTTCGCCTGCTTGACCTTTTTTGTTGAAGTTTCTGCCATCTAAGCTACCCAAGCAAATAACTGCACTAAGTTTTACTTACTATTAAACCTTCATTATATCAGAATCAACGAGGTTTAACAATAGTTGCTCGAAAACAAGCCTCTCATTGACCGATGAATCAATCCATCGCAGCGTCCTGTAGCAATGTGCTATACGTTGCCCTGCCTGCTCAGGGTCCAAACATCCAGCCAATTTTTTCACCTGCTCCCGCTGGTCGAAGTTGATAATCTCCCTATCCCCTGTGACATTTAGTTTCATCACATCGTATAAAACAGATATGATTATCTGAATAAGAGTTTTTTGGGCCCTTCGGTTGATATCGGTTTTGCTGGTGGTCTTGTCAAGGTCGCTCCAGGCAGCGGAAATTCTCTTGGTCACGTCCAAAAGCTTCTGAGCCAAGTCAAGAGCACCGGCAAATTTGCATCCGACCAGAGAAGTAACCAGCATTTTCTTTGTCTGATAAAGATTCACATCGGCAAGCTCAAGATTCGCCCATTGGCAGGCCTGACCAATACTACCTTGAGCCAGACGAGCAAAAAATTGGATTTTGTTTTCTTCGAGGCCTGTCTCTTTAAGCTTCTCGATTATCCTGCCTTGGTCAACAGGACCAAACCGGACTATCTGACATCTTGATTTGGTGGTTGGTAACAACCTTTCCAGACGGGTGCACAGAAGGATAATGCAGCAGTATTTCGGCGGCTCCTCCAGTACTTTTAACAGACAATTCTGCGAAGCGGTGTTTAGCTTTTCAGCTTCACTGACGACAAAAACTTTCCTCTCCGACAAGGTTGGTCTGGTTGCCACTTTCTCGATTAGGAATTCCCGAATGACATCTATTGGCAAGTCAACAGGCGTTTTGTTTGCTTTTCCATCTTTTGTAAATTGTATCAATTCCTTATATACTTTATGAAAATCAGGATGTGAATCGGCCTCTAACAGTTGACAGGATTGGCATGAGCCGCAACTATCCACTCTCCGCAGCGGCAACGGCGAAGCCGCTGCTGCGGAGGACGGGTCGGCAAAACCATTTTCTTTAACAGCGCCTTTACAAAGCAGAAGCTTTGCCCATTCGCGGGCGGTTTTGAATTTGCCGATGCCCTGCGAACCTGCAAAAATATATGCGTGCGAAACCCTATCTGCAGCGAAGGCCCGCTGTAAAAGCATAATTGCTCTATCCTGGCAGAATATATCCTTCAAGGGCATAATAAAAATTAGCCACGAAGTCTGTGACTAAAAGAATCCTGAAACAACTTCTATTATCTTTTTATGAACTGCATCAATGCTACTGCCGGCATCAACAACTACAAAGTTTTCCCGCAGACGAACCAATCCCAAAAAACCCTCACGAACCTTTTGGTGATATTCGCGTGGCTTTGCTTCTATCCTGTCGGGCTTACCTTTCAGCCGTTTAACTCCGGTCTTGACCTCGACATCGAGTATTATAGTCAAATCGGGCCAGGCCCTTGACAGAGAATCCGTCGCCAGTTTTATCACGTTTTGTATTCCGAAGCCGCCGGCATGACCCTGATAAGCACAGGTGCTTGAGACCCATCTATCGAGTACGACGCATTTTTTGTCTCGCAATACCGGCACCATTTTTTCCTGCCAGAGCTGTGCCCTTGCCGCCATATACAGGAGCATCTCTGCTCGTGTACTCATTGCGATATGTTCCGGGCTTAGCAGGATTTGTCTTATCTTTTCACCGATGGACGTATCACCGGGGTCGCGAAAACTGCTGGTAGGAACACCGTGGCTTTGCAGCCATTCGGTCAAAAGTTCCACCTGCGTAGTCTTTCCACAGCCGTCCGGTCCATCAAGAACTATAAATTTGCCTCGTAATTTATTTTTCAAATCCTCATTTTCCAATTTTCGATTCCCTATTTTGATTCTAAAAGTCTTTTGGCTTGTTCTAAAAGCTGCTCAAGAGAGCTTTTTATTTGTAACTGTTCTGCCCATTTGTGCAAATAAGCCAGTTCGAGGTTGGCCCACTGAGTAACAGCTACCCCAAGGGCATCACGAAACTGCTGTTCTGATTGGTTATTCTTGGCCCATTCAAGCTTGCTCAAAATAATATCTTCCGGCGAGAGAATGTAAAGGTCCTCTCCAAGCAGCTTTTCCTTTCTTTTTCTGTGAAACTCTTCAGTATAAAAGTCCGTCTTTTTTCGGATTATCAGGTCGGCTTTCCAGGCATTTTCTACATCGATAATATTGAACATAGTCCTCTGCTTGAGGGCTTCGAGAACAGCGTCGCTGCTTACATAGTAAGCATCGCCGAGCAGTTTCAAAAAATTAGCGAGTTGTTCCTCAGTCGGGTCGATTATTATGTCTGCATCCTGCGTCGAACGTTCAACTCCATAGAAGCTTGCTGCAATGGAGCCGCAGATGACGTAAGCAATACCGGCCTTTTGTAAGTTTTCGACAACACTTTTTAGAAACTCTTTCTGTGAGGTCATCTATTTAAGCCCTTTGCTGCGATTATTTCGCGGAAAAGCTCATCACCCACCGTTCTTTGGAGCAATTCCATTTTTATCTGGGCCTCTGTAAAATCAGGATGCAGTTTTTTTATCCCGGCTATTGCATTCTGTCTGACATTATCGCTGAGCTCGAAGGATATAAGTGCCCGTCTCTCTGGAGACAATCTCCGCAAGATTTCAAACTGCTTCCTTGCAGCTTCAATAGTTGTATCTGCCGGTATTAAATTCATTTTACTTCTAAAAACCTATTATTTCCTAAAATCAGATCCTTCGGTCATTTTACCAACTGGAAGTTTTCTTCGCCGACGAGCTGGCGCATTTTTCGGCAGAAGTCAAGGTCGGGATTGACACAAAGCCCTTTATCAGCGGCTGCATAAATCCTGCCTTTGTCGGTTCTTACAGCTACATAAACGGGACTTTTACCTCTATGACTCTGGCAGATACCCTTTATCATAGCCACTTTTTCTTTGGTGACGTTTTCGGCATCCAGCTGAATCCTTACCTTTGCAGCCAACTTTTCTCTAACTTCGGCTAATTTGATTATTTCCACGGCTAAAACATTCGGTCTTTCTCTTCTAAAATCGAGTTTTCCCTTTACAAAAACAATAGTATCCTGGACCAATACATTGCCGTATTTATTCAAAACATCCGGAAACATTACTACTTCGACCTGTCCCTGCAGGTCTTCAAGTGTAAAGACAGCCATTTTTGAGCCGGCATTTCGTCCGGTTTTTGTAAGGTTGTATCTTATCTTTGCTATCATTCCACCAATTACGATTTGCTTATCCTGAACGGACCGGTCTAATTGAGAGCTATTATGTGTAGAATAAAGGTTTATCGTTTCGGCGTGATGACTCAAGGGATTACTGGTAACGTAAAAGCCGAGAACCTGTTTTTCATAAGCTAACATCTGTGGCTCAGGCCAGGGAGCAACATTGGGCAGGTGGTGATGGTCTTGAGCATAATCGGCCTCACCTGTTATCTGACTAAAAATACTCATCTGGCCATTCTGTTTGTCAGCCTGCAGAGTTGTACCGTATTCCATTGCTTTTTCCAGCCCGGCCATCATTTGCGCACGATTGCCGCCCAGCCGGTCAAAGGCACCGGCTTTTATAAGGGATTCAAGAACCTGTTTGTTGGCGGCCCGCAATTCGACATTTTCGCAGAAATGGAAAAAACTCTGGAATCTGCCAATTTTTTCACGAGCAGCAATGATTTGCTCGACCGCCTTTCCTCCAACACCTTTAACCGCAGCCAGCCCGAAACGAATCACACCTTTTTGCTTCTGCCCATCATCCGACTGGACATATATCGGGGTAAAATCAACGCCACTTTCATTGATATCGGGGGCCCGAACCTCTATACCCATTTCGGCACATTCGGAAATATATTCGACAACTTTGTCGGTATTACCCATTTCGTAAGTCAAAAGAGCCGCCATAAATTCAACAGGCCAATGGGCTTTCATATAAGCAGTTTGATATGCAATAAAGGCATAACGCGTTGAATGGCTCTTGTTAAAGCCATAACCGGCAAAGCGCTCAATAAGCTCGAAAATCTGCTGGGCCTGCTGACCGGACAGACCCTTATCAACACAACCGGCTATAAATCTTTCCCTTTCCTTGGCGATGGTTCTGCCCTTCTTCTTACTTATTGCTTTAATCAGGGTGTATGCCTCACGCAGCGGGATATCACCAAGCCGATTACATATCCGCATCACTTGTTCCTGATAGACCATAATACCATAGGTTTCATTGAGGATTTCGGCCATAATCGGATGAGGCAGCTTCCACTTTGCCCCGTGCTTTCGGTCTATATAATCCGGGATGAGTATCATAGGACCCGGCCGATATAAGGCATTTGCCGCTATAAGGTCCTCGATACGGTCCGGCTTCATCTTAATCAGCATGTTCTGCATGCCGGCAGACTCAAACTGGAAAACTCCTTTTGTTTTCCCGCTGGAAAAAAGCTCAAAGACCTTATGGTCGGTAAGGTCAAGTTTTTCCAGGTCGATGTCTATTCCGTGAAGCTCCTTTACCAATTGGCGTGTACGCTCTAATACGCTCAGAGTCTTCAGGCCCAAAAAGTCCATCTTTAACAGACCCACTTTTTCGACCATAGGCCCTTCGTACTGCGTTATGATATCGTCGGAGCTGGACGCTTTATACAGGGGTATGAAATTAGTCAACGGCTCATCAGCAATAACAACACCGGCTGCGTGAACCGAGGCGTGGCGGGCAAGACCTTCTAGCTTTTTGCAGATATCAATTACTTTTCTTGTCAGCTCATTTTGCTCGTACGCCTGCCTTAACTGCGGCTCGGTCTTTAACGCTCTATCAAGTGTCATGTCAAGTGAGAAAGGTACAAGCTTGGCCAATCTGTCTGCTTCAGCCAAAGGTACTCCCAGCACTCTGCAGATGTCACGAATGACCGCCCGGGCCTTCATTGTCCCGAAAGTTATTATCTGAGCGACGTGCCCGTATTTGTGACGGACATAGTCGATGATTTTGGCCCGGTGAACCTGGCAGATATCGATATCGATATCAGGCATCTCGTTACGCTGCGGGTCCATAAATCGCTCGAAGAGCAGGTCATACCGAACAGGGTCAACATCACATAATCCCAGACAATACCCAACGAGTGTGCCTACACCGCTTCCTCTGGCACCTATGGCGATATTATTTTCGTGTGCGTATTTGCAAAAATCCCACACAATAAGAAAATAGCTGGCAAAGCCCTTCGATTTAATCACATCCAACTCCCTATTGAGCCGGTTTTTTACTTCATCGGTAATCTCGCCATATCGCTGTATTGCCCCCTCATGGCACAATTTTGTAAGAAACTCTTCTGCAGATGAGTCATCAGGCGGCTTAAAGCGAGGTGCATGGCGGGTCTTCAAATCAATCTCGACATTACAACTGCTGGCAATTGTCAGTGTATTGTCACAGGCCTCGCTTGTTTCTGCAAAAAGCTTCCGCATTTGGTCGGGGCTTTTTAGGAAAACATCCGGCGGGTAAATCATTCGTCCAGGGTCGTCTGCTCTTTTGCCGGTGCTTATCGCACAAAGGCAGTTGTGCGCTTCGTAGTCATCCGCATCCAAAAAGTGCACATCATTAGTTGCAACCAGACCTAATCCCATTTTTTTTGCAATATCAATTAATCCCTGTCGAATGCCCGGCTCATCATCTTCGTGTTTTTGTATTTCGATAAAGAATCTATCCGGGCCGAAAATCTTTAGATAGCTTTCCACCGTTGCCGTTACCGTCTTTTCATCGCCGTTTGCAATAGCTACATCTATCTCACCTTTGAGACATCCCGAGGCAGCAATCAAGCCCTCGTTCAGTTCGGCCAGAACTTCTTTATCTATTCTCGGGCGGTAGTAAAATCCCTCAAGATAGCCAATGCTGGCCAGCTTCAACAGATTCTGATAGCCGATATTGTTTTCTGCGAGAAGTATCAGGTGATATGCGGCGTCGGAGATGGTGGTTTTTGTCCTGTCGAGTCTGCTGCCGGGGGCAACATACGCCTCGATACCAATGATTGGCTTTATGTGGGCTGCGACCGCCCTTGTATAAAATTCGACTGCGCCGAACATATTTCCGTGGTCAGTTACAGCCACAGCATCCATATTCAGTTTTTTGCAGCGCTTTAGCAATTCGTCAAATGCTATGGCGCCATCGAGCAGTGAATACTGGCTGTGCAAGTGAAGGTGTGTAAATCCTTTATTTGCCATAAGTTACACTGTCCTTTTAAGCGTAAGGTTAGTAATAATATGATAGCCCGGCTATTACAACCTGTCAATCAAAATGCCGGAATTCCATTGTTATATACACAAAAAGCCCAGGTTAACCTTGACATTTCTCCCATAATCAGGTATATATAATAATGTATTCAAGGAGGAGCGGCGAGAAAGCTGTTTTCCCATATCAAGCTTTCCCCAATAAAAAGGTTTAATCCAAACTACGGACAATGGAAGTAAAAGGATTAATTAGTGTGTCCTGACATAGGCGATGCAAAAAATACACATTTTGTTGTGTGTGAGAACAGGTAGGAGAAAAAAATGAACAAACAAAGTTTCCTCTCAGCTATTATAATTGCTTGTCTTACATTCGGTATGGCCTCAGTTGTGCGAGGTAATTCGATTTTCCTCGATGACTACGCAGGCGACGTTACCCAGGGCCGCTTCGTAATAGAAGCGGAGAACTACTACAGCCACATTTTCGGTTCAAGCGCAGGATGGTTTCAGGTTAGCGGCAGTGATAACAGGTTTATCGAAGGGCCCGATGCGGGGCAAGTTGCTCCCACCGCCCCTGCCGGCGCTCGCGGCAACTATATGGAAGCCCTGGGCAATGCACCTACTGACATTCCTCCTATCGATGAGTCGTATGACGGTCCATTTATCGACTATAAGGTCCGAATCGAAACTGCCGGCACATACAACCTGTATATGAGATGGACAGGTCACGATGGTGGCTCTGACTCATTATATGCTTTTATCCTCAAGCCCGATGACACGCTGCTGACCGGTGCCGGCCCAAATTACTTCTTATACCACGGTACATCTTCCGGTTGGGGTTGGTATAGAAGAGGGATTGAGGACTCGACCTACTGTTCCGGTGTAGGATATCCTGACAATGCTATCTGGACGATTTCAGAGACCGGAGACTACACCATTCGCGTTGCACAGCGAGAGAACACAACGGCGTTGGATGCACTGGTGTTCCAAACGATAAATCTCTCAGCACCGACGGGTTTAGGCCCGCCAGAGTCGCAATTTATCCCGGAGCCGGCAACACTTTTGATGCTTGGCTTAGGCGGCTTGGCCTTGCGGAAAAAACGCAGGGCGTAGAAATTTATTCCTGATTATTAGCCATAATAAGGATATTTTACAGGCCCAGCACAAAATACAGCCAGATACGCTGCAAAATGGCCATACCAGAAAAAAATCACATCTTTTAGCAAAATGTCAAAAAGTCAAAATATCCGTAAAAATACGGATTTTTGATATTTTAGCATATTTTTTTCTTGACATTTCTCTCTTATCAGTTGTATGATGTTATTTGTTCAAGGAG
>Ga0315549_1004334_pt1 | contig 12019 bp, 5 predicted proteins | sample SalMarSW160200MG_FD_203101 | JGI IMG/M metagenome (GOLD analysis project Ga0315549, IMG submission 203101) | Salt marsh sediment microbial communities from the Plum Island Ecosystem LTER, Massachusetts, United States - Salt Marsh Sediment SW1601-200 ... | reverse complement strand
CGCTCACACATACCAGGCCGACATCGAAACAGTCCACAGGATAATCGAGGATGAGTTCTTTGAAATAGAAACATTCCCATCCCTACCAGTATTCTTCAATAAAACCACAGCATATGTCCTATGGTTTGATGTCGCCAGAAAAAACAGTTACAAGGGAAATAAAACCCTCTGGGGAATAATCCATGAAAAAGATCCAACTATCAGTCCCAAAATAGCTATCTTGCCAGCTATGTCCATAGACGAAATTTGGAGAAAAAAACTTGATAAACCAGCCAAAAAAAGGGGGGGGGATGATATTATTTCGTATCCCTAAAGACAGGAGGATAAGTAAGCTAAAGAAAGTTGTGCTTTGAAGAACATGGGTAGTAGAGGTGATGAAAAAATCAAGAGATTGTGGATGTCCCTGTTACTTACTCGAACATGGAATCAATCGTTATGTAGGGACCTGTGATGATCTCCACCAATATGTACATTAATAATCGGTAAAAGCCTCAAAAATTTCGGATTGTTTCCACAATAATTCAAAATCCCGATTTGCACGCCGTTGAGGCACTTGGCATAATTAAGGATTCCAATAGAGACGCCGCTTAAATCTCTTTTGATCTTGCAATAACCTCCCACAGCAAGGCCGGTTAAATTATGTGACTTGAGTTTTAGTCCCCCGACTGTAAGACCAGTTATATCTCTTGCCCCAACCCTCAACCCTCCAATCGTGATGCCGGTTATATCTTTTGCCCCTACTCCCACACCTCCAATTGTCAAGCCCGTTATTTCGTTCGCCCCCACTCCGATACCTCCAATTGTTATTCCGGTTATCTCCTTTGCTCCAATTCCGATTCCCCCAACTGTAATGCCATTTATGGTTTGGCTTGCAAGTCCAACACCCCCAATTGCTATTCCGTTTATCACCTCAGCCGCCGCTCCGACTCCTCCAAAAGCAAAACCATTCAGACTCTCGGTTGCCAGCCCAATACCCCCAATTGCTATTCCGTTTATTCTATCAGCCGCTAGTCCAACTGAGCCAAAAGCAAAACCATTCAGGCTTCCGGTTGCCAGCCCTACCCCTCCGATGGCTATTCCGTTTATCCTCCCGGCCGCAAGACCGATCATTCCAAAACCAATACCATCCAGGCTTTCAGTGGCAAGTCCCACACCTCCAATTGCTATTCCGCTTATTGTGTGGGACGCAAGTCCAACAGTTCCAAAAGAAAAGCCCTTTATCTCTTCTGCGGCCACTGCAACTCCACCCAGGGCAAAACCGCTTAACTTTTTGGCTTCCGGTCCCACCAGTCCCAGGGCGAAACCATTGATCACTGCATCGGAATTGTCTTTTGGTCTCCAGAAGGTCAAATTAAAACCGTTTATCCTCTCAACCTCGTTATCAATAAAATTGAAGCGGACTCCATTTATCCTTTTGGAATTGCCGAAACTTATGCCGTAACCCCGATAGGTGAGGTCCAATGAGGAAGCAAAAGAATTACCCACATTGATAATCAAGAAAATCACCAAGTAAACGAAAAAGCGTCTCATGATACTCTCCCGATTGAAATCTTTACCAGTTTGACACAGAATGCCAGTTCTTGTTATTTTTAAGCCAACCAATACAAACGCATTTATTTTCTGATATGGACATACCCCCTCTCCCTATCCCTCTCCCCCGTGAGAGGGAAAAGGTGAGGGGCAATCAAGTTACTAAGAGGAGCAGAAAAAGTTTACATCTTATTATTGATTTTTTCTCCCACACCTGTTTTGGGCTTGACTTGAAATTCGTATGAATGCATACGCATCCCCCTTTAGCAAAGGGGGGATGTAAACAATTATATGCTCTCCTTAATAAATGTAATAATTTTTCGTGCATCTGTATTGGTAAGAATAATAAACCAAGCCTTCTTTTACAAGTGAAATAAGAATGGCTAACTTTCATCTACGTATTTTGAGTCGGCAGGTTCAAATTTTTTGACCGGAGAGGCTTTCCTCTCTGGTGCCAATCGCAAAAGACAAAATGTTTGTAGATACCAAATACAAATCAGACACTCCCCAACGGCGGGTTGGATGATAAGGTCTACAGGTAGCAGAAAATCCCTCACAGCAGATGTAGCAGACTTGTAGTGAGCGTAGCGAATCTATTAAGCGGATAAAAATCATCGGTATCAGCTTAATCCGTCTAATCAGCTGTGAGGCAATCTCCTGCTCTTCGTGGAGACGTTATCCTTAACGGGAGCGTCCGCTCGTCTGGGAAAGTCCCTCTTGGGTGTCCGATGCGAAGCATTCATACGAATATGTAGCCGGTCATTACAAAAAGACAAAATGTTTGAGATTATAAATTCTTGTGTTTGAACCCCAAAAACATCTTGTCAAATTTCATTTTTAAGCTAAATTGATAACAGGGTTATTGATTTTGAATGCCAACCCATAAAGGTGAGAACCAAATCCGAAAGGAGAGTTTTTATGCTTAACAAAAAAGAAAAATACGGCATTTTGATTTTCTCCCTGTGTTTTATAATCGCTATTGTGTGGGCTTTCTCAAATAATCCGCCTTCTTTTCGTTCTGGTATGATCAAACCCTCTTTTGAATCAGAAGAGGAAAAAGAAGGGGAAAAGGAGGAGGAGAAAAAGCCCAACGATTGGTTCTTCATGCAGAGGGCATATCCGCGGGGAGATATACCTGTCGGGCAGTACTTGGCGTCCATAGAGCAGGCTCAACTGATGAGAGCCAAAGCTGGCAACAAAAGCGAAGTAGTCTGGTCTGAAGCAGGACCCACCAATATCCCTGGTCGGATCACCGACTTGGCTGTCCATCCTGATTATCCCAACACCATTTACGCTGGAGCCGCATGCGGGGGCGTATTTAAATCAACTGATAACGGAGTTTCCTGGACTCCCATCTTCGATGAGCAGGGGACTCCCTCCATCGGCGCTTTAGCCATCCATCCGGATGATCCTCAAATTCTCTATGTGGGAGCCGGAGAGGCAAATGGAAGCGGAGACTCTTATCCCGGAACCGGGATTTACAAATCCACTAATGGTGGTTCGGTCTGGACTCATATCGGGTTAGAAAACAGCTATCATATCGGTCGAATAGTCATTCATCCGCTCTATCCGGAAACCGTCTTTGTGGCGGTATCGGGTAAAATGTTTGGGACGAATCCGGATAGAGGCGTCTACAAAAGCACCAATGGGGGCGCTACCTGGGAACAGAAGCTTTTTATAAGCGATTCCACCGCCGCAGTGGATGTCGCCATTGACCCCACCGATCCCCAAATGGTTTATGCCGCCATGTGGGAGCGGGTGAGAGGCCCTAATCGACGCAATGTGGGAGGATGGACCAGCGGAATACACAAGTCCACGGATGGTGGAAACACCTGGTATCAACTTACCAACGGGCTACCACCATCAGCCTCCTACATAGGGCGCATCGGTATATCCGTGTGCGCTTCCTCTCCCAATGTGATCTATGCCATATATTGCGATCATCCGGGCGAGTTCATGGGCGTGTACAAATCCACCGACTACGGAGAGTCGTGGAGCCAAACCAATGATTCGGTCCTGGATGGCTTCTTGGGAGGATTCGGATGGTATTTTGGAAATATACGGGTGGATCCCACAGATCCTGACCGGGTGTTTGCCATGGGAGTGTATCTTTATCGTAGCACAAACGGCGGTAACTCCTGGTCGGAAGTGGGATCTTCAGTGCATGTAGATCATCACGCCATGTTCATTTCCCCTGTCGATCACAATCGGATATATCTGGGCTGTGACGGAGGGGTATACCTTTCCACTAATGGCGGAACAGCCTGGAGCTTATGCACCAGCCAGCCATCCACCCAGTTCTACGCCATCACCATCGACTATCTGAATCCCCAAAGGCTGTATGGGGGAACCCAGGACAACGGCACCCTGCGCACTCTTACCGGAGCCTTGGGTGACTGGGAGGAAATCCATGGTGGGGATGGTTTCTATTGTAATGTGGACTTTACCAACTCTGATGTGATCTATGCGGAATATCAATGGGGATGGTTGCGCAAATCCACAGATTTAGGCTACGACTGGGACTATGTGATGGATGGGATAGATTGCGATGATCGTCGCAACTGGTGCACTCCGGTTATCATGGACCCTGTGGATCATAACACCCTGTATTATGGATCACATCGCCTGTATAAGACCACCAACGGGGGAGGATGGTGGGATCCTATAAGCGGAGACTTAACCGATGGACCCGGAGGTGGCAACTTGACCTATGGGACTATAACCACCATGGCCGTAGCTCCTTCAAACACCCAGGTGATCTATGTGGGCACGGACGATGCTAACGTGTGGGTTACCACCAATGGGGGAGGTGACTGGGCCGATATAGATAATGGGCTCCCTGATCGCTGGGTCACTCGCGTGGCAGTAGACCCTTATGCTGAATCGATTGCCTACGTCACCTTTTCCGGGCACCGGATCAGTGAAGCACTTCCCCACATTTATCGCACCACCGATTACGGCAACACCTGGCAGTCAATATCCTCCAACCTTCCGGAGGGTCCCATCAATGATTTGATCGTGGATCCTCAGAATCCATCTGTGCTCTATGTGGGATCGGATGTAGGAGTATATGTGAGCGAAAACACAGGGGGAAACTGGATGTCTCTGGGCACAGGATTGCCAATAACCACAGTGCATGATTTAGCCCTGCATGAGCCAACCCGCACTCTGGTGGCAGGCACACATGGACGTTCCATGTTTTTATGCCAGCTTTCTGCAGCCGACACGCTCCACGGAGTGCAGGTTGCCGCCGATGAGAATGTGAACTCTGTCAATGCCATTGACGTAGAGGTGGTGTTCTATTTACACAACACTGGCCTGGTTACAGATACGTTTGACGTAATCATATCTGACCAGTTGGACTGGAACCTAAACCCGACTTCATATTGGAAAGAACTGAGTGCCGGACAGATCGACACTTCGGAAATTATTGTGAGTGTTCCTTACCATGCCATTTTGGGAACGGCTGATGAAATCGCTTTTGAAGCCATCTCCAGAGGTAATCCGTATTACGTGGATCAGGATTCTCTCTCAGTTACGGTGTATGCAATAAGAGGTGATGCTTCAAACGATGGTATTATCGATCTGACGGATGTGTTATTTCTGATTAGCTATCTTTATAGAGGCGGGAGCGCCCCGGAGATTTTCGAGACCAGCGATGCCAATTGTGATACACTGATCGAGTTAGCTGATGTATTATTGCTGATAAACTATCTTTACCGCGGTGGACCACTTCCCTGTGCTCCTGAGTAGCATTTTTCTAAAACGTTAAGGAAAAATGTAACATCCAGGCTTGCCCTGAACCATACGGTTCAGGGCTTGTCTCGGGCAAGGATTGTCTTCACATGAAATAACAAAATTCCAGAACCTAACTTAAGTTAGGTTCTGGTCGAACTCCGCGCCATCCCAGAAATATTGATCCTTGGCCAAGCTGGCAAAGGTTGACGTATGAAAACAAAAAACCCTCATTTCGCTGGCTGAGGAAATGAGGGTATGGGGAGAAACAACCTAAGAGGCGACAGATTATTCGTTAAAAAGAAAAACCGATTCTTGGTAAAATTTAGCTTTCTTACTCTTTATCCGATAGGACAAAAGCTCCTTTAAAAACAGATTTTTCTCCGAAAGTGGGGCATTGTCACCCAAAACCGAGCAGGAAACTTCCAAGCCTAAAATCCTTTGGGGAATGACAAATCTGGTCACCCCAAAGGGGAAAAGTATTCCTCGGGAAATCAGATCAATTACTTCCTCCTTTTTGAATACTGGAAGGATATTGATCGCTGAACCATTCTCGAAATTATCAAATGCGGAGAGCAAACTCTCATCCGAGCCAGAATGATAAATCTCCCAGGAGGTATTATAAATGGAGATCACACGATAGAGGTTTTTCACCCGGCTCTCCACAGATGAATCTTTTTGACTGAGCACCAGTCCGGAATGATCTTTAAAGAGAACGAAGCAAACGGTGTTTTCGTCCGCCGTCCACTGTCCGCCGACCGCTGACCGCCCTTCCCATTTACACCAAGATATTTCAAGATCCAAATCTTTGAGCTTTTCGACTAACTCATCCTTTTTAATGTTAAATATCAGATGATTCCAGGAGGTAAGCTCCACATTTTCATCCATCAAGTCCACCTTTTGAATCAGCACATCTGGAAAACCTAAAAGCTTTAAGGCGGAAATCTGATTAACTCCATCCAGAACCAGAAGTTTTTCGCTTTCTTCAGAAGAGATCTCGCCGGGTTGATTTTTAACCGTTCCTTTCGATCCATTGGAAAGGCTTGCCACCAACACAGGGTTCTTCAAATATCCATCCCTTTTGATCTGATCTGCCAGTCGACAGACCCGGTTAAAATCGCAGGTTTCATGAAAAATTAGACCATCTAAATGAACAAAACCAAGCTCGAATAAATCGCTCTTCATAGTTTCACTTTCCTCAACTGCATCCTTTGTGAAAAATCATTTTCAATTGCAGATTTAAGCAAATTATATGCCACCAAGTCGAGCCACATTCTCAACTGGTATATTTAAGGTGGAAAGATTAATCTGTTGTTGTATATGGGATTGCTCTACAAAGAGGAAGATACTTACCTTGATGTTAAGGGGGAAGATGTAAAAGCTGGCTAAGTGTCAGCCATGCTCATATGCAAGAAGTTTCATACTTCTTGCAAGATTTAAAAAAGCAGATGGCAGTATGCAGTAAGCAGACGGCAGTTAAAGTAAGCAGTATCCAGGAGAATAAGTTTCATATCTTGCAGGATTTAAAAAAGCAGATAGCAGTAGGCAGTAAGCAGTAGGCAGACAGTAGTGGACAGTAAGATGAGTTTCATACTTATTGCAAGATTTAAAAAACGAGTTTGCTTTTTGAATTGGGCTTGTGTATTCGAAAAGGGGGATCATTTCTCTTTCCCATTGCCTTTAAATAAGTAGACCTTCTCTCTGGTTATGATGCAAAATCTTTTTCCGTCAGAGGAAAATTGCACCCGGGGAAAGAAAGCACTCCAGAGCTTATAAGACAACTGTTTTTTCCATAAGATCTTCCCATCTTTATCCAAAATATAAACCAGACCTTTGGTATGCCTTTCTTCAGACGGAACCTTTCTGCCTTTATCAAAATCTATCCCGACAATTATCTTTTCGGCGTTATCGGGTATATCCGCAGAAATAAAGGATAGCTCTGGCTGGTCCAGAGCGTATCGCCACAAAAGTTTCCCTGTTTGGACTTCAAACAGGTAGAGGTTTTTCTTGTCTATAACGCTCAGATATTTATTCTCCGGTGAGAAACACATCCCTCTAACTAAAGGATTTATCTTCAGTCGGTTTCCGGTTGGTTTGCCCTGATGATAAAATTTCAGTTCTCCATTAGAAACTGTTGCTACATATTCTCCATCTGAGGAGGTGGCGAATCTTTCACATGGCCCAAAGTTAGCCTTTAAATCACCTGAATCATCAAATGCCAAAAGACCATCTTTTGCACTGTTGACCAAAACATATTTTCCATTGGATGAAAAAGAAACCCCTTGTGGAAATCTGATTTTGGTGCTGAAGATCGAGTCACCTATGTGATTATAAAATACCAAGCGGGATTCCGGACTTCCCTCAACGCTGGAGATTCCCACCACCAGCTTGGCGCCATTGGAGATATAAAAATCGGAAACCTTAGGGTCTTTAATCTCCCATAGTTTTTCCCCATCAGTGGAATAAAGTTCAAATCTTTTTGCCGCCAGAAAACCTGAGGGTGCATCTTTGGTGTAAGTAGCTACTCCAAAGAACTCTCCATCTTCAGAAGTGACCAATCCCTGATTCGGTTTTAGATTTGCCCGGTAAGGTTCTTTTCCCTCAGGTGTTAATACCCAGAACCTTTCCTGAGACGATAGAATCAATTTTCCATCTAAAATGTCACCACTAATTGTCTTTCCCTCAACCGGCATCTCAAAGACCAGTTCAGGCTCTTGTGCCAGACCATAGTTGAAAAGTAACAACAAAAAAACCAATGTGAAGCATCTTGCTTGATTTCTCATACCTTCCTCCCGGATGGAGTTTCAAAAAAGATTTGGCATTTTGTCCGCAAGGATCCATAGGATCTGTCTTATTATAGTATAATCCAAACCAGAAACTTGTCAAGCTACAAAATTTGTGAATTTTTCCTCGTGTTTTTCATCCCCCTCGCAGGCTTTTACGGGCAAAGTTATTCACAGCAGATGGAGCAGACTTGTAGTGAGCGTAGCGAATCTATTAAACAGATAAGAATTGCCGATATCTGCTTAATTCGCTTAATCAGCTGTGAGGTATCACTAATTGCTCGATCAAATTTTCCGGGTTTACCATTTTCCTTTGCTAAATTTCGCTCAGCCCCGCCGTTGGCGGGGCTAACTTGCCTCTTGAGGATGACGCAGACCCGTCTGGGATGACATCCAAGAGGCGTTTGAATGATTCCCAACAGATAAAGCAGATTAAGAAATACTATTCTTAGCCCAATCTGTTTAATCTGTTGGGAGAAGTTGTCAAATCTTCTGGGTTTTCCAGCCTCCTCTGCTGAACCAATAGGTCAACACTATTCCTTTGGCTATGCTGGTCAAAGCTATAGCCCACCATACTCCGTTTATTCCTATGCCCCAATGAACAGCCAGAAGATAAGCCAAGGGGATTCGGGCAAGGGAACCGGGGATGGAGACCAGCATGGGAGGGATGGTATTTCCCGCACCTCCAAAGGAACCCTCGAACACGATCTCCAGTGCCATGAACACCTGGGATATGGCCAGGATTCTCAAGTATCCGATTCCGATCTCGACCACCTCAGGGTCGGAGATGAAAACAGATGCGATCTGCCTGGGGAAGGTGAAAAACATTATGGCTACAAAACCGGTGACCAAAACCGCGATTCCTGCTGTCTGCCAAGCGGCTTGAGCGGATCTTTCCGGCTTGCCTGCGCCCAGATTCTGGCCCACCAAAGTGGAGGCGGCTATGGATAAGCCAAAGCAGGTCAGAAAAGAGACCGACTCCATACGGTTACCGATCCCCAAGGCGGCAATGGCCTCCGTGCCGAACAAGGCTACGATCTTGTTTATAAAAAGATAAACGATGCTGAAGAGTATCCAGGCTGATGAGGCCGGAATGCCCACGCGCAAAATCCGCCAGACCATAGAAAAGTCTAAGTCCAGCTTGGGCAGAAGCGAAAACTTGAAAGCCAACTTCCCCCGGATGATCAGGAGAATGAAAAGCACACCTGCCACCCCCTGAGAGAATATGCTGGCTAAAGCAGCACCATCGGTCCCCATTCGGGGAAAGGGACCCCATCCGAAAATCAGGATCGGATCCAGAACGATGTTCAGTCCCAGGCTCGCCATGATGACCAACATGGGGGTTTTGGTATCGCCGGATGCCCGAAAGATTGCCGCCAACACATCGAGTATAAAGAAAGAAATTGCTCCAGCAAATATTATCCTCAGATATCGAACTCCCAGGTGAGTCACATCTGGAGCTGTCCCCATCAAAATGAAGGCCCATTTAGCGAACAAGACACCGGGAATGGTCAAACTCAGGGCGAAGAATATGGAAAACAGATATGCCTGTCTGGCGCTGTAGGCAGCCTGATCGGGTTGCTTGGCTCCGATAAATCTTGCCACCAAAGCGGTAACTCCTATCGAGATAGCACCCACCAGGGAATAGATGATCCAGATCAAAAAGGTGCTGGAGATGACCGCCGCCAGTGAAACTGCTCCCAACTTCCCCACCCAGAAGATATCCGCAATGGAGAAGGCGGTCTCCAAAAACATTGTGGCAACCGCAGGTCCGGCAAGATAGAAGATGCTTCTGGTGATCGACCCTGTGGTTAAGTCAGGTTTTGTTTTTGTTTCTGAATTCAAGTTCTGCATTTCAAGTTCAAATATATCCGATTTTACCGAATAAACAATCTAAACTGATAGGGTCAAGCAAATTCACTGGAATGCTCACAAAGGCAAGGATAAGAAGATAAACGGAGGTGAAATTAAGAAGAATATCTGTCTAACTCGTTTTCTTGTTGCGGAAGTCCTGTAGCGTGTTTCGAACCGACGGACGATGGCTTGAGAAGTTCAAGAAAACAAAGACAGATTATAAGTGATTTACTGCAAGGTCGCGTAGCGGAGCCTTCACGGCTCCGCTCAAACCCGTCTTCGTCCAACTTCACAGAGGCATAAAGCCTCTGCTACGCACTGTCATTGCGAGCGATAGCGAAGCAATCTCACCCATCTCAAGAGATTGCTTCGGCGAGTTTCCCTCGCTCACGCTCGGGACAAGCCTCGCATTCAGGTTGTGTCATAATTGAGTCAAAACACCGGCTCTTTGACATAGAATGATGAGAAGTTATTGGCTTTTTCATTTAACTGAGCAATTAAGCATCATTCTTGTCATTTTGACCCCGCCATCAGGCGGGGCTCTTTAACCTCTAAGTTGCTGTATTAGCCCTGCAACTCCCAGAATGGTAATCATTCTTGCGATGTTGAAGCAACTTGCTAACAGCGACATTTCTACACGGACGTGCCCGCCTGGGCCTTGACACCATTAAGCCCTCTGAGAAGATTCGTATGAATATACCTTATGTTTTTTGCGCTGGTCAAAATTGGAGTATGGCAATTTTTGACCTTCGGGGCAAATGTAGCAATCGTTTTGGCAGTCATACTGAAATCGTTCTTTATCAAATGGTTGAGGCTCTCTTTGGGAGGCTTGTTTCTGTGATGGCACAACAACCTTGATCCCTTGTTCATCCCCCGCCTTCGGCGGGACTCGCAATGACAAATTGTTGTAACATTATTTAGGAAACGATACGCTAGTGTTTTGTAACTGAAGTATCTTTACAATTATGTAACTTGGTAAGAATTTCATCTGCGGTTTTTGTCCATATAAATGGTTTCGGATTTTTATCCGCAGGATCCAAATTCGGATTATTGGCTTCAATGTATTTTTCAATGGCATCTATGAGTTCCTTGACACCTCTGAAGGTTTCACGGCGAATGCGTCTGGCCCTATGGATCCTGCGGAAAGTAAGAATTCCAAACCAGATTTCAATTTGATTTAACTAGGACGAGCCGGTTGGAGTGAAATGAAGATGAAAGCGCGAATGTCGTTGTAGCCAGTTTTTTACTTTCTGATGTTTATGGGTGCCGTAATTGTCAACAATCATAAATAGGTCTAATTCATTTGGGGTTTGTTTATCTATTATTAAGGGGAGCATATAATTGTTTACATCCCCCCTTTAGAAAAAGGGGGGAAAGGGGAGATTTGAAACTTGAAAAATCCCCCTAAATCCTCCTTTACTAAAGGGGGATGCGTATGCATTCATACGAATTTCAAGTCAAGCCCAAAACAGGTGTGGGAGAAAAAATCAATAATAAGATGTAAACTGTTTCCTGCTCCTATTAGTAACTTTAGGAATTTCAAAAATTCTTGATGACGATGCTTGGGTTGACATTTTGCAATGACTTTTCCGCCGTAGGCGGATTTGCCTATGACAGAGCCGCTGGCTACTTCTAATGCGGCAAATAAATCCGCAGGATCCAGATTCGGACAGGTGGTTCCATGCCTGACATAATCATAGGTGTGCCGTTCTACTTGACCGGACGCAGAGGTAATATCCGCAGGATCCATAGGAAAGGTTAAGTGCGACTCAGTGCTTGAATTTGGCTTTTCTCGTCGGCACTCAATACTAACGCATCGTCGGGCGGATTTAAATATAATCCAACAATATCGATAGTTTTAGGAACTAAATCAGGGTCGTTACTATATTTGTCCGCAGGATCCAAATTCGGAAAGGTCTTGGTTCGGTGAGGTTGAAGATGCGCTTTTCCTATGGATCCAAATTCGGATTTCCATATCCGGTGCACAGCCATATGACTGACACCTTTCTCTTTTGCCATTATTCGCGTGCTCCAGTGAGTAGCATGGTTAGGTTTGGTCATGGTAGATAATATAATATCTTGGATGATATCATTTGATACCACCGCTGGGCGACCAG
>Ga0315549_1004327_pt1 | contig 12034 bp, 9 predicted proteins | sample SalMarSW160200MG_FD_203101 | JGI IMG/M metagenome (GOLD analysis project Ga0315549, IMG submission 203101) | Salt marsh sediment microbial communities from the Plum Island Ecosystem LTER, Massachusetts, United States - Salt Marsh Sediment SW1601-200 ... | reverse complement strand
TTAAAAGTTTCCTCAAAAATACGCATATTGGTTGTCAGCATGCATTCCAAAATAGACTATATCGTAAAATCATTTCAGTCCGGCGCCATGGGTTATTTGATAAAGGACTCGGCTGCAGATAAGCTTCTGGAGGGAATTGAATATGTGTTAAAAGGTCATTATTTTATGGATATGTTGGTTTCCCATAAAGTAATAAACAAGCTTATTGGATTGCCGGAAAAGCAGATAGCTGTAACGGGTAGCAGCTACGACTTGCTGACCGCTCGCGAGCAGGAAGTTATGGTCCTGCTGGCCGAAGGGCTGTCTACAAGCCAGGTTGCCGATAAACTTTTTATCAGCTCCAAGACAGTAGAAAACCACCGCCACAATATTATGCGCAAACTCGATCTGCATAGCATCGTTAAACTGACACGCTATGCTGCAAAGCTCGGCCTCATCGACATAGAATTATGGAAAGAATAATTAAACGTCTCGGAAATGTAACATCTCAATAAGTTCCGTCCTATCATATCGGGAATATTCTCCCTAGTTGTATAGGGGAATTTCCCTCCTAGGAAATTTCCTCAGAAAAAATGAACCTGCCCCCTTATGGACAAGATTAATAAAGCCGGTAATAAATAATCCGTCGATACGTTCCCTTTATTACACAAAACATCATGTTTTCACCGGATCGTTTTTTAAAGGAATAGTTTCGACTCATGACTTCAGAACCTAAAAGAAAGAGAAATGGGTGATAGAATGGACCGTGAATCATGCAGCAATTGCCCGGATATAACACATCTCATTCGAAGCGTTCAGCGTATTGAGGGAAATCCGGATTGTTTTGGCAAGTCAGACGGGAACTGTGACCGTTCGGACTGCGCCTGGCGGGAATTGTGCCTGAAGATATCGCAAAAAGATCGGTCACAAAAAGAGGGGGGTGATCCAAAGAAATGAATGCAAAATTGGTAATGTGCCATAAGACTGTTTTGTTCTTGGAAAATACACAAAGAGACAACAGACAAATTTTAATGGTTGATGATGAAAATGACAACTTGGAATTCCTATCCGGTTTGATCTTTAAATTGGGATTTGAAGTCGTGACCGCCGGCAGTGGGATTGAAGGGTTGCATGGGCTTGTCAAAAGCGATTTCGACCTCGTATTCACGGATTCTAAAATGATTTTAAAAGACGGTTTTAGTCTGGCCTATCATGTTAAGGCCAGATCCCCCGAAACTTTACACTCTGTAAAAAAGGCTGACACCCGTAACATATAAAATTTAATCACAATATTTCTAAAAAACACAGATGTTATTTCATATCAGCAAGTTAAATGTAGGTTTCAGGGGGGGGTAGTTTTGGTATGGTTATTGCTCTAAATAAAATGGCAAGGATATGCCCGGAGGCATTGAGAAGTTAAAAACAGCCTTTATAAACCTTACCAAAAAAAGGAGGAGCATTATGGTAGAAGTTAACGATTTTAAAAAATTGGATATATTTAATGTATTTTCAGAAAGTCAGTTGGCAGAACTGGCTGAAATCACAGAAACAAAAAAATTCGAGAAGGGTGCTCATGTTTACGAGAGGGGTAAGCGGGCCGATCACATTTTTGTGGTTATCAAAGGAGTGGTCAGCCTAAATAGATTCGAACCCGGTGAAAAAGTAGGGATTTCTTTTGAGAAGCGGGAGAAAGGCGAACTTTTTGGCACGGCCTGCTTCATGAAACCGCAGGAATATACACTAACGGCTGTTTGTCTGGGAGACTCAGAGGTGTTGGCAGTTGATGCAGACAAATTGCTCAAACTTTGTGAAGCCGATTCTGAGCTGGGATATAAATTTCTAAAGGAGGTCGCAAAGATTTATTTCGAGCGGTATAAAATCGCAAAAAGGCAAATTCATGAAATGGTCAAAGCGCCTACGATTATAACTGCTCTGCCGGGATAAATCGGCTGGCTGGAAAGAAAAAAAAGATAATAACCTGAATCTTGCACGAGTCGGAGGCTTCCATATGCACGGCACTTATGGGTGAAGGTTTAGTGTGCTACTTCGAATCCTTAATATCGAAAGCATATGGGGCCTTTGGCTCGTCCTCCGGATGAAAATTGATGAGTAAAAAAGATCATCATGAACATACCCTACCACCGCCACGCAGCGCTGTTCAATTAAACAAATCCCATAACTGTCTTGCCTTTTATCTCCCGGTCTGTTATTTTTTTCTATTAAATTTTAAAGCACGTTTTGAAAATTCAAAGAACAGATTATACAAGTGGCATGTTATGATAATTCAACGTCTCGGAATTTCTGTAACCTGACAAAATCACAAGTTTTTTAATGGCAACCTGTTTGTACCATCGGCAGGGAAAAATGGAATGCTGGAATGCTGGCCTCCGGCTCGGAGAGAATATTAGGGTGAAGCCCCTAAGTTCATGTTATCTTATATCAATTTTTTGGAGGCTTAATTATGAAAAAGTCAATTGGTGCAAAAACAATAATCTATCCTTCTCCTGTCCTTATCGTTGGAACGTATGACAAAACAGGAAAACCAAATGCGATGACCGCCGCCTGGGGAGGGATTTGCTGTTCTGAGCCCCCATGTGTTACGGTATCACTGAGAAAAGCCACATACAGCTATGGTAATATTGTAGAAAACAAAGCATATACTATAAACATTCCTCATGAAAAGTATGTTAAGGAATGTGATTATTTTGGATCGGCATCCGGTAAAACAGCGGATAAATTTTCAGCGACGGGTCTTACACCAATAAAAAGTGATTTGGTAAACGCTCCATATATAGAGGAATTTCCGTTTATATTAGAATGCAAACTCCTTCATACATTTGAAATCGGATTACATACCCAATTTATTGGTGAAATTATTGATGTCAAGGTTGATGAGAGTGTAATGGATGCAAATGGAAATCCTGATATAGAAAAGGTCAAACCGGTTATATATGCCACTTCATCAAAATCTTATCATGGCGTCGGAAAAAAAATTGGGGATGCATGGTCAATTGGAAAAGACATCCGGGACATCAATAAATAGGTAAATAACGTTTCAATAAGTTCCGGCGTATTAAATGATCATATTGAGCCGGCTCCCTTGTTTCTTGAGATGCTACATGGATATAGAAATTCTAAGTGCTGAATCTCTGGGAGTAAGAGGTCTATGCTGTTATGTGAAGACGAGACAAAGAAAGATCCTCATAGATCCGGGTTTTGCCCTGGGATACATGAGACATAGCCTCCTGCCTCATCCTAAACAGGTAGCTATGGCGGAAAGGGCACGGCGAAGAATCATCGGCCTATGGGAGAAAGCCACTGATATCGTAATCAGCCATTTTCACGGAGACCATGTTCCCCTGGTAAATGCCAATCCGTATCAACTTCACGCCAAGGAATTGATAGGATTGAATAACACGGCCAGAATCTGGAGCAAGAATCATGATCACCTCTCTCACAACGAAGCACTGAGGGAAGAATCATTGAGAGCTGCTCTTGGTGTTCATTTCCTTCCCGGAGAAGGTGTAAGGGATGGCCCTTTACATTTCTCCCTTGCCGTTCCTCACGGAGATCCGGATCTGACTGATGAATTGGTTATGATGAGTGTGGTTGAAGAGGACCTACGTTTTCTTCATGCACCGGATATACAGCTTCTTCACGATCAGACCGTCGTACGAATACTTGAATGGCAACCGGACATTCTTCTTGCCGGAGGCCCGCCTCTGTACTTATCCCGGCTCACTAAAGAACAAATCGACCGGGCATGGCAGAATGCCCTGATGCTGGCCCGGGGCGTTGACCTTTTCATTCTCGATCATCACATATTGAGATGCACCGAAGGAATTACCTGGCTTGAGGAGCTGTCAGCTTTGTCCGGAAAGCCGGTCTTGTGCGCAGCGGATTTCATGTGCCGGAAAAGAATGCTTATGGAAGCAGAACGAGAAAGCCTCTACAGGAATCTTCCGGTTCCTGAGGGCTGGCATGAGGATTATGCAAAAGGTAAAGTGACGACAAAGAATTATCGGGAATAAAGGTTTCGGGTTTCAAGTTTCAGTATTCATCCCCTATGGGTAAGACTAACAGGAGAAGTTTCCATGAGTAATTTTTTTTCAAAGCCGGAACATGTTATAGAAGAATCCCGGGAAATTAATCATCACGGTGATCCGATCCAAGGGTTGCAGGCTGCCTTGGGCGACCTTCTCGGATCTGATGAGCTGACCGCCGAAACAGCGTTGATCATCAACAATGCCTGTGAGAAAGGCAGAATATCCTTTTCAGAAGTGGAAGAAATATGCGGGGGCAACGCTGAAGATGTGTTGCTCCTTTGCTGGCAATGGCGGCTGCTCGTGCCGGTCAGATCATCGAAATCCGGGGAATGGGATGATCGCATCCTCTTGTTGGACCACGGTGAGATTTATGAACTGCCAAACGTGGTCAAACACCTCGTAAAATCAGCGCGTCGAACGAGTCAGTGGGATCCGGACCTTGCATTGACTGAGCTCTTCTCAGATACCGATGAAACCTTACGGAGTCGAATACCCGATCTTCTGAAGAAGATGAACGGACTTTCTCATTTTAATATTATCAACGCCTTTCAGATAAGGCAGGCATGTGCCAGGGCAAACGTGAACCAAAGCGTAGATACCTTAATAGCCCTTTTAAAGGCTGGCGGAGTGATCAGCCCAAAACTGAGGGCGCTGTCTGATGTAGCGAAGGCGAGATCCCCGGTTTACGAAATTAATCCGTGTGTAGTTGCGTAAGCAAGTCAGGTCTTTTCCATCGATTTTTGTTTTATGGTTATAACTTCATACCGTTTAGTTTAACAGTGGGGTTTATTTTTTAATCGTTGTTTACAAATTGACTGTCTGGTTTATTTTTGATATCTGAATAGTAATCATGACCGGTTGTAGGCTGTTTCCATTATTACAACATTCCAATTGTGACCTGCCCGCTCGTGCCCCCCAGGCCGCCTCGTCTTGCCTGCCCGCTCGTGCCTCGCAGTGGCAGGCGGGCCCGTCCGCCATGGGCTGCGCCTCAGGCGAATGCCGGGCGGGCTCAGCTGGCGGGCGAGCTTGCAATGGCAGGCGGGGCGAAGCGAACTAACTCGTTGAGAAGTTACTGGTTTTTAGAATAACGTTCCGTTTAAAAGACAGTATGCAGTGTTTGAACTATCACTTTTTACGAAACGGTTTTGCTTTTTCCGTCCTTATTCAAAACAGATTCTTTGGGGACCCAGTATTGTGAAGCTGACTATTTATAAAAAGATGATGCTCGGTTTCGGCGCCATTATCATAATAATGATCATCACCAGCACCTATATTCTGCTTGAGCTGAATACTGTTTCAAATGCGGCTAAAATTACCCTTACTTCTGACGTCCAGGTAGTGGATCTTGCCAAGCAACTGTATGCCATACTCCAAGATGAAAACGGCTATGCCCAGAAATATCTTATCTCCCGTGATGAAACCTATTTTTCCCTATTCGTTGCAACGAGCCGCCGATTTGACCAATACTTGAGTACGTTGCTTAAGGCCCAGTCTGACGAAGTAGAGCGTTCCCTTACCCGGAACATGCGACAGGCACATGAATCATTTGTTGCCAGCATGCAAAGCGAGAGAGATAGTCAAGAGTTGGATTACAATCCGGTGCGCGACAACCTGAGGTCGGACAGCCTGAAAATCCTGTCCAGATCTATTGATCATCTTATCAACACCAATCAGGTTTCTATTGGGAATGCCATGTCCAGGATAGAAACAACGACAAACCGTTCCGCTAAAGTAGCACTGTTGTTGATCGTCGGGAGCCTGCTGGCCGCTATCTCTGCGGCCCTGATTATTACTCGTACCATCACCAGCCCTATAGACGACCTTATACAAGGGACTGAGCAGATTGCGCGGGGTAAATTTGAGGAGGTCAGAGTCTCTTCTAATGATGAAATCGCCTTGCTTGCCCATGCAGTTAATGACATGAGCGTCAAAATCAAGAATATAAATAAACATAGAACCCAAATAATGCAGCAGATTTCCCACGAGCTTCAAACCCCCTTACAGGTGATGCTCTCTACATACGACATCTTGAAAAGCCAAAGTTCGGGCCCGCTCAATGATGAACAGATCCAGATGCTTGACACTATTCGCGGGGGAATCAAAAAATTGGCAAGCTTCAGTAAACAATATCTTGATCTTGCGAAGATTGATTCCGGCATGATGAAATACTACATGGAATGGACAGATCTTCTCCAGATCATTGAACCTATTGTTGAAGATGCAAAGCTCATTGCTGCACGTAAGAATATAACTGTAGAGTTGGCCGCACTCAATGCCCCTAAAGTCATGGTGGATGCAAAAAAAATATCTATCGTTGTTAGCAACCTTCTCAGTAATGCAATCAAATACACACGAAACGATGGGAAAGTCAGGGTGAAAGTAGGCCCATGCACCATGGGTGCACGTATAGAGATTCAGGACTCGGGAATCGGGATCACTCCAGAGGAACTCCCCAAGATATTTACAAGATTTTATCAGGCCAGCAATACAGGCAGAATAAGGAGCGGGGGAATCGGAGTGGGTTTGGCTCTTGTCAAGGCATTTACAGAAGGGCACAGCGGCAAAATTTATGCTGAAAGTACCGTTGACGGCGGTTCGACATTTACGGTTGAACTGCCGGTCTCTCCTGAGGAGTTCCAAGGCCCGGCAATACCCGCGTCGACTCAGGAATAAGGAGAGACCTTTGAAAAACGCCCCCTTTTTTCCAATCCCGGCGTCCCCGATAATCGGGATTTATCAACAGGCTCAAATTTTAACCCGCCACCGAACTTTGGTAGGTTAATCCTCAAAATACTCAATGTATTCCTGCCTGCCCCGTAGGTCCGGCAGATCGTACTGGGGTGGTTAAAATTTTCGCGTTGACTCGGGGCGTCCATGCCCCTCGCCCTTACGGGCAGCTTGACAGCAGTCCAATTCTGCTATCCTGCAGAATTGCCCTTGGTCTTGAACAAAATTGAACATTTTTCAAAGGTCTCAAGGACTTGCTCATGGAACGCCGTAATGTAATAGTCATAATATTATGCTTTCTTCTTGCCGGTTGTTTGCCACAATTCCGCGGTTTCAAGCTTGAATCCCAAGCCCGGAGTCACATGGAACGAGCTGCTGCGTTGGAGGATTCATCATCGTATCACCAAGCCGCGCAGGAGTACGCGATTGTGGCCGAGCGTTATCCTTCCACAAGCTATTATAAACGCGCAGTTTGGAAGGCTGCATTGCTCAACATTCATCCGGCCAACTCGAAAATCGACACCAGCGCAGCACTTTTTTGGCTGAAAGTCTATCTCGGGCTGTCGCTATCCTCTAAGGAGAAAGAGGACGCAAGATTTTACGTTGCCATGCTGGAACACGTTGATGGTTTGCAAGCCGAACTTTCTTCTTATGTTGCAGAAAAGGACAAACTTCTTGCAGTTACTCGGAAACAGTCCAGCGATATAGTGACCGGCACCCAACGGCTGAAGGAATTGGAAGCTGAACTGGCACAAGCCCGGGATGAGCTTAAGAAAATGAAAGAAGTGGATGTGCGGATGCAACGGAGCAGAGATAAAAGTAACAGCAGCAAATCCCTCGAATTGGCTCAAAAACCATCGGAACTTAACAATGATGAAGACAACACACAGCAATTAAGCAGACACAATACCCTTAAACCTCAAGATTTTTTCCCCTATACGATTCAAGTCAGCTCTCGTAAGAATAAGGAAGAATCTATTCTGGAAGCAATGAAATCAAGAAACAAAGGCAATTCCGGATTCGTTTCCCATGTATGTATTCCTGGAAAGGGAGATTGGTATCGTATATTCATGGGATTTTATCGAACCGTTGAAGAAGCGGAAAAGGCCGCCGTTGAATTGAAAAAGCAAGAGTATCCTCATGCCTTTGTGGTTAAGATGCCCTTTGCCATTCAGATCGGGATTTCCTCTAAAGATGAAGAACTAAAAAAACTTGAGGCCGCTCTTCGATCAAAAGGATACCTGGCTTATAGTGTTCTGGACAGATTATACAATAACAAAATAAGACTCCTGGTCGGAGCCTTCCGGACAGAAAAAGAGGCTGCAATACTCGCCAAAGAGCTACAGAGAGAAGGTTTCAGGCCGAAAGTGGTCCAGCGTTAACTAGTTTCCATCCAGAAATTGCCCTTTTCCGCAATCTCTGCGTCAATCTGCGGAATTACTTGTGCGGCGTACCACTTGTACGCCTCCGCGTAATTCCTTGATTTCCTTGACCTTGCGAAAAATTGCTAATTTCTGTATTGGAAACATAATTTGTGCCTAATATAGATTTATGATTTATGGATGGGCACTATTTATTTTTTATCCGAAGAAACGAACTGTTCCTTATGCGTTACACAAGTAATAAATCTATAGCATGAAATCTTTAATTTTACAAGGTATTATGTTCACACCACAAATTTTATCCGCTTTCGGTGTGATTTTTCAGTAAAGATTTATTAGTCCCTATCTAATGTCACTTGGATAGTTCTTATTCAAGTGTATTTCGATGAAAGCGGCCCATCGACATATATTTTCTTCAAGGCGATATGAACCTTGACATTGCAGCGTGACCCAATATTTTAGAATTTATGAAATGTTTGAAATCGTATAAAAAACCGTGCTATAAATCCTAAATATTGGGTCACTGCAAAAAATGGTGCGATCTGATAAACCTATCGCCTTTCAGAAAACACATGGCGATGGTTCTTCACTGCTAACATGGTGTAAAAACATTGCCATGGTATGAGTTTACACAAAAATATGGGTGCGAAACTTGAGTTTAAAATAAATCGCTTTGACAATTAATTTGATACATTGTAATAAACAGCGCCAACGTCAGGGCCGTTTTTTTACATAGAATTCCAAATGTTTTATCAAAATAAAAAATTTAACTTGAAATGGATACATTTAACTCACTAAAAAAAGAACTTCTGCAGATAAACCAGGATATCTCGACACTTTTTTCTGATGCCGTATCGATAACCGGGATGTCTGATCATTCCTTTACAGATTGGCAAAAGACATGTAGCAATATTTATAAACAGATGTCGGAACAAATTATTCGTGTTGCTGTTGTGGGAACCATTAAATCCGGTAAAAGCACATTTATAAATGCGCTGTTCAAGGGCGATTATTTAAAACGGGGCGCAGGGGTTGTTACATCGATTATTACACGAGTGCGCAGCGGGAAACAGCTTAACGCCAAACTTTTATTTAAATCCTGGGATGAGGTTAATTCCGAGATAGATCAGGCCCTGGTTCTATTTCCATCTGTAGACTGGCGTACAGAAAAGAACAGGTTCGACATAAGGCGAAAAGGCGAGCGAATTGATCTTCAAAAGGCATTATCCTCTCTGGGCACAAAACATCTATTTACCAATTATTCCCGGAATCTTAACAGTGTTCTTCTAACCTCATACATTAAAGGATATGAAAAGGTAAAAGACATGATTTCCTCAGATACTATAACGAGTCATTATGAGGACAACAAGTTTACAGAACACTGGGCTTTTGTGGGTGACGGATCTATGGCGGTCTATCTTAGAGATATTGAACTGGAAATAGATTCAGGAAATATTGATTCCAATATAGAAATTGCCGACTGCCAGGGAAGCGATTCTCCCAATCCCCTTCATCTCGCCATGATCCAGGATTATCTGCTCTTAACTCATCTTATTATCTATGTGGTTAGCAGCAGAACCGGACTTCGGGAGGCCGACCTCAAATTTTTATCCATAATAAAAAAAATGGGGATTATGGATAACATCTTGTTTGTTATAAATTGTGATTTCAGCGAGCATGAATCGATCAACGACCTTCATGCTCTGGTTGAAAAAGTAAAAGAAGAGCTTTCAATAATAAAACCGGATCCAGAGATTTATTCAATATCAGCGCTTTTTAACCTTTTCAAAGTGCTAAATGGAAACCTGTCACAAAAAGATAGGCTGAGACTTGCGCAATGGGAAAAAGAAATGGAGTTTACAGATTTTTCAGACCGGGAAACAGATCGTTTTGAATCCTTGTTTTATAATAAACTGACCCGGGGAAGTTTCTCTCTGCTTTTGAAAAACCATCTTGAACGTCTTAGTGTGATTTTATCGGGAATGGCTCATTGGATTTTAGTCAATCAGAATATTCTTGCCGGAGATGCCGATAGTGCAAATGAATTCATTGAAAAAATAAAACATAATCAGATAAGGATGAACAAGATAAAGTCGATGATGAAAAATACGCTTGACGGTTCCATTCAAAAGATAAAGCGCGAGTTAAAATCAGATATTGATCGTTATTTTGACGTCCGATCCGGAGATCTATTAGGTGAGATTGTTGAATTTGTCAGAAACTATGCCGTGCCCTATCAAAAAAATGAAGAAAACCTTAAAGCAGCCGGTTTTTCAAACACCCTATATCTGGTTTTTCAGGAATTCAAACAGGCGCTTGACACTTATATGGCTGAAAAAATAAATCCCGAAGTAATCCATTTTGTCAGAGAAAAGGAGACACGGATCAATGAATATCTGGATTCCATCAGCAGTTCATTCGATTTCATGGTACAGGATGCTATCATTGAATATAATAAGATGATGGGAAATTTTGGAATTAACAAGTCTCGAAAGAGCCAGGAAAAAATCGGATTGCCTGACATAGACTCGATAAAGGGTATAACCGGATTAGCGCCTCCTCCGGCAGTTGCGTCTATGAATTATACGGCAAGAATGAAAACCGAAGCAGTTATACGTCTCTGGTTTTATACCGTTCTTAAGTTTTTTAAAAAATTTTTAAAAAAACCGATTCAAAGTAAAAACGAACAGGAAGTGCTGGCATTGAAGGATGGTATATTGCGTATGAAGCGTGAAACAGAAAAATCGGTGATTTTTCATTTCAAGGACTATCAGGAGAACATAAAATTTCAATATATATATAAACTTATTGAAGCGGCATCAAATAGCCTTTACGAAACGTTAATCGATCGCTTTCGGGTATATGTTACAGATCTTTCAGATATCGTCGAACTGATAAACAACAAGCTGATTGACAAGCAACGGGCATCTGAAATCTTGAAAGACATGGAGCAAACTTCAATGGGAATCGATGGCAGGATAAATATAATAAGAGAAAAGATAAAGTCGATCGGATTGACTGATGATTAGCAAAGGAGGTGTTATTATGGGTGATAAGGAAACCAGAATCATCGCCGTTGCAAATGAAAAGGGTGGCGTTGGGAAAACCGTTACGGTGATAAATCTTGGAGCAGCTTTTTGCAGAGAAGGAAAAACCGTTCTCGTTGTGGACATGGATCCGCAGTTTAACGCGACCCGTGGACTGGGTGTTGACGTCGAAGCCGGAATGCTGACGGTATACGATCTCATAAAAGATAATATATCGATTCGGGCGGCAGATGTGATTGTTCCGACAAAATGGGAAGGTCTTGATCTTATACCGTCCCATGTGGACCTTGCCGGTGCGGAGGTAGAACTGATTGACAAGACTGGAAGGGAAAACCGGTTGAAAGAAGCCCTTGATAGTATATCCGGAGAATATGATTTCATACTCCTGGATACCCCACCCAGTCTTTCCCTGCTGACCGTCAATGTATTGGCTTATGCCAAAGAGGTTATTGTACCGTGCCAGACACATCCGTATGCTTATGCCGCACTGGATGATCTCTTTGACACTATTTTTGCCGTTAAGGAGAATATTAATACGGATCTTAGGATAACAGGTGTTGTTGCGACCTTGTTTGACTCCCGGACAAGGATAAGCCATAACATTTTGGAAAAGCTGAAAAACGATGAGAGGTATGCTGACTTGCTTTTCGACACAGTCATAAGGGTTAATACAACGATTGCGGAAAGTGCTGATGTAAAAAAGCCTGTGATTTTTTACAGAACGACCAGCTACGGTTCATTAGACTACACGAGTCTTGCCCATGAATTGCTGGCATACTACTAACCCGAATATTTCATGAAGATTTTCGAGAGGCCTTTTTATTAGTAATGAAAGCCGCTTGTTATTTACAAT
>Ga0315549_1004325_pt1 | contig 12035 bp, 10 predicted proteins | sample SalMarSW160200MG_FD_203101 | JGI IMG/M metagenome (GOLD analysis project Ga0315549, IMG submission 203101) | Salt marsh sediment microbial communities from the Plum Island Ecosystem LTER, Massachusetts, United States - Salt Marsh Sediment SW1601-200 ... | reverse complement strand
CGCTTCTTAGTTTAAACAGAGGCGAAGAACAGGCTGGACAGGAATGTTCCGTTAGGGTGGCTCCCTGCCTAAGCAAATCTGCCATCATCTTGATGGCTTTTGAATCTTTAGTCACGTCAAACCCTTCTGAACAAACTTTACAGTTAAAGAATATATTTTTGCTGTCAGTTAATTAACTATCTATCTCCTTTTTCACGTTGAAGCTGAATCGCCGAATGATTGACTCCGTAAACGGTATAAATCGCCGCATATGTATAGGATAAGAATAATTATATTTAATTTTTTGTAAACCTAACCTTTTTAAAGCGCAGCGCCTACGTTAAAAACAAAATGCATTTAGGAGGAACGAAACGTGGAATATAAAATCTTAACCAGCGAGCAAATCGCGGGCAAAATCGCAGCCGTAGCGGATAAGGTTACGGCAGCTCAATTAAGAACCCTAAACGCAGTCGAGGATTTCGTAGCCGACGAAATGCGACAAGGTCTTCAGGAATTGGAGATAAAAATCGGCGAACGACTATTGAGCGTATCAGGAATGACAAACATCGACGGCGCAAAGAACACATTAGCGGGTTACCACTTCTTCTTATTAATCGGCAAAAACGGAGGAATTTGGAGCTATTGGCGAATGGCGAACTTAGGCAGCTTTAAGGTCGAAAGCAATCGTTACCACTTCACAAAATCTTTCTGGTATCGCGCACACGAGGGCAAATTAATGGTTAAGGGAGTAAATTAGATGGGACAATACGATGAACAGATAAATTGGGTGCGAGGATTCGAGTCGGGGCGCCGATGGTTAGATGGTGTCGCAGCCGACCGCTCAGGTTCCCAGCACACGGAGGAGCAATATGCGCGTTGCTTTAAACGATTTTGCGATTGGATTAACAAAAATCCTGACGAACTAATCGCTGAACGCGAGGCGCAAATAAGGAACGACGATAAAAAGGTTCAGCGCAAAGCCGAAGAAAACCTGAGAGCCTTTTGCCTTTACCTTAAACGCGAAAAAAACATAACCTTCGACATCTTCCATAGCACCGCGAAGTCGTTTTATCGCTACAATTATTGTCCACTTATGATTAGGACACCGAAATCTTCGTTTAACACGATAAGACCCGTGACGATAGAGGATTTGCGAATTGTGGACATGGCATCTGACGAACGCAGGCGCTTTTTCATAAGGTTTTTGAAAGACTCGGGCATGAGCAGGGAGGATGCAGTCGAGGTTACCTACGGGGACATCCGGGCGCAATTTGAGCGCGGCGAACGATTTATCCACATTTACGCGAAGAGGCGAAAAGAAAGCGTTAACTACGAAACGTATATTGGACCAAACACAGTCGAAGCCCTCAGGGTTTATTTGAGGATTAGGCGAAATATGGGCGAAACGATCACCGACAAAACGCACCTGATAGCCACGAAACGCGGCAAAAAGATGAGCCCCGAAACATTCACGATAGACCTTATGAGATTAGGCAAAAAGGTTGGCGTTGATTTTAGCCCGCACAGGTTACGCAAGTTCTTCGAAACGTATCTTAGCATCGCTAAAGTCCACCCGATAACGCTCAAGTATTGGATGGGACACACAATCAGCGGCGACATCGAAGCAAAATACATTATCCCACCATCGCCAGAGCAAAAAAACCTGTACATTGAGGCATATCCGAAAATCGATATTACGGGTGCAGCAACGATGGAGGAGCGAATGCGAAAAATCGAGGAAATCAGAAAACAGATACCTGAAGAGGTGCGTAAGACCATGGAAAAACACGGAATCCAAATCCGCGAAAGAGCGGGAAGATCGAAGCCAGCGGATAACGATAACGCGGATTGCCCCGATGGCGAACACTGCCCCGCATTCAAGGAAATCGCAGAAAATGATCTACTAAAATACCTTCAGGACGGCTGGACAATAAACCATAATCTCCATAGCGGTCGGGTTATCGTAAGCGTCGAACGGTAACCCGTAAACAATATTTTTTTTGCATCAGTCGAAATACGTCTAGCCGAAGGTCAATCTTCGCTCAGGGCAGATTCGACGTATCCAGAAAATATTTTTTTGCCTGACGTTATCGGGCATTTAAGAAGGCGAGCGGGCAGCTATATAGCCTAAATTGCAAATTGCAATAAGAATTAACGCGTAAATCCACAAACTAAAACGAAATTGGTTGGTTAAAATATTGCAACCGTTAAAATTGCAATATAATCTCCTGCTGATTTCGATTCCGTTAGTGGCTCTTTATTTTTACCAACGTTGCAACTTGCAACCGAGGCTACCATAGCCCGATGGCTCCAATTAGTTCCGTCGCTACGGTGCGTATCGTGGATACATTTTGTCCCCTTTGTCCCCATTATTTAGCTAACCCGATTGCAACGATGAACGCGATAATAGTCACTAGCAAAGCTCTCCGCCGTTTTTCGCAAACGTGTATGCTCTTTCGTTCCGTTTTTCGCACTCCCTGTAGCCCGAAGCGTGAAGAGAGTTGCGAAGAACCTAGCAATTTGTGCGCTTTTCGCACCAACCCCTTGGGAACAGGCTAACTCGGAACGGCAGGACGGTTGATAAGCGCCACCGCGAACGAACGAGCACCCCCACGCAGCCACGCACGCCGAGGCAGCACGCAACGTCCAGCGCCCGGCACCTGACCCCACGCCGCCGACTGTCAGCCGATTAATCTGTCGCCACGCATTCCCCGTTAATACTCCAGTATCGCAACTCCAACAATCGACACAACTAGAACAAACTGAACAAATCGCACAACTTGCAAGCCGTTCAGACAGCAGTTTTAAACTCAGATCAAGTTCCGAAGAAACGGTGCGTTCGCTTTCCGTTAATCGCACCCGAAATTCTTGAAGAAAAAAAAATTCCCTAGTTTAGCAAGGTGTCGGCAGGATCTTCGTTTCATACCTTTCGAACTTTTCGCTTTCATACTTTTACCTCTACATACTCTGTGACCGTTCATCGTTCGCGTCTTAACCTTCAGTAACAAATCAATCCGTTCCATTTGTGTTACTTGGCTTCACAATACTAACACAAAGCTTTTTTGCTTCAGATTCGGTTAGTGCGGTTGTGTTCCCTTAGGTTCCAAATCTTTGAGTTCGGCAATGGGTTACGCCCACAGTCGATTATGGCGGTCGAGTTTTGCGATTAATTCGTCTAAAAGGATTTGTAGCCCTCGGCTCCAAGCATTTTTAGGTGGTTGGAAAGCATCAAGTTAAATCTTTGATCTGGAAATCAATTGAATTGTTCTTAGCACATCGTCTCTGTAAGGCCGGGTCTTCACTTCCTTTATTATTTCGCTCAGGATGTCAGAGACCAGCCAAATTTCTATGCCGTAAACATCTTTCGCTTGCTTTATGACTGCGTTGTTCTGGACATCCCATATGACAAGCACCTTCTTGTAATCGGAGCTGCCGAAAATCTCGTTAACCTTCTCAACTACGATCTGTGGTTCAAATTTGATTGTGGCTAAGGTGTCCATACCTCTCCTGTGTTTACGCCCATTCTTAGTCTGGGTGTCCTTCATTCTCAGGCGGAAGCCTCGCCCTATGGTTACCCGCACCTCAATGTGGTATTTCTCGTTTGTTCGGGGGTTATAGGCAAGCAGGTCAACTTCTTTTCCTCCGCCCAACATAACGTTGGTCATAGTGAAGCATTTCTTCACGAGCTGCATGTAGCGATCTACGATGTGAACTTCAGGTTCCAAACTTAAAGCCGACCTGACCTATGCAGCGTCTTCTTAGCATAAAAGGTTAGTGCATCAATGTAGTAATCGAATATAGTAACATAGCGGGGGAGATAGAGTTGAGAGTCAGGGCTGAGTTTGGCGCGTAAAGGTATCGGAACAATTATTGGCAGAAAATCGGTTAGCAAAGGAAGGGAATATACTAGAATCTGGGTTTATGTGCCCACGAAGGTTAGTGAAGATACTGCTTTTCCTTTTGAGGTTGGCATGCCATGTTTGGTTGAGATTGACGAGGAGACGGGTCGATTGATTGCGACACCGATTTCAGAGAAGGAAGCCATCGAGTTGGGTTGGCGCAAACGAAAAAGAAGAAGATAGCATATAGAAAATCGAGGTGAAAACTCGATAGTTAATTTTTGAAATATCTCTTACCTGATGCGAAAAGAAGTTCTCAGCAGATTCCCCATTAAAAAAGCGGTCTCAGCTACTTATTTAAAGCTTCGTTTACAGCTTGTCCACATAAAAGGCGATTTTTTGAGAACTCATCCTAAAAAAATAGAAAATCAAAAATGGGCAGGGGGATTCTTATCGAATCTTTCAAAACAAATATATGCTAAAGCTTTTTAGTTGCCAACAAAGAGTGTCTAACCGCTATGGACAAAGAAACTTCCAAAAAAGAAATCGAAAATCTCGTCAAGAAGTATAACAAAGTCGTAGAGGAAAATAGAGTTAAAAAATACAACGAAGAGATGACGAAAATAGGCTTTATTCAACCTTTATTTCGTGCTCTGGGTTGGACTATTGAAGACTCTAGAGAAGTTACTGCCGAAGAAAAAATATCGAAAGGTCGTGTTGATTACGGTTTTAGAATAGATGGAATTTCCAAATTCTTCTTAGAAGCTAAACCGTTGAAGGCAGATTTAGACAAAGAAGAATATTTTGAGCAAGCCATCAGTTACGCTTGGCATAAAGGGTGCACTTGGGCAGTCCTCACAGATTTTGAGGAGATAAAAGTACTAAATGCTGAAGTGAAAGCTGCTAATTATATGCAAAGTCGTTTTATAGCCATTAAATGTAATGATTTTCTTAATAGATTCGATGAATTATGGCTTTTGTCAAAAGAAAGTTTTGAGAAAGATTTATTGGATAAAAAGGCGGAAAAGTGGGGCAAAAAATCAAAGAAAGCCAGCATAGATGAACAACTTCTTGAGGATTTTACACGATATAGAAGAATGCTTACAAAAAGCATAACAAAACTAAACCAAAAAGAAAAATTGTCAGAAGAGGAGTTAGACGAGTCAGTTCAAAGAATTTTGGACAGATTGATTTTTATCCGAAATTGTGAAGACAGAGAACTTGAAGAAAAACTCTTGATTTCCAAATTAAGGGAATGGGAAAGTAAGGGCAAAGGAAAATTTGAAAATAGCTTGAGAGAGATTTTTCGTTATTTTGACGAACAATATAACAGTAAGATATTTTCTGTGCACTTGTGTGACAGATTAGAAATTGAGAACGAAGTCCTAAGCGAAATAATAAAGGGATTATATCATATAAAGGAGAAATACTTTGCAATTTCTTATGATTTTTCGGCAATCGATGCTGATGTTCTAGGTAACATATATGAGCAATATTTAGGTCATATTTTAAAAAAGACAGAAAAAAGAGCAAAACTCACTAAAAAGAAGATTCATAGAAAAGAGCAGGGAATTTACTATACTCCAACTTACATTGTTGATTATATCGTTAGGAATACTCTTGGTAAGACACTTGAAAATAAGAGAATCAATGCTGAAAAAATAAAAGTGTTAGACCCTGCTTGTGGTTCTGGTAGCTTTCTGATTAAGGCTTATGATGTTATGAATGAATTTTTCAAAGAAAAAATGAAAGATTATACTCAGACCGAATTGGATTTCATAACAAATGTTCCTTTCACAAAAAAAGCAAAGATTCTTCAAAATAATCTTTATGGTGTTGACTTGGATAAACAAGCAGTACAAATTGCTCAATTAAATCTTTTACTTAAAATTGCTGAAAAGGGACACAGACTTCCAATGCTAGAAAAAAACATCAAATGTGGTAACTCACTGATTATTGATGAAAAAGTTGCAGGTGATAGAGCATTTAAATGGAGAGAAGAGTTTAGCGACATAATCAACAAAGGTGGTTTCGATGTTGTATTTGGAAATCCGCCTTATGTAAGACCCCACAAGTTGAAAAAAATAGATAAAGAGTTTTTTTGGGAAAATTACAAAACTTTCAAAGCAAAATCAGATTTATACAATATCTTCATGGAAAAAGGGATTAATCTGTTAAAAGAACAAGGTTTGTTTTCTTTTATTGTTCCTCACACTTGGATTTCGTTGGAAAGCTTTTTCGAAATTAGAAAATACATATTGAATAAGTGTAAAGTCCTCAAGTTAGTTCAATTGCCAAAGAAGGTATTTCAGGATGCAACTGTAGAAACTACGATTTTTGTTCTTGAACGAGAGAATAGCCAAAGAAAAAGGGATAACAACATAATTATTGTGGAATCGCTTGACCAAGAAGGAAATGTTAAATTTGTAAAAGAATTTAAACAATCAAAAATTAAGAAAAATCATTTGTATAATTTTGAACTATATACTGCAAAAGAAGCTAATTCCATACTAGAAAAAATTAGAGAAAAATCGGTAAACCTAGGTGATTTGGTTGTTTTCCTATATGGTCTAAAAACCGCTGACGATAAAAAATTCATTTTTAATGAACGAAAAAATGATGAATATAAAAGATTGGTAAGAAGCAAAAATGTTGGTCGTTATTCAAAAATGCATAGAGGGGAATATGTCTGGTATGTTCCAAATCTTATGCGGAAGAATAAGAAGACCGCTCGACCCGCAGACAAAGAAAGATTTGAATCAGATAAGATAATTGTTGCAAGGATGGGAAAGAGGGTAGTAGCCACTTATGATGATGAAAAATATTATGTTAAAGATGCAATGTTGCTTCTCAGAAAATCTGAAGATACAAACCTTAAATATGTTACAGGAGTTCTGAATTCAAAGCTGATAAATTACTACTATAAAAATTACTTCATAACAATTGATGTTCTAAAAAATGCATTATTGGCATTACCTATTAAATTTGGGACAGGAGAGCATCAAGAAAAAATTACCGAAAAAGTTGACAAAATGCTTTTTCTCAATAAGCGACTAAATGAATTCGATGATAAAATTACAGATGAACGAGCTAGAATTGAGAAAGAAATAGAGAAGATTGACCGTCAAATTGACGAATTGATTTACAAAGTTTATGGGATAACCGAGAAAGAACAAAAGATTATTGAAGGCAAATTATAATTTTTCATCTCTGAGATAAAGCCTCTGAAAATCTCAAAGAATTAGAGATAAAAGTAAACTGACCGAACCGAAAAACTGATTTACTTTTGATTCAGATAGGATAAGAACGGTTCTGGGGTTGTTAATTTGAAGGCAAAATCAATGAAACTTCTTATGGAATTGCTGAAAGATTCGAAGCGAAGCGACAGGGAAATCTCGAAGGTTCTTGGGGTTTCGCAACCAACCATTTCAAGAATGAGACAAAGGCTTACAGAGAACGGGATAATCCAAGAATTTACAGTTATTCCAGATTTTACCAAGATGGGATTTCAGATTATGGCTATCAGTTCTTTCAAGTTAAAGGTTGCGAAGGATATAGAGGGATTAACAAAGCTAATGATGGCGAAACCAAACGTCATATTTTCCTCTATAGGGGAAGGCATGGGAAAGAACGGAATTATAATTTCTTTTCATAGGAGCTATCCTGATTTTTCTAATTTCATTTCAAATCTCAGGGCAGAAGGCAATGCCATAATAGACGATTTAGATTCTATGCTCATTATCCTAGAAAATCAAATTGCCAAACCCCTATCCCTAAAATACCTAACCGAACTGGAAGAAACATAGGACGGTTAGCATTCTTTAGGCAATTTATTGATGTTAGAAATGCGGAAAATCATAAGAACGGCATCCGCCGAAAAACATATTGAGCGAGCTTCGAGGCTGCAACCAAACAACGACGTAATACACCTCGAATTCTAAAACCAAACTATGCGCTTAACACAAAAATCTTTTCTATAAATTAAAACATATAATCTGATTGCTGATTAACATGGACGCAAAAGCAGTTTACTATGATTCTGATTATGGTTCTACATGGATTTCACCATTAATATCTCTCGAGATTAAAGATTTCTTAATAAAAAACAATTTTTCGGTTCTAGACGCTAAAAAACTAAAAAAGTTTATGTTAAGTTTCCTAAATCACAAAATTGAAAACCCCGTTGTCGTATTCTCTATGGACAAAGCTCCTGATACCATCTTGAATTCGGATGATGCAAATAGTATAGTTCGAAAGTTTTTGGATGCGGGTGGGAAAATTGTCTGGATTGGTGACGTTCCATTTTGGCACATTGGAAGAAGCGAGCCTAAAGAAGATGATCAGGATTATTACCAAAAGGGCGCACACATGGCTATATTGGGAGTAAATCCCGTAGTTAGAACAGCATCTTCGGAACCTGTTAACATAACCCGTATGGGGAAGACCTTTGGGCTTAAAGTTAGGTGGAGCGGAGTCAGACCAATAGATATTACAAAAGATTTTGGTGTTAGGTTTTGGTGGGAAAATATTCGGCAAGTTATTAGTATAGGTAGAGGAATCCCAAAGGTTTTAGATTTTGGATTTAAACCAAAAGATAGGGGGATACTTGTGCTTGGGGAGAGTCAATACCTCACTGCACGACCAGTTATTTTATTGAAAAAGAAGTCAAGACTACGTCTAAGAAGTGCCGAGGTCTCATTGATGCCCAAAGTTAACATCGAAGGTAGAGATGAAGAATTAAACGAAGGAAAGCCTCACGAAAGAGAATTCTGGAAGACCTATACAAATGCATGGTTTAAGAATTTTAGACGATCAAAGCCTTTATCTGGTTTCTTTAGAATTTGGGACTATTCTCCAACAGTCATGACTCAAAATATGTTAGACGATTTGTACAATGTAGCTGTCTATGGAATTGAAAGAGACGAAGAAGACAAAGAAACAAATTCTTGAAAATTAACGCTCGGTTACTCAAAACCAGCAAAGAGACTTGGTTTTGGTCGGGTGGGTGGGGAGCAAGGCGAAGATCCTTGGCAGAACCCGTAACAGTATTCCGTTCTTATTCATTCATTGATATTGTCCAAACAGTAGGTTTTTTTACGAGTGCCGAGGTTGCCGAGCGAATTAGCGAGGCTGTTTAGGCTGAGCGAACAATGTTCCAGCGTGGCCAAATACCTATGTTCTCAAGATTACCTGTCAGCTAGGAACAATGTGTGAGCGAAGCCGTGACACCGAGGCAACTCTAGTAAAAAAAACCGCACGTATCCGCCGAAAACAATCCTGAGCGAGCTTCGAGGCTGCCAATGAATCTCCGAAGAAAGCCTAATAATAGAAACTGAAAAGATTTAATATAAAATTATTAATAGTTTATAACAAATCAGTATCTGGGAGAAAAGCTCGTGTCTAAGCGTACACGGAAAAAAACTGTTGGCAAAAGCAGGATTTACAATCCCACGACGAAAACATATTATTCCATTAGAAAAAGGTCAACAAAGAAGGGACAAAAAGGAACAATAAAAGGCAAATGGAAGCCAAAAAGCCGATGATAACCAATGACTAGAATATATGTTGATACAAGCATAATTCTTAGTTATTGTGAATGGAGATATTTGGATAAAGAAATCAACGATAAATTGTTGGAGTTTTTCACTCGCGGATTAAAAGGCGAATTTGAATTTGTCATCTCTCAATTATCCCTATCTGAATTAGTAAATCAGCTTCAAAGGTCAACGAATCTGAGTATGCTTAAAGTTATTTCAAATGAATTAGAAAATAGTCCTGATGTATCGTATATCAGACTGGATTCTGTAACTGACACTTTTTTTAACGAGATAATTAATTATTCGGAATATGGATTAACGCCAATGGATGCGATGCATATTAGAGTCGCATTAGACGTTGGCTGCAATTTTTTTGTTACTGATGATGTTGACATTTTGGAACATTCAGGGACTTTCAAATCAGAAGGTATTGATGACGGTCTCAAAATAGTTTCTATCAAAGAAATTCTCAAACATCTAAATGATCAACGATTAATACCTGAAACTCAAATCCAATATGGAAACGCTTACGAAGAATTTATTATTGAATATTTTAAAGATCTGGGTTTTAACACTTGTGAGACACAAAATCAGGATTTAGGTTTTGATTTTTTAATTGAAAAGAAAGGAAAGAAATTCGCAGTAGAAGCAAAAATGTACTTAAATAGTCCTGTATCGGCAAGCGTTATTCGATACGCGCGCACAATTCTCCAAATTAAAAGAAAAGACATTGACGGATTTTGGATTGTCTCAACAACTGGGTTTTCAAAAGAAGCAAAGAAGATTTCTGAGAAAACACCAAAAATTAAACTTCTTAATATAAAAAATCCAATAAAAAATTCCTATCCCGATTATAAAGAATCATTGAAATCATATCTCGAACCATTTCTCGATATTAAAATCGAGCGTGAAATTGATTTTCTAAAGTTAAAAGAAATCTGGAGTGCTGTAAAAACTTCAAAAACAAACAAAGAGAAAAAAGAGAGTCTAGAGGATTTTGCCGAATTTCTTTTTAATTCAATTGATGGTGTCCAAGTAAATGGTAAAGATGTTAGAACAAGTGCAGAAGAAATAGACCTTATTCTAATTAATGAATCTAACAACCAATTTTGGCGTCAGCTTGGAAGTCCTCTATTAGTTGAATGCAAGAATTGGAATAAAAAAATTGGAACTGATGAATTAAGTGTCTTTAAGGATCGCTTAGAGGCTCATAATATACAAGTAGGATTTCTAATTTCAATCAAAGGAATCACTGGGAATATAAAAAAGGACGCAATTTTAAAAGTGCGAGAATATAACAGAAAAGGATTTAAAATTATTGTTTTAGACTCGGAAGACCTAGAAGGTATCTGCAGCGGCGAGAATCCAACAGATAAGTTTCGTGAGAAATATTACGAAATATTCAAATTTTAAATTATGACCGTGTGTGACAAATTTACTGAGGGCAGGTGGGTGGAAGCAAGGCGAAGAGCCGATGGAAGAGCCACATCAATTTCGTCCTGACAGGCAACCAAGAAAACCCGCGCTAATTCGTGACGCGTCAACGAATCCTGACCTGATGGTTAAATAGCGCAGAGGCTCACGTTTTTTAGGTGATAAAATGGCGAAACCACCATTCAAGGCGAAACCCGACGACAAAATCTTCTGTCCAATCGCGGGTCACGAGATTCCCGTTGAACCCTACTGCCACGGCTGGTGCTTCAGAGACGAACTTTGTCACGAAGCCGAAACCTGCGAACCTTATTTAGAATATGCGAAACACCGAATAAAAGACATTTTGGACTTAAGCGCTAAACGCCACAAAATCTGGTTGCCACCCGAAACCATGAAAATCATTGATGCGCTGGCGCGGGCAGATGGTTTAACCCCAGATGAGTTCGTCGCAAAGACGATTTTAGAGAACACAAAGGAGGTGAAAGCCCATGCCTGAAAAAATTGTTTACGACCCGAAGGAAGATGCGAGGAACCATAAAAATGCGATTAGGGAGCAGACCAAAAAAGCCGTGGTTTACCCGCAACCCACCAACCCAACCAAAACCACAAAGGCGAAAAAGAAAAACGAGAAAGACGTGGTTGATGCGAAAGCCCACGCAGAAAATGGCGCTGACGTAAAGCCCGATGAACCCGTGACCGAATTCAAGGCGAAGGTTAACAAGTGGGGTTTTATTAGTGTCCCGAAGGGAGCGTGGTCATCGTTACCTTTCGGACTCGAAAAACCTTTAATCGCGCGGATTGAAGGCGACCACCTAATCATTACGGCAGTCACGAAAAGCCAACCTGAAGAACCTAGACCAAGCGCGTAGAAAACCTATAACCTTTAACATAGGAGGCGACACGGATTACCTCCTTTTTTTATAATACGATGCCTTAAAGGTTAATGGTGATTAAATGGATTGTGAAAAATGTCCGATAGAAAAAGAATGTAAGCAAATTATAGATGAATTTGGAAGACCTAAATTAAAATGTCCGCTAATAAAAGCAATCACTTACGTTATAACGCTTGATTCAATGCGATAACATTCTCTTTTTTTTATGATAGATTTATTTGGCTGACCTTACTATACAATCCTGACCAGTAAGGAATAAATAGGTTACATCTCGTTTAAGCAATGTTAATGGAGGCTTCTATATGGTGAGAAAAAAGAAACTACAGGAATACGAGGAAAGAATAGAAGAAGCC
>Ga0315549_1004323_pt1 | contig 12037 bp, 11 predicted proteins | sample SalMarSW160200MG_FD_203101 | JGI IMG/M metagenome (GOLD analysis project Ga0315549, IMG submission 203101) | Salt marsh sediment microbial communities from the Plum Island Ecosystem LTER, Massachusetts, United States - Salt Marsh Sediment SW1601-200 ... | reverse complement strand
ATCAGTGAACAGGATCTTCAAATCAGCAGAGTAATACATCAATCATTTATCGAGACTAATGAAGAAGGCACAGAAGCAGCGGCAGCAACAATTGTGGAAATAGTATTTACTGTTTCAGAACCAGGTACCCCATCCGTCTGGAAGGTGGATATTGATCGTCCCTTTCTCTATTTCATTCACGAGACCTCAACAGGAACTATATTATTCATGGGAAGAGTTAGTGATCCTACTCTTAATTAAACTACCAAAATATAAGTAATCATGAAAAAAGATTATCTAATACTTGTATTAATATTCTGTCTTCTATCATTAATAGTATTCGCATGTGAAAGAGCAGATGTCCTACCACCAAATCATGCCAAAGGCAAAATTATTGCAATCACGGCTTTATGTTATGGAGAAATAGTTTTGATTGAGGTAGAAAATCCAAAGGGAATTGGTGTGAAGGACACTTTCTCTAATTTAAATAAAGAGGTTGATCTTAATTATGAAAATGCTATAGGTGTTCCATATTTTTCAAAAATTGGCCTACCTGATTCTATTCCCCAAATAGTTGGAACAGAATTATATTTTGAGTTTCGGGATCTAACCAAAGAAGAACGGGAAAGTAGTCATTTGTTTGGACCAAGTGAACCTATCATTTGCCTAATGAATATTATCCCTCCTCACGCAAAACCACTCATTATTACCAAGGTTGTAAGTTACAATTAAATAGCCTTTTAAATATTAAAGTCAAATTAAATGTAATTTAACAGATTGTCCTGATAGAAAACTAAATAACACTGTAGCTAATAAATAGGACTCTGAGCGGTCTGCAAGGCCCAGCGAGGATTCGGTGTTGGACTACAGTCCGGTCAATTGGAGAAAAACTTTTGCTCTATGTACTTATCGACCGTTTTGTGTTTGTTCTGGATTGAATATCAAGTAGTTGAGCGAAAATTGATTGCAAAGAAATTAGAAAGGTTTCATTCAAATATAGGAATTTAATTACAATAAGCTTCAAACGATGGGAATAATATAAGATGAAAGAACCCTTTACAGCAAATCTGGTTACTTTGTTTTTATATAGTTAGCCTAATTGATCTGGCAAGTTTTTAGTAAGAGTAAGAGCTATCCCGCAGGGATTTAGTTCAACAGGCGGTCATAGGTAATGCAGCTTTTTCGTGATCAGCTTGGCTTTTTCTGTTCAACAATGCTACAAACTTAGTATATGCTTCATAAACGACTCAACGTTGAAGTTCGGACAGGTCTTTGTATCGGTGAAATGATAATGCCCGTATACCTGTAAATGAGGGTGTTTCTCCAATTCCTTCAGGACGTACATTTTTAATGATTCGTACTGTTCCTGGGTGAAAATATCTAAAAAGCGGCTCATGCCGGAATATCCGGTTTGAGTACGTCCGCCTTCTAAAGCTATATGCCGGGAAATGCCATTAACGCCGGCTGCTCCCCAAGTTATTTCATGAGCCTGAATAATATCGTCACCGTTATAAGGTGTCAGGTTAATTACAGACCCGTCACGTTTAATCAGGTCACTATATCCTAACCTGTCCCATCCCCGGCCTTTCAAAATCTCAATAGGTTGACCGGCAATTTTTTCATCGGGAAGAGCAGCCCTGTTCTCATATGTTTGACCCTTATAGCGTACCGTTCCATCCGGCAAATCACGTGGTGATAAATGCCACATTCTAAGCGTTGCCCTGATAACAACCTGATTTGGATAAGTGTCCGTGCAATGTACTGTCAAATATTTATAATTTCCCATCTTGTTTGCTTCTTTCCTCTTCAATAAGTTTCAATACTTTACGCTTTGCATTCTCTATGTTAATAGCTTGCAGGTACAAACATTTCGGATTGAAGTTTACCCGGTTCTGTTTAACCGGCTTTTTATCCCTTATTGATAATGCTGCCTTACGTTCAATCTTTACCTCTTCCAGCATCAAGGTTTCAGTATTAAATGAATACAGTTTGCAACCTTTATAGAGCTTTATACTTCCATGAAATTTATATTCCTGTTTCTGCTCCGCTTTCCGGGTAACCTCTTGCTGCGGTTGTGCATTAAGATGAAATAGCTTTGTCATATTGCAAGCTTTTCAAATTGTTCCGTTTTATCTTCTGGCAGCTCAACTATGTCAAGCAGCTCTTCAGGTGTTACCCGTAAGAATAATTTTTCAATGCCATTGCTGTTGCGGATAATAAAAATGAAGTCATAAGCTAAGTAAATTGAATAGGTCTCAGCTTCAGTTTCAAGGTGACCAATTCTCATAGCTTTTGTCTTTTTAATCAATTCTTTATGTTCCTTTGAATGTTCAAATGCATCTGTCATTTTGTAGATTATTTATAATGAAGAAAAGAGCTTCAAATTAGGTCTAATGAAGCTGATAATTAAGGATTGTAAAAAACTTTAAATAAGTCTGCTTAATTGAAGAATAACAGCTTATTTGCCAATGGAGACTCAGTTATTGGATGGTTTGCTTCAGTGTATTTTTTAATACGTTGATCCGTTCTAATATTAACTTTTTAATGTATTGAATCTACAATTGTCTATAGATATTGCTCGAACTTATTTCAGAAAAAGAAAAGAAGGATATTAGAAGGACTCAATATTATTTGTCAGTAATTAGGATTCTTCCGTCAAAGGGTATCGTAATTAATACCCAATAATAAAATAATTTGTATCATAATTTCAGATGTAACCTATTGGGGCACATGCTGATAAGAATGATTAAAGTTTTAATGTAGAATAGCTAAAAAGGATTTTGAAAAACCCAATTTAAATACAATTGCAATAAATGTAAATTCGCATTAGAAATTTACAAATTATCAAAAGTTCTATTATATGATCTTAGAAACGACTGTAGATTCCCATATAGAATAACGCATGATGTCTTTTTCATAGTGCTTCCAAGCACAATTCATAATTTGAACGAAGTTATGCTTCCCCATGTCGATTTCATCTATATCCTGATCTTGATCCTGAAAGGAAATCGGGGCGGTCTCAATGAGCATGTTGTCAACCATTTGCACAATGTCCTGGTAGTATTGATCGGAATAATAGCCATAATATTCAGCTGTAACGCCAAGGGTTTGAGCGATTATATTCCATTGGTTCTCCAAATCATTTGCTTCGTGGGTCAAGTTTAAATTTTTGGCACGAGCTGCTAAAAATTTTGTCCGCAACCAAACAACGGGATGGCTGCTTCTTTCTAAATCGGATTCCCTTTGTAAGAACGCTCCTCGTCCGTTCATTCTAAGATGGTATGAGAATGCTTTTAGATAGCTTACACCTCCAATCTGCAGGCCAACAGCATCACAGAACAACTCCTGAGCCCATTCGTACCAAGTCTCAACAATGTTCCTTACTTTCTCTCTATCTCGTTGGAATTGCTGATTGTTTTGTTGAAAGGCTGGTTCTAGATAGGTTTCTAATTTCTCTTGAAATTCTTTTACGAAATCATCCATTTCGTTCCTATGGCTTACATACAGGAAGTGGCCAAATTCATGAAAGAACAGTGGTAAGTACAACAAACTGTGTTGGGAAGATATTGGTAGAAAGTAAATTATTGGGTACTGAGTTAGCGGATAAATTGCAAATCCGCCATCTGATATTGCAAATGGTTTTTCTTCCGATTGAGGATGTTGGTTGTGTAGCCAATGTAGAACTTTTAGGCATAGATGATCTTCTTTTCTCAGTCTGTAAATCGAGGGCATGTATTTTGAGATAATAAACTTATAGGTTCGTGATTGCTCTTGTGTCCTGTTTAGTATCTCTGGGAAAATGGAAGTAAAGTTAAGCTGTAACCAATTACTATTCTGTTCAATTTGTGTTTTGATACTGCTAAAAGCATTTACCAGCCAAGCCTTGTATGACTCCGCTTCGGGAAATACGTCATTTTCATTAAGTAATTGCTCTGAAATTTCAATTGCCCTTAGTAAGTCGAGATTGCTTTGCTGCAGTATATTTTTCATCATAAATGGCCAAATATCTTACTTGAATCTGTAGAAATATGTTCTTCTAAAAGCCTTCTCAACTCGGTTAAAGAATCAATCAGGTTTTCACTTATATTATTGTTTTGCAACATATCCAGAACAGGCTCAGGGGATGTTTTAAACAGAATTGATTTATACATCCTTCTCTTGCTTTTGGCATCAACAAAATTTCGTGCAAGGTTTCTAAGTCGGTAATCCGTACCGGTTAATGGGTCTCCCTTTTTATCTTCAAGAGATTTAACTAATCCTGATAATTTTTCCAGAAATAGCTTAATCTCTTGTTCAGCCTCCTTTATCTCTCCTTTTCCGAAAAGTGAGTCATGACCTTCCAATTCCAACTTATAGTGAATAAGCAACTTACTGATCAAATCCAACAGGTTTTGATTCCTTTGAAAACTTTGAACTGTTAGCCATTTTGTTTCCATAGTTTTTACTTTATTCGTTCAACTTCTTGAGCCCGTCTCTCAATCAACTGATTATCGACTCTTTTCGCAGCAAAGGTTAAACGTTGTGCAACTCCAGGGCTTGAATAGTTTAGTTGCGAGGTGATAAAAACATCTTCGACGACTTTCTTAATGTCCATATTGGGAGAATACTTTCCTTCAAGATGGATTGGGGTAGCAGTTCCTTGCCTTAATGTTCCACCACCGGTAGGATTTAAAACAGCCTGATATTTGCCTAACAATATATATGATCCTTCTAGGGTATTCTCAATTACATTTGTGTCTATCTCCCACATTCTGATGCCTTTCTTGCTGGTTTTGTGGTACTCGGCAAAATCAAAGTAAAAATCTTGTCCGAGGATGTTGCTTTCTTTTAGATTTTCAATAACCGAGGCAATTGCTGCATACTCTTCTCCACAGTCATTTCCATCCCTCAGCACTAATAAGTTTGCGGGCTTGAATTGTTCAAGCTTATGCTTGATTGAGTTGAACAGGTTCATCATATATTTTTCAAGTATCAGCTTATTAATGGTTTCCTTATTCTTTGGATCAGATTTTGAGTGAATTTGGCATTGAAACAGTGGGACTTTCGTTTTCTTATTATATACCATTAGTGATAGCCCAAAGTGAGTCGATTTTTCGCTCACATCAATCACAACTTGCATCTCATAGTTCAATACTGGAGGTATTATGAAGGGAACACATCCCAATTGTTCAATAACATCATAGCTTGTCTGTTCAATGTATGATTCCCAATTTCTAACGCCACGACCTTTATAATTATTGACAAAGTCACGGTGTTTTTTAATTAACTCCTGGGAGGTTGCCCTCTTTAACTTCCATCCCAGTAATTCACGGCTGATATGATAGTAGGTTGCGGGATCTTGGTTATTAAACACAAACAAAACCATTCCGGTTTCTATTTCGTTTTGGAGCTGACAAGTCGCGTCAAGAATATTGTCGTAAGGTGGTAAAACAACGGGCTCCACAGCAATGTCTGTGAGCTTTGTTAAACGTTGACATAAATCATCTGCATATTTTTCTATCACCTTTTCACCTACTTCTGTCGGGTAGGCAATCATTATTTGGCGTTCCATTTGTGGTGGCACAAAATAACATCCCTTTTCATTGAGCCATTTTTTACGCTTCTGAAAATGATCACGGTAGCTGTTACTATCGATAGATTTGGGTGCTTCTAATATTGCCCCATTTCCAAAAAGAATGTTTACAATTGGAACTACCCCTCCCTTATCAGGTGCAGGGCGATAATACAATTTTTGCACATTTCTAAATCCTTGACCAAATGGCGAATGCCCAAGTTTATCCCAAAAGCGTTTGGATAAAATCTGTTCCCTTTCGGCCGGTAAGATCTTATCCAAATTTTTCATGCTATTGGGTAGCATGTTGTTCATTACCCGCAAGTAGAGTCGATTGGCTGCAACCTCCACAGGACCTCCCATACCAGGAAATGAAACTTGTGCAAGTCGGTCATCAGGATTAACCTTGAAATGTGGATGGCATTCCTTGAAGTACTCATAGGGAGTGCTATATTGCTTTCCTCCTAAATTAAAAGAGTGACCGGTGGCAAGAGTGAGGTCTTTATGGTACTTGACATAGTAACATTTGACCTTTTTCTTCGGGCCATCATATAGTAATGTGCCTTGCTGTTCCACTTGCCTTCCAGAAAGTTTTCTGAATTGGTCATCGTACCCCCCGCTTAAATAATCATCAACTGACAAATTAGTAAAGAATGCAGTTGTTACATCCACAGAAAAACCCAAACCGACACCGTTAATAATTACATCGGATATTTCAAACCTGCGATAAGCGTCAATGTCAGGATTATCAGATGATTCAATCATAATTGGGGTTTTCTCATAGAATATTCTTGGACTATCGAGCCTCCAGAAGTCTTTGTCTTGCTCCAGTTTTATTTGCAATCTACGCTTGTAAAGGTCTGCCATCAATTGCCGATGAGGTTCTAAAGAAAAATCGAGAACCAAACGATTATTATCACTTATCGGAGTTACCGTCCAGTTATCAACCATTAGTGAATGGGGTGGAACGCTATCATATTGAAAGATAAGTATTTGATTTTGACTCCTATCTAAGGTATTAGGAGTCGCAGCAACCTTATAGTGAAAACCAATTTGCCTACAAATTGATTGTATTTGCTTTGGGGTTAGCTCATTACCTTCAAGGGTTATCCTTTTGGTATATAATGTGAGCATTGGTCCAAACTCAATGAATTTTATGTTTGTTTCTTTCATAGCCAGTGATTTAAATTTTGCAAACCTCCTGAAATGGACAGAATTCGCAGATTTTTAATTGATCACATTTCGTGAAAGCCTCCGCTACCCCATCCTTACCAAAATCGTGCAACTCTCTCATTATATCAACATCTTGAAGTATCCTTGATCGCGCCCTGAATAAATGCTTCTCAGAAAACTCAAGATTTTCTACCATATTTTCTTGTAGGTAGGCTTTCTGTATTTTGATTTGGTGTGGTTTCACATCTTGTTTTTCAATTGCCCATAATGCATACGTAAGTAATTGTAAACTGGTATCCTGAAATTCGACTTTACCTGTTTTCCAATCTGCTATAATTACTTCACCATTATTCTTAAATGCAATGTCTATTTGTCCGTCAATTTTTGTGTTCTTATCAAGATAAAAAACTGCTTTTCGCTCAACCATGGCACCTGGCTGTGAAGCTCCATTTTTGAGGAAATCGAACTTTTCTGACTCAATGAAGTTGGTAAGGTTATTAACAATTTTAGTCTCAACTTCACTTTGGAATTCAGATACCTCTATTTCAGAATAATAGATCTCCTTTAATATAGGCGGTGGATATTGTCGATTATCCGTTATTCCATCCCTAATATGCTCTGTATACACGATTGAATCAAAAAGAAGCTTTTTAGCCCAGCTGATAAGTCGGTTTAAATCCCACTCATCGCCTTTACTTCTCTTCTTTAAATATGAGGCGATAACAGTGTGAACAATGCTTCCGCTGATGATATGCTTATTCGACAATTTGCTAAGGAATATCAATCGTTCTTTATGAGGTTCATCTTTGGCCATGCGCTTATTTGAACCATAATATTGATAATAATACTTCCTCGGGCATTGTCTTAGTATCCCGACTTTAGAGAAAGACCAAGAAATCTTTTCTTCGGGAACATTAATAGGCATATTAAATAAATCGAGTTGCATTTATTTCAACTTTTTCAAAACATTAGTAAGCTTTAACCAATCGTCATCTGACAACTTCATTTCCTGTACTTCATTTAGGAATCGGATTGCCCCTTCACTCGTACTGATTACTTCCTTTATCCCAGTGCTTACTTTACCCGATTGTGCCAACAAAATTTCACTTGGAACATTAAGAATTTGGCACATTCGAATAATAGTATCAGCGGATGGGGGTGGTAATCGATCATTTTCGATCTTACTTATATATGAGAAGTCAACACCTACTTTACTCGCTAATTCACGCTGACTAACTCTTTTTTCTCTCCTAATCTGCTTTAATGCTTGTCCAAATGTTATTTTCATGATACAAATATAATAAAGTTGAGTTGACACTCAACACAATATTGAGTATTTTATCAACTTTTTTTCAACAAATGGTCAGTAATTCAGAAAAATATTAAATGTAACTTCTTAGATATGAAAGGATTCATTATCTTTAATAAAAATAGTATTAGTCAAAAAACATTTTATAAATAATGGATATTTAAAAGTAAAAATATACCAATGAAGAAAAAACAATTAAATGAAGCTGCACTTGAAGAAAGAATTGGTTTTGTATTAAAAACCACCTTTCCAACTTTTAAAGAACTAAAAGTTAAACATCAAGAAAGTTTTTCAATCAAGTTTGGTCATCACAATGTTACTGTTGATTTTAAAGAGCCCTCTGACTATCCATCAAGAGCTATTTATGATATCTTGCTAACAACAGAAGATGAAAATACAAACCTTATACTCTTGGAACTCAAAAAAGAGGGTAAAGAAATTTCAACTGATGATATAGAACAAGGAATTTCATATGCAAGATTAATCCATCCAATGCCACCTATTACTTTAATATCAAATGGGGTAGACCACTATTTTTATAATACTTATTCAAAAAGTAAAATAGAACGAGACATTATTGATTGTGAATTCATAAAGGAAAGAATAGACAGTACATTTTCATTGGCAATTAATGACTTTAAACAAACAGTTGACATACTCTTAAATAAAAATCCTCAAATAATTAGTCAGATAATAAATGATATTTCTATTAGCCGGTTTGAAAGGTTAATAGGAGATATATCAGACATTACTAAACCTATTTGTGAGGACTTTATTATTAAAAGGGAATATATCCAAGAACTTAAACAAAAATGTGGTGAGAATGACCTTATCGGAATAATAGGGCCAGCTTTCTCAGGTAAAACAAATATTCTGTACGACTTTTTCAAAACATATCACAACAAGAATAATGCTATTTATTATTTAGATTGCAAGGAAGACAATTATTCAATTTTTCAGCAACTTTCTAATCATTTGACAAAAGAATGTCGATTTTCTATCAATAAAGAGAAAATAAGGGAGTGGATTGCATCTTCCTTGAATAATTTGGAAAATGTTTCTTTCACTTTTCTTCTAGATAACTTTGATTCACAAACATCACGAGGTATAAAGGATGAAATCATTGAACTAGTCGATTTGCTGAGAGATAGCAATCATACTATAGTATTTACAATTGATTTATTTAATTATGAAATGATCGCCAAGGATAAGTTTAGAAATTATTTAACTTTTTTTGGAAGTGACACTCATGTATTAAAAATCAACGAGTTAAATATGAATGAATTTAAGGATAGCTATGATAAACTGTTCGTAGTAAGTAAGTCATTTTTTGAACCTGGTGCTCACTTTGCCATTGAATATAGACAACCAAGGATACAACGATTGTTGGCTGCCTATTTTGCAAAAGAAATTAAAAACTTACCCAAAGGACAAAGTTTTAGAATCATAGCAGTCCCTGATTATGATTTGCTTCAATTAATTGCGAATAATAATTCTTTTAGTTCAGCCTTAAAAGAGCTTTTTAGAAAACTGACAATCGCCTTTATAAATGATAGAGATAATAATGAAGATTTGATGTTAAAATTAGCTTCATATTATGGGGGGATTTCTTTCTCTTCAATTCAAAAGGTTTTTAAGGATGATATTCAAAAATTATTAGAATCAGGTTTTGTAAATAAGCAGGAAATGCAAAATGGATTATCAATTGTATATCCTAAATTACCAGAACTTATTGCATATTATGGGGTAGAACATATAACATCCATACTAATTCAAGATTATGAAGATAAATCTATTGAAGAAATATATGAGAGTTTTGAAAAATTCTGCATGCCTTTTATTTATGGAGATATTGTTGGGACAGGCGTTTTACTAAATATAGCAAGTTTAGGTTATATCGATTTATTTTCAAATATTGTACTTTATCAAAAGACATTAAGGCCGAAAAAAAATAAAATCAGTGATGGGACTAAATTTGCTATGCTAATTAATGAAAAAACTAGAGTCGATATCCAATTTAAAGGAAAAAATTTTGAAGAAGGATTGGTTGGGAACTTTTTTCCACATTTAGTATTGTCTCAATTAGCAGGATATCCCTTACGCCTTGAAAACTATGATAAAGACAAAGAATTTGATTTTCATCTGCAACTTATTTTAGACTTAGCAACAAGCCCTGTTTCAATGGTAAGAATTTCTAACTTTTCTATAAATAATATTCCACCAATTGAAAGTTTTGAATTTAAAAAAACAGGAACAGTAATAAGTGGAAGAAATGGAATAATTGAACCTTTAGTGCAATCAATTCAAAAGTGTTTTTATATTATACCTGAACAAATTGAAAAGCTTTATGAGTTTGCTTTTGAGAATAAATTATTTCCAGTAATATGGCGTATTTATCTGGCAATTCGAGAGGAAACAAATAGTGTGAACAATATCGTTGCTAATAAATCCAGTGCATTTTTGAAGAAATTTCATGAAGAATTTCCTGATTTGTTCGCGGAAGTATTGAATGAAGAGTCAGAAAATAATAATGTCGAATAAAAATATTATTGATTAAATAATACAGCTATAACAATAGAACCATTAACTGGGTAGAAAAATTACAGTAATTATTTTTAACATGTAATAGAATCATTTGCAGTCATTAAATGAGAATGACTACTAAAATTTTAAAGAATATCTATATCAGAAACCTAAACCAAATAACCAAATAATGATTGTAGGTATTGATGAAGTAGGAAATTTTGATCCCTCAACTGAGGAATATAACTATTTCGTAGCAGTGCTATTAGACCAAAACAAAAACAAGTATCAAATTAAAGAAAGTCAGTTTAAACTTTGGGAAAGTAAGATACCTAATGAAAATAAAGACGACAAAGGTGAGGTTAAAGGACAAAAACTCACAGATCAACAATTGGAAGACTTTTATAATGAGGTCTTAAAACTAAAACCAAGTGTGCTTTATTCTGTAGTGAGAATTAAACCCTCGGAAAATAAAAAGGAATTAATAGAAAAACATCAAGAAATTGAGGTTCAAGCCATAGAAGAAACACTTCAAAAACATAAAGATAATCCAAGAGGTAACTGGGTCGAATGGTATGAAAGAATATTAGCTTGGTATAAGAACCGTAAACCTTCACATTTACTCAAAATGAAATGCCTTGAACACCTTCTTGGTATCTCTTTTAATCATGGAATTGGATGGTCTCAATTAACATATATAATAGACGACAAGGATGAAAAGAACATAAAAGAGTTTGCTTATAAAATTGATAAGGACTTTATACGTGCTGAGAATGTAAAAACAATTTGGAATGAAATACTCCGCCAATTTTGGAAAGAATTTTCAAAAAAAGATAGACTACCATTAGTTGATTTTGGATTAAAGGAACAGAATCCAGTAAAGAAAGAATATGGTCTGGGTGATAAGAAATCAAACCTTAAGAAAATCTTCAGGGATAGGACAAGATTTTTAAACTCTGAGGAGCATTTTGAAATTAGAATGGCTGATATTACCGGTACTATTATTCACAGATATCAAAATAAGAATCGATGTGAGCAAATCTACAAGGAGATTGAAAAACATCTAGGTAGTAAGAAGAGAAATTATACACATCTGATATTAAATGACCAAGTTGAAGCGTAGTGTAGCTAAAATAGTTGAAACTAGAGCTGCTGGAACGGAGGATTCGAACACGTCCCTTTCATTTTGCAAGTCGCATACAACTTTTCATCATTTTTCAATTAATAGTTCAATAACCTGACCCTAAGTTTCCTGAAGGAATATTGGGAACTCTTTTAAATTATATTTCGTAATTTGGTTAAAGATTTATTTATTAGACTTACCCATATCAGATGATAGCATGATTTATAAATTTAGTAGAGAAAATTGTATTGCTGTAAGCGGGAACTTACAATGTAGGAAAAATGGCAAATAAGGATGTAGCAAAATTAGCAAATAAGAATGTCCCTTTTTCCAATTTAAACATACAAAAAAATCAAAGAACAATAACTCAATTAAAAAA
>Ga0315549_1004319_pt1 | contig 12045 bp, 11 predicted proteins | sample SalMarSW160200MG_FD_203101 | JGI IMG/M metagenome (GOLD analysis project Ga0315549, IMG submission 203101) | Salt marsh sediment microbial communities from the Plum Island Ecosystem LTER, Massachusetts, United States - Salt Marsh Sediment SW1601-200 ... | reverse complement strand
CTGGGATATGCTCAGACGCAGCATAGGCTACTTTCTGCCTATGCGGGAAAAGATTATCTTCTCCGGCGGCCGCAAACGTCACGTTATGGTACCGCTATTTACCTCGTATGTATTCATCTGTGGGAGTGAAAAGGAGCGCTATACTGCTCTGGCAACCAATCGGCTCTGCCAGACCATCGAGGTATTTGACCAGGAAAGCCTAATCTGCGAGCTTACGGCTATTGAAAAGGCTCTTTTAAGCAAAGTTGACCTCGACTTGTATCCACACCTTCCAATCGGCGTACGCTGCCGAATCATCTCCGGCCCTATGATGGGCATCGAAGGCGTGGTTATTGAAAGAAAAGATTCACAGGCCCGTATAGTCCTTGAGGTCACGATCCTCGGCCAGGGTGCAATAATGGAAGTTGATGCCGATCTCTTGGAAGCGGTTGATTAGAGATTTAAGCCCGCGAATCTGAAATCTTACCTTTAAATCCCAAGAATGAAGACTTATTTGACAGTATATCTTAGCTCTGCCTTGCTTGCGCTGGTAGTTACGCCAGTTGTAATCTGGCTCGCACGCAAACTCAACGCCGTGAACCGCCCGGACGTGCGCACCGTTCATTCGAAGCCAATCCCGCGAATAGGTGGGGTAGCGATCTTTGTTTCGGCAACGGCTCTTGTATTATGTGTGCTGCTGCTGCCGAATGTTGTCGGCCAGCGCTTTAGGATTATTAAGCCGCAGCTCGTTGTCTTACTATCTGCTGCGACTTTCATTTTTGCCGTTGGCTTGATCGACGATCTTAAAGGACTGCGGGCAAGCATAAAGTTTCTTGCCGAGTTAGCTGCTGCTCTAATTATATACGCTATCGGCATCCGTATAAAATCGGTAGCTGTTGCAGATTGGCTCACCATTGATTTTGGCTGGTTTTCTTTACCTTTGACCCTGCTCTGGATTGTCGGCATTACCAATGCAGTGAATCTAAGTGACGGCCTCGACGGCCTGGCGGCAGGTATCTCGGCCATCGCGTGCGGAGTAATTGCCATTCTTGCTATTCAGGGTGGCCAGGTTATCATGGCTGTATTGATGCTGGCTTTACTGGGTAGTTTGTCCGGCTTTTTGGTGTTCAACTTCAATCCAGCAAAGATTTTTATGGGCGACTGCGGCAGCTTGTTTTTAGGCTTTACAATTGCCTCTGCCAGCGTGTTGTCTTCGATGAAATCTTCAGCCCTTGTCGGTCTTGCACTGCCGATGCTGGCTTTGGGAATCCCGATTTTTGATACGCTCTTTTCGATGCTGCGACGGTTTCTTGAGCGAAGGTCGGTATTTTCTCCCGACCGCAGCCATTTTCACCATCACTTATTGGCGTTGGGCTTGAATCAGCGGCATGTGGTGATAGTTGCTTATGCTGTGACATGTCTTTTTGCAGGGCTGGGCCTATTTATGATGGTGACACGCAGCATTAATACTCTGGTAGTATTTCTTTGCATTTTGTTGTTGCTTCTGTTGGTTTTTCGCGTTGTCGGCTCGGTCCGCTTGAGGGAGACTATTTTCGGCCTGCAGAAGAAGTATGAATTTTCCAGCCGTCGCAGGCGGGAGCAGATGAATTTTGAGCAGGCCCAGCTTTATTTTCGTAACGCTCGAACTTTTAACGACTGGTGGCAGGCAGTTTGCGAGGCTGCAAAGCGAATGGATTTTGCATGGGTTTCACTAAAGACTATGGATGAAGATGGAGCGGAGCGGACCGAGGTTTGGCGGCTGGCTGATTCCGAGCCGCCGGATAAATCTGAAGTTGTTGTTATGAATGTGCCGGTTCGCAACCACGGCTTAGCCGGAGCGATGGAGTTTGAGATAGCGATTTTGGTAAATGGCTCGCTCGAATCCGCCGGCCACCGAGCAACGCTGTTCAGTAGACTACTCGATGAGAACCCCACAATTGAACCTCGTATTATTTGAGTTCGCAATTAAAGTTTATTGGATCACAAAAGCAAAGCAATAAAGTTTAAGAATATGAGTATTCAAACCTCTTTGACTTCTGTGCATGAACAAATCCTTGTCATCGAACCTGGCCGAACGGAAAAGAACTACTGGGCCGACCTCTGGCGCTACCGAGAGCTCTTCCTGATTCTGGCCTGGCGTGACATCTCTGTTCGCTATAAGCAGACCATCATCGGAGTTGCCTGGGCAATCATCAGGCCGTTTCTTACCATGGTAGTATTCACAGTAATCTTTGGCCGGGTAGCCACGCTGCCTAGCGATGGTTCTGTACCTTATGCCTTGATGGTTTTTGCCGGTATGCTGCCTTGGTCCTTGCTAACTCCACAATTATTGTAGTGGTGTATCTTGTCTATGCCATAATTCTAATCTGAATTTTCCTTATAAGGGCACGTAATGAATGAAATCGTAATTGAACCCAATAAAAGTCTTAAAAATTTTTGGCAAGAAATCTGGGCATATCGAGAACTCTTCTATTTTCTGGCATGGAAAGATATTCTTGTACGATATAAGCAGACTGTAATCGGTATTGCCTGGAGTGTACTCCGCCCATTATTGTCGATGATAATTCTTACCGTAATTTTCGGTGGGGTCGCCAAGCTGCCGTCCGGGAATACGCCCTATCCCATACTCGTTTGTGCGGCGATACTTCCCTGGCAGTTTTTTAGTAGTATCCTCGGCCTAAGCGGAAATTCGCTGGTTGCGAACCGCAACATGATTACTAAAGTTTATTTCCCACGTATCATTATTTCCAGCACGTCTATGGTGGTTAGTTTGGTGGATTTTCTTATAGCATTTGTGATTCTTGTGTGTTTGATGCTCTGGTACGGCTTTTGGCCAAACTGGAAGATTCTTGTTCTGCCTGCGTTGTTGCTCCTTGCTGCGCTGACATCACTGGGCGCAGGGTATTGGATTGGTGCTCTGAATGTCAAGTATCGTGACTTTCAGCACATTGTGCCGTTCATGGTGCAATTCGGTTTGTACGCCTCACCCGTAGGATTCAGCAGCAGCGTGGTACCGGAAAAATGGAGGCTGCTGTACTCTCTCAATCCGATGGTAGGAGTTATCGACGGCTTTCGCTGGGCATTGCTCGGAAAAGAAGCAAGCCTCTACATGCCGGGCTTTTTAATCTCCATAGGTCTTGCTATAACGCTCTTTATCACCGGAGCGTGGTTCTTCACCAAAACCGAGCGCAAATTCGCAGATATTATCTGATTTAACCCATATTTTTCATCGCGGATTATTTTGAGATTATAATCAGTGAAATCTGTGGTTTGAACAGTGTAAATTCGTGTCTAAAATTCTGTGTTCTCTGTGGCATTGAAAAATTCGGATTAACTATCTATGAGCGCAGTTATAAAAGTAGAAAATTTAGGCAAGAAATACATAATCGGCCACCAACGCCGAGGTAGTTATAGCACCTTACGGGATGATATAGCACATATAGCCAGAGGCATTTGGCAGCGCATCTGGCATCCGCTCTCGCCGAATCGAGAATCAGTTGATTTAGAAGAGATATGGGCGTTAAAAGACGTCAGTTTTCAGGTGGAGCAAGGTGAACGTCTTGGGATCATCGGGCGCAATGGGGCTGGTAAATCGACCCTGCTAAAGATTTTGAGCCGCATCACTGAGCCAACCACCGGAAGGCTACATCTCAAAGGCCGCGTGTCCAGTCTTTTGGAAGTGGGTACGGGTTTTCATCCGGAGCTGACAGGACGGGAAAATATCTTTTTGAATGGTGCTATTCTTGGTATGACCAAGCAGGAGATAAGAAAGAAGTTTGATGAGATAGTAGCTTTTTCTGAGATAGAAAAATTCTTAGATACGCCGGTAAAACGCTATTCCAGTGGTATGTATGTCCGCCTGGCCTTTGCCGTGGCCGCCCACTTAGAGCCGGAGATATTGATAGTCGATGAAGTCTTAGCTGTGGGTGATGCCGCCTTTCAAAAAAAATGCCTGGGTAAGATGGAGAATGTTGCGAAGGAAGGACGAACAGTATTGTTCGTTAGTCATAATATGCAAGCTGTTGCTCGGTTGTGCCAATCGGTGATTAGGCTTAATGAGGGCAGCATCGTTGACCAAGGTGATAGTCAACGAGTTGTAGAAAACTACTTAGCAGGTAATGTCAAAAGTGCGAGTCGCATCACTCTACCGCCCGATTCATCAAAGCCAATGTGTTTGAGAGAAGTGACTATTCTCAATAACCGGGGTGTACCATCAGCGCAAGTCGAGATGGGCGAACGGTTTCGCGTGCGGGTGGAGTACGACGTGAACCAAACAGTGAACAGTGCGCACGTAATCTGCTTTTTCCATACCAGCGGCGGCATCAATGTTTTCGGTACAGGAGATGCAGATTGTGCGTCTGAACGCTTGGGAGATCGTCCCCCTGGTCATTATTGTGGGGAGTTTGAAGTGCCTGCCTTTTTACTGGGTGAAGGGCAGTACAGTATCACCGTTTCACTCGGTGTTCCTTTCTTGCGAAGGTACGACCGCCATGAAAACGTAGTGGTTTTTGAAGTAACTGATAACACCAGCCAACGACGTCAGTGGCAACACCGTAGGCGGCCCGGACTATTGGGTCTGGAACTTGCTTGGTATTACAGGCGGGACCCTGTCCAGCAGCCTGCCGATGGAAGAAAGGAGCAGTCGCCATGCGATTGAAGCAGCTATTCAAAAGACGCATCAAGTGGATATTTGGTGCAAAGCGCACCCTGGGATTATGTGCGAGTAGATCAGGTAATTATCTGGAACCTTACGACTATCGTGAAGGCCCAAAACCACGGCCCATCAGCAATGTTAGCCTCGGCGAAGTCTTCAGTTGGTTTTTCACAAAGGAGGCGTTTCTACCGACCGATCCGAACGTGAGCGATGTGGCTCAGAAATGTCGGACAGATCCGGCCTATGCAGGTAATCCACCCAGACCTACCCTTTGGAGTACTGAGCGCGAGACCGGACACGCTAACTATAGCATAGTTCGCCTGCTGCGCCCAAGCAACGTTATTGAGATTGGCTGTTATAATGGTGCGTCGTCCATTTGTATCGCCCAAGCTTTGCGTGACAATAACTCTGGTGGGCATTTGCACTGTGTGGAACTGGACGAGCATAATATCAGGGTAACGCGCGAACACTTGAAGGAAGCGGGTTTGACGGACTTGGTTACCGTGTACCACGCCAACTCGCATGATGAGTCTGTGGCCCGTCGATTCCCTCGATGTGAATTCATATTCGTAGATGGTGACCATACCTACGAAGGTGCCAGGAAGGATTTTGAAATATACAGCAAGAAGTTGACGTCGCGAGGAATTATGTTGTACCACGATACAGTCAAGATTATGGCATTGCGCCAACTCATGCAGGAGATTGATCAGGCCGGCGAATTTGATGTGTTTGCTGTCAGTACCAGTGATGGAGATGGGATCACTCTGTTGCGTCGTCGCTCGTAGTCTGACCTGGGAAACACCCGCAAGTTAAATTGAACAAGTGTAAAGCCGATCTCCTCGAAAACATTGCCTCATTTGCCACCATACTCAAAGAGAAGATTTAATCAGCAGGAAAGAGCCTTTACGTTTTAAATCTGATAACAAGGGGCTTTGGTCGAGCAGCAAGGGCTGCGAAAGTATGACTTGGTTTTAATGAGATGAACTCTAAGCGATATCTTCAAAAAATCCTGAAGCACGAGGGTGGCCTGGCATTCTCCAAAAAGATAATACATAAACTACGAAAAACACGGCTAAGTGTGACAAACAGGCTCATTCGCTTTGTCTACGGCTCTTTGTATAACTCCCAGCACGCATCGGACAGGTATGGTTTTTTTCAAAGATTGTCGGCAGCAGTGGCTGTCGTTCGGGGCTGGTACGAGTGGGCCAAGATTGACGTGCCTCGCCTGAAGGCTTTAAAGAATGTCCACGCCGGTGCCAAAAGAGCCTTCATCATATGCAACGGCCCTAGTCTCAACCAGTTGGATCTGACAAAGTTAAAAAACGAGATCACTTTTGGAGTCAACGCCATTTACATCAATTTTGATAGGATGGGTTTTAGGCCCACGTACTACGTTGTCGAGGATAATCTTGTCGCCGAAGACCGCGCCAAGGAGATATACAAGCTCAGTGGAATCACCAAACTGTTTCCATTCAAGTTGGCTTACTGTATAAAGCGGGACGAGAATACTATCTTTTTTAACCACTGCCCCGACGACCAGGCAAAGTTACAGTATCGTTTTTCCACCGATATATCTGACTACACATGTGGAGGGAGCACAGTAACCTATACGTGCTTACAAATAGCCTTTTACCTCGGTTTGAGAGAAGTGTACCTGATCGGAGCGGACCATAACTACCAGATCCCCGAGGAGTACGCTCAGCGTGATCACAACGAAAACTACATCATCGAATCTGTCGAAGATGATGTAAACCACTTCGAGTGCTCATACTTCGGCAAGGGATATCGCTGGCACAATCCCAAGGTGCAAAAGATGGAAATCTCGTATCAGAACGCAAAGATGTTTTATGAAGCCAATGGTGGAAAAATCTTCAACGCAACCAAAGGTGGAAAGTTGGAGGTCTTTGACCGGGTGGACTACGATTCACTGTTTTGACAACTGAAACCGGTCTGTTCGACAGAAACGTTTTGGTATCTTAAATAGAAAGGCAATACTTTGGCTTACACATACAAAAAGACATTTATCGTTGGTGGTGGAGCGATGGCAATTAATCATCACCTGCCGAGATTCCTTAGCCTCTTGGGTTCTGAACATATAAGTATACTGGAGATCGATTCATTCAGACGGGCTGAGTTAGCCTCCCGCTTTTTGGAGAATGACAAAATTGAAATAGTAGGAAAAACCCCAGATACGGAGCGATTTGACCTGGTGCTTATTGCTACACCACCTAAATTTCACTATAAATATTACTGTGAATTCGAGGATTCTACAGATCACTTCTTCATAGAGAAACCGATGACGTTAAACGCTGACCAAGCGACGTCACTTGAGACCTCATCGAAGCAAAATGGGCAAAAGGTATTTGTAAATCTTGTACGTAGAACTCTTGGCAGCTATCGGTTGATACGACAATTACACAATGAAAATTATTTTGGCAAACTCAAACGAGTGATTGTGAATGAGGGCGGTGTTTTCAATTGGAAAGCCGTCTCTCTGGGGTCTTTTTCCAGAGACCTTAACGGAGGCGGCGTGTTGATGGACACAGGCCCACATACTTTAGACTTGCTGTTTCAGGTTTTCGAAAATATATCTTTGGAATCAGCGTATATGGATGGTAGTGGTAAAGCAATAGAGGCTAATTGTACATTGGACCTTATAGCCGACGAATCTGTACCCGTAACCGTAAACTTAAGTCGAAACCGTTACCTATCTAATACCGTAGTTTTTGAATTTGCTCGCGCTACTTGCACGGTAGGTGTAAGAGATAATGCAATTGAGGTAGTTTCTACAAATGGGGTTGAGTATACAATGTACCCCTCGGGCATAAGGTACTGTGAGTCTCCGACTTTTGCCCAATTAATTGATGCTTTTTACCATAGCTTCTTGGTTTCTGGTGACAACAGCGGAGTAGGGCCCTCCGAATCGCTGAAAGTTCTCAAGTTGATTGATTCAGCATATGATTGTGCCAAGTCTATGAAAGGGGGGTTCTAATGAAGATCGCAGTCTTGGGCGGTACCGGCTTTATGGGGTATGATTTCATTCGTTTGTTGATTGCAAGAAGCGATTTGACCCCTTTGGTTTATTGTACGAGCCCGACAAATCTGTCAAATTTGGCTCGGCACGAGGTGGAGGTGAAATTCACACCGTATTCCCAATTGGCAACCCAGAGACTCGAAGCCGATGTTAGTATGTTGGTAAATTTTGCTCATCCTTTCTCAGTAAGGGATGGACTGTCGCCTTCTCAACAAATTGACACTCTTGTGAAATTTTTTCGGAAAAGTCTCAAAGACAATCTCGATCTCAAGATGATTCATATTAGCACTATGTCAGTTTATGAGCCTTTTGGTGACAGCCTCTATTTCTCAGAAAACTCACCACTTAAACCGCCAAAATCCGACGCGTATGCATCCAACAAGTGTAAGTTTGAGCAAGCGCTTCGGATGCTCCCTGGCATTGCTGAGAGGCTTTTGATTCTAAGGCCAACTGTGGTTTATGGTCCCTTTGGCCGTGTATGGACAGACAATCTGCTGTCGGCTTTCTTTTCAGGTGATGTAGCATATTGGGATCTAAGCGGACGTATCCAGCCGATTTTTGTGCAGGATATCTCTCATTTCTTGCTAAGCCAGATGAATGGTTTTTGTCCGGGCATTCTGAACTTAGGCGGCCCGGAGGTCCTGACCTGGTATGACTTTCTCGATTTTTTTGCTGGCATAGCAGGTAAAGGCACACTGCGTCGGCTTGAGCAGGAACCTGAACAGGAACAAGAAAAGCGCCGCAAGGGCTACGCAAGTAATTTCGTAGAGTTATTGAATGTTATTATTCATGAAAGGTCGTTTAGGAATCTCGTTAGGCCTGTCACTAAGCTCCTTCCTCCGAGTTGGAAATGCACACTAAAGTCTCATATAGACGGTTTTGACAAAGACAAAACTGCTTTTCAGGCCGACAGCCGTTCAGGTGGTACGTATTGCAAGGCATTCTTCTCTCGCGACCGTTTGGTTTCTATGGATTCGTTCAGTAAAAGATACCCATGTTTTGTTTTTACCAAATTGTCTTCTAAACGGGATATCCTTTCTGATTACTTTTATTACCGGTTTAGTGACAAGATGTACAGATAACTATTGCATTCCAATGATGAACGATGGAATATAAATACAGTCTATTTTCTCCGATGGAGTTGCGTCTTTATCGGGTAGCTACATCCCGACATAAAAAAACGCTTTTCTACAAGGCATACGAACTTGTAAAGCCAGAACGAGCAGATATAACTCCATTCAAGAACAAGCACAAAAGCCAGAGATGTTTTATTCTTGGTGGCGGGCCTTCTTTGCGTAAAATTGACCCAGCCCCGTTGAAGAGCGAAATCACTTTTGGAGTCAATGGTGTCTTTCTGATATTCGATTGGTTGGGATTTCAACCAACCTATTATACAGTCGAAGACTGGTTTGTCTATGAAGACCGTTTTGATGACATCAGAAAACTAGTAACCAGGCCGCAATGTTTTTTCCCAGTTCAGTTTTCCACCGCTGCTTTCGACAGAGAGAACCATCATTACTTTCGAGCTTTTTTTGAGTATGATGAACATCCGCGATGGCCGGATTTTTCCAGAAATGCGGCAAAATTCATCTGGAGTGGGGGCACCATAACGTATGTATGTATGCAATTAGCGTTTTATATGGGCTTCGAAAGTGTATATTTAGTCGGCATGGATCACAATTACAGCAAACCAGGTCGCGTCAAGACCAAAGGGACTGAATGGATTTCGCAAGGGGATGACCCGAACCACTTTCATCCTGATTACTTTGGGAAAGGCTATAGATGGCACGATCCAAAGGTCGACAGGATGGAATTAGCATATAAAAAAGCAAAAAAATACTTCGAGGCAGATGGTCGGAAAATATATAACGCAACTATTGGAGGATGCCTGGAGGTATTTAAGCGAGTAGACTACAATACCTTATTCTGAACAGATTTAATTTTCTTGATAAGATAGTATGAATTTTAGGACAGAAATTATTTTAAAATCTTTGAGTTATATTTCTTCTTTATATCAAGAAGATCCCCTTGTAATTATTGAAGTTGGTTGTATGTATAAGGAAGACGAGGGTATTTCAACTTATGTAATAGCTGATTTTTTATCAAAAAGGGAATATGGCGGGCAATTAATATCCATTGAAATTGAGTCAGAGCATATCAAAGCATGTAAAACAATTATTAACAAACTGAATAGCTCCTTATATAGATTTATAGATTTAAAACAAGGTCACAGTTTGTCTATCTTAAAAGGAATATTGCCAGGATTGGAGAAAGTTCATTTTTTTTTGTTAGATGGTGGTGCACATCCAGAGGTTTGTTTAGAAGAATTTGATATCTCTATGAAATACCTTGCTGATAATGGTCTTATATTGGTAGATGATGCCCATGAATTAAAACCAACCCAAAATTATCCTTTACATCGGCCAATGGGTAAAGCAACATTTATCATCCCGTTTTTAACATTTAGTAATTATATAAAAAACCGAGAGAAATACTTACACGCAAATTCTGTACCAGGAGATGATTATTCAATTCCCAATAATCAATTCATAAACTATTTATCTCACTATGATTTCAACAAAATTTACGGGTATGACTTCATAATAGTAGGACACTATCAACGAATGTTGTTAGTTGGTCATAAAAAAAATGTTAAGAATTTAGCTTTGTCTGTTTTAGAAAAAAAAAGAAATAGAGATTTATCACTTGCGTTAAAGTTAAAAAGATTATTAGCAGCAATTAAAGGTTTAGTAAAAGCTATTCTTAATTTGTTTTGAATATGAAACCCACAAACCCGTTTATTAGTATAGTTGTATGCTGTTACAATGCTTCGAATCGAATTTCTGATACAATATATGGTCTGCTCAACCAATCTGCTGCAAATGAAAAATATGAAATTATAATCGTTGACAATAATTCGAATGATTATGAAGATTTACTTAGAGTAATTGATTGTTTTGATAAAAAAGTTTGTACTTTGAAAATTATACAGGAAATGAAACCGGGTCTATCATCTGCAAGAAACCGTGGGGTGCAAGAAAGCAAAGGAGAATATGTATTTTTTATAGACGATGATGCAATTGCGAATACTCGGCTTGTGGAGCACTGTATTAAGTGCATTGAAGAACATAAGCCAGACGTGATTGGAGGAAACGTCCTCCCTCTTTTCGCTGTTCAGCCTCCCAAAGAGTTAGATTATTCATATTGGGTACAATGGAGCTTGAAGCACTTTGGCGAGTCTGACCGCTGGCTGGGAGAGAGAGAATATTTCATAGGAACAAATATCGGGGCTTTGCGCGAGCTTCTAATTGCAAACCCCTTTAATCCCGAATTGGGTCGCAAAGGGGAAGCTCTCATTGGGGGTGAGGAGTGGTATCTGGGAGATTCCCGGTTCAGGAGAAGATTTGTGGCTGGAGCGTATGTGCTGCATAAAGTTCCCACAGAACGCATGACGGTAGATTATTTTGTAAAAAGGTCCCTTGGCTATATGCACCAAAAAGGGTTGAAGGTACGTCGTTTCCAACTACTTACCGGCTGGCTGCGTGAAGCCAAAAGAGAATTTAAACTCGCGGTAAAGAAAGTGTTATTTCAGGCAAGGTTTAAATCAGAGTTGTGGCGTTCTAAGGATTCGATATAATGATTAGAGCCGAAATCCCAGAAAATATTTCCTTAAGCCTGAGCGGCTTTCTATCAAAAGAGAACTCGATGAAGAAGCAAATAAAAAAACTAGTGAGGAAAATTGTGTTTTGCTATTCCGGCAACCGCGATCTAGATAAACGCACTCTATATATCAATGGTCTTTGTTTGACCGTTGACTCAGGTGATGCAGGGGGCAGGAAGTACGAGTCAAAAGGGTCTTACGAAGAGCTTTCAGATCCCCTCTATGTAGAAATATCAAACAAATTTAACCCTTCTTTAGTAATTGATGTTGGGGCTAACTACGGGTTTACGGAACTAGTCTTTGTCACGAAATTTCCAAATTCAAAAGTTCTGCTTATTGAAGCAAGCAATAAGTTATGCGCTTACTTAAAGGAGAACTTCGAGCAAAACAGGATTTCAAACTTCCAGGTTATTCATGCCATATGTGGGGATGTTGGAGGTGAACAAGCGAAATTTTCCATTAATCCAACAAACAGCCAGGATAATCGCGTCACAGGTGAAAGTAGTGACTGGCGTAATGAAATGGTGCCCACTATAACACTAAACGATGTTATAGAGAAACACTTCAAAGAAGGATTCGTTTTCATTAAGATTGACACACAAGGATATGAGGAGCGTGTTTTTCGTGGAGGCTATAGTTTCTTATATAAAAATTCGAATTGGATTATTAAAACAGAGTTTGCCCCTTATTGGCTTCGTTCACAAGGGACCAACCCTG
>Ga0315549_1004317_pt1 | contig 12047 bp, 7 predicted proteins | sample SalMarSW160200MG_FD_203101 | JGI IMG/M metagenome (GOLD analysis project Ga0315549, IMG submission 203101) | Salt marsh sediment microbial communities from the Plum Island Ecosystem LTER, Massachusetts, United States - Salt Marsh Sediment SW1601-200 ... | reverse complement strand
CAATTGATTACATAGAATATTCTGAAAACAATACGCTTCTTGAAGTACTGAAAAAAATACCTTCTGCAGTTCTCAGTCTTCTTTCAGCTTTACAATTCCATGGAATTACCACTCAGAATCCCCACGAAATATGGATAACACTGAAAAACAGAACATGGATACCACAGATTGATAATCTTAATGTAAATATTACGCGAGCTGATGAAAAGATTTATATGAGGGATATAGAAACACATAAAATTTATAATACGGAAATAAAGGTTTATTCCATTGCGCGCACTTGCGCCGATTGTTTTAAATTCAGAAACAAAGTTGGGCTTGATATTGCAATCGAAGCTCTTAGGGAAACAATACATAAAAAAAGAGCAACGATTGATGAGATAGCGATGGCGGCAAAATATTGCAGAGTATTCTATATTATAAGACCCTATCTTGAGGCGATAGTATCATCATGAAAGCAGTTGCCAATGTAATCCTGTCTATGTATTAAAAATGTCCTTCAATTTTTCAGGAATCCAATTATTCAAGGCATGTCAAAACACCTTTAAAAGACGGAAAACAGTTCTGTCATCTCATCCCTATGTTTTTACGGAAGAATTTGCTGCAGACGAACAAAAAACAATCCAATGGAACGCTTTCATCAAAAAGGCTAAACCGGTATTTGATTGTAAAGATTTCAGGGAGACAATGACAGAAATAAAACAACTTCTTCTTCCGATTTTTGAGTGCATTCATAAAAAAGAAGAATTCGATAAAACCTGGTCAAAGGAAAAACAACAGTGGTTATAGATACAGTTTTCATCCAATTTATTCTTTTCCAACTTTTTTAGAAATGCCTTCCGATCGCAATAGGGGAGTTTGCCTTTGTTTTTATGATAAGGGATACATTCCTCACAATTTCCGTGGCGGGGACATTTTTTCTTTTTGCAAGGGCATTCCGTTAAGCCGTGGGGATAGGTCATGTTTTCTCTCTATGCTGCATTATAAACACTATCATTTGCCGAAGCATACTGCCTGAAAACATGTTCATAGACATTATCCGCAATAACAACAACTTCTTTTTCAGCAAAATCAGCAACAGGAAGTCCGGTCTTGTCCGAATAGAGGAAGTCATGTATAAACTGCTTTACTTCCGCTCTTGTAGACTCTTTTTTACGCCATTGGTTTATTTTTAATTTTTCAACTTTCAAAGCAGTCAATAAATCTTTTGCTACCTTTTTTAATTTACCAATGGATTGCTTTGATAATCCAGGTTTACAGATCAAATCAAAAAGGGCCAGATTTTCTTCATCCAATCCTTCCCGCACAGTTCGTTTTTCTTCGTTATCAAGATCTTGAACAAACCGGTACAAATTTTCAAATGTCTCTTCAATAGTCTGTCTGTCTTTTTCATTATTATAATCATTGATGATGGAAGCATATTGTTCCTGAAGATTGACACGCAAAGGATTTCTGAGGATGAGATCATTAAGTTTTTTTTGAATCGCAACAGTAAGTTCTTGTACTAATGTGTTTTTTGCCGGATATTTTTTAAACTCCTGTCTTAAAAGCTCAAAATTTATTTTGCTCATATCAAAACGTTTATCTTCTTTATCATTAATTTGTTCAGGTTCAATATTATTCTCCACAACCTCATGAAGTTTCTTGATAATATGTGAAATATCCGCGTGTTCCCTGTCTTCCTGTAATTTCTTGTAGAGAACATCTATTGAACTGTGTTCTCTTCTGTATACATTTATTTCTTTTCGTAAATGGATGGCTGCTTTGAATTTCTTAAATACTTCCCTTGCTCGTACTTCAAAGCCCTTCCGTGTTTCATCATTAAGATTGATTTTATTTTTCGCGTCTCTAATTGCCCTAATTTTCTCGAAACCTTTGGTTTCAAGGATTGATTCAAGGCGAAATCCTAGTTCAGCTAAATAAGATTTTACTTCATGAATTGTTTGTTTTAATAGCTCCAATAATTACTTATCAGGAATGGTAGGGGCATTGCCCGGCTGTTTTTCATTTCCGCTACCATAAACAGCTAAGGCCTTGCGCAGATTTTTTAGTATTCCACAGTAGTCTACTACAAGACCGTTTTCTTTTCCTTCATTTATACGGTTTGCCCCCGCAATTGCCTGCATTAACGTATGGGCTTTCAATGGTTTATCAAGATATAATGTGGCAAGGCTTTTTACGTCAAAACCTGTCAGCCACATAGCGCAGACAAAGGCAACGCGGAACGTATGATCTTCTCTCTTAAAAGCTGTATCAACATCAACACGCTCTCCGTCATTTGTCTCGAAGCCTGTTTTAATAAGTCGTCTGTGAGCTTCAATATCAATATCCCATTTTTAAATTTTTCCACTTCGCCCTGTTCTTCGCTTATAATAACCGCCATTCGGGTTTCTATCATCCATTGCATTTTTCTATGTAAATGCATCACATCCTGCGGGTCACTTACTGACTCTATTTGTTTGGTAATTTCACATTTTTTCTTTTCCCAATAGTACTGAACAAGATTATACATCCTGACCGCGGTAAGCTTATCGATACAGATAAACATGGCTTTGCCTGTTTCCCAGCGGTCAGAATAATGTTCCACGAAATCCTTGGCTATGGCATCCAGCCGTTTCTCCGCCGTAATAATATGATATTCTCTTGCTAATTCCTTTTCCAATAAGGCCTGCTGGTCGATATTTAGATCTTCATTTTCCAAAGCTTCGGCTATTTTTTCATTTATATTTTCTGTTGATAGGTTAAGTTTCTCCCCCCTGCTTTCATAATAAAGGGGAACCGTGGCATTGTCATCGACCGAGCGCTTAAAATCATACGTGGAGATATATTCACCAAAAACACGACTGGTAATTTCATCATCCTTGAAAAGGGGCGTGCCCGTAAACCCGATAAAAGAGGCATTGGGCAGCGCGTTTCTCATATTTAAAGCGAGCCTTCCGTATTGTGTGCGATGACTTTCATCGGAAAGCACAATAATATCACTTCGCTTTGAATATGGATTGTCTTCAGTTATTTCAATATTGAATTTATGCACCATGGTAAAAAGATATGCGTGGTCTTCTAAAAAGAGTTTTTTCAAATGCTCTCCTGATGACGCTCTGCATTTGTCATTTTTTACCAGACCCACACCAGAAAAGGTGTTATAAATCTGTTTATCCAAATCCTCTCTATCCGTTACAATAAGGAAGGTAAAATTACCTGTTATTTTTCTATGCACCTTTTTGCATAAAAAAGCCATGGAATATGATTTGCCGCTGCCCTGCGTGTGCCAAAAAACTCCGAGTTTTCCAGCCCTGTTGTTTCTGTCTTTTACCGCTGTTATTACTTTATTCACACCGAGAAACTGATGGTTTCGTGAAAGTATCTTTACACAGAAACCGAGTGTCTCATCAAAGAGAATGAAGTTTTCAAACAAATCCATGAAGTTATGCTTAGCGCACATACCGGAAAGCATTACTTCGCAATCAAGCGAGCCTTGATCTTCTTCCTTTAAACGTTTCCAGTCCATGAAATGTTCGAATTTACTTGATATTGTGCCAACTTTCGCGCTATCTCCATTGCTTAAAATTATGATAGCGTTATGGATAAAGAGCTGAGGGATGGTATCAAAATAATCTTTTAAATTTTTATCATAGGCGTTACGCACATTTTTGTGAATCGTTTTTAACTCTATAAAAAGCAGCGGCATACCATTTACAAAACCTATAATATCCGCGCGTCTTCTGTACAGGGGTCCCTGTATCCACAATTCTCTTACCACGAGAAAATGATTATTGCTTGGAGTTTCGAAATCAAAGAGTTTTAACCTCACTTTATTTGTATGATTTTTTTCATCTTTATAGTTCACCAAGACACCGTTTGTACATACATCATATTTTTCCCTATTCTGCTGAATAAGGGGGCGGGTATAACTTATTTCGGTTATTTGTTTTATGGCGTTTTCATACACGGCTTCCGGTACATCAGGATTGAGTGTTTGAAGCGCCTGTTTTAGATAGCGTTTTAAGACAACTTCCTTTTCAGTTAGTCTTCCCAATGTGCCGTCGGGGCCCAAGACTTCTTCATTATATGCATAGACTGATTCCCAGTTCAGTTCATGCTTAAAAAAACCTGCTGTTGTTTTTTGGACTAATTCGTCTTCTGAAAATTCATGGGGCATATGTTATCCTTTATTATTATCATACTTGAAATAAATATCATTTAAATAGTCGATACCATTTTCCGCATATGTATTACATATAAAATCTGCTATTTCTTTTTGTTCATTTTCATACAGGAATATTATGATTTCCCTTATATCGTTTGGATCTGAATATTGAGGAATAATTCCTTCCTCTACTATCACTTTATATATCATTCCAATATATTGCGCGATTTTATTCGGTTTTCCGTTTTCTTTTAACCTGATTAATTCTTTAATGAAACGGTACGAATCAAAACTCTTGATTAGCCCTGTAATCGAATTAACAATTAAATTTGTTGTAACATCATCCAATACATCTATAAAAGCCGTAAAAATTAATAACTTTATATTTATATCATTCGATTCAGAATCCTTTTGGTCGTTATATTTTAAAAGGTATTCCCACAATGACATTATTTTATTAAAGAAAGGCTTTTTCTTCTCTATATCATCAATTGACCGGAAATAATCGATTTCACCATAAATGAAATAGATTAGTTCATTGATATATTCATTTGTACTAAAATCGATGAAATGCCGAAAAAGACTTTCCGATTCCAGAGATTCATAATCCCAAATATAATAGATGGCAAAATGTCTAAGCAATCCTTTGTCTTGTTTTCTTTCATCTACAAATCTTTTAAAATGAGGTAGCATTAACTTGTATATATCATATTTATACATTGGTTGTGCAATTCCATAACCGCAAATAAAGGCAAACCACAAATCATCTTCCAGTGTGTAATATTCTTTAACATATTTTTCAGTCCATTTTTTATCTAAGTAGTAAAACTGTTTGAAATACCATCCCTGTATAATATAAATATCAATTATTTTCTTTTTCTGGATTTGTTCAAAAACCTGTTTAACATCAGCTTCCCATTTTATTTTGTCATCTTTTTGATAATTTTTTATTGCATTCCGCCATGTGAAATCAAATAACGCATGTAATAATTTACCAGGAGTTGAGTTTAAGGTATAAGTGGGTAAATCCATATAATTTTCTTTATTGTCTGTACTTGGTTCGATATATTTTGACAATATGAACAATATCTCTTTTAAAATCGCTAATAATTGAATATTAAAAGCATGCTCATCGTTCCTTGTTCCTTCTGAGATTAAATCAGCAATTGCTCCAATAACCCAATTATAATTCGCGTTCCAATTGTCATCTTCTATTTCCAAATCTCCCTTACTAAATCTTGGATCTTTAATATATGCCAAACAGAATTCAAACACATTATTACAATTAAACTCCTTTTTGGATTTCCATGCCTCTCTGAATCCATTGAGAATGCGATAAATATAAAAATATGGAATACCTATAAAAGCATTTATTTGATTTGAAAATTTTAAAGGATTTTCTTTTACTGTTTTGTTTAATAAATCAGCGAAACCTTCAATCGACGGCTCATCAATTCCAAATTTTTGTTTAAATGACATAATATGTTGCACAATTTCTTGACTATCCATTTTTAATATTTGTTCATTGGTAAAAGGAGATACTGTTCCCACTCTTGTAAAAACAAATCCTGTTCTTTCAAATTCTTGATAACTTGTGCCAAATTGTTTTGACAACAACTCATATTGTTCTTTGTATTCCGGATTTTCTCTTAACGCGGAAAACAACTCGAATTTCCAATACGCATTATATCTTTCTTGATCTTTTTCAAGTTCTATTTTTGGGCCGTTTGCAATAATTTTATTAATAATATTACATTCATCCTTATTAAATTTCGAAATATTATTTTGAAGAAGATAATATATCTCCTTGCTGTAATGTGGTTTGGAAAAATATCCATAAGCGTCATTGTTTTTTATCATTTGCCAAAATATTTGCTTGGAATTACTATTCCAATTATTTGAAATAGTATGAAGAGCAATCCTCTTAAAAAATGGTAAGCAGTAATTTCTACCAAATATTAAATCGTTCAATATATTGATAATAGCTTTGGGATCTATCTTGATTTTTAAATCAAGTAATTCCATTAAGATTAATGAGAATGTTTTAAATATACTATCACCATCTCTGTATTCTTGTTTAAAGAATTGCAGTGTATATATCGAAATATATGAAAAATCATCAAATAATGTATCGATAATTGAATTAATATCCTTTTCGGAAGGATCAAGCAATTTACTACCTTTTAAAAAATTATAAATTTTATCAGCAAGTTCATTTTCACTAATTTCTTCGAAGTTATTTATTGTTGAAGAAGAAATTTGATTATTCTCCCTGGATTCCAAAACAAGTTCTATATCATTATTTATATATTTTATTCGAACAAGATATTTAGTTTCATTACAGGTAATCTCGTGCTTTTTACCGGAAGGATAATCCAAAAGAATTAATTTTAGTGAATCACATAATTGGTAAATTAAGTCAATAGAACAATATTGCGCGACAAGACTTACTAAATTATTATCTATTAAGGCTGCTTTAAGCCAATACAAAGTAATATACGAACTATAGCTTTTACCACTATCCGAAAAAGCATCAAAGGTATCCTCTTTGTTTTTCTTTTTAATAGAAAATAAGAAGTGTAGTATTTTCTCGGCTTTTTGAGAATCTTCGATGGAAGAGTTAGTATTTAAAAATTTTTGCAGAAGCCCCTTGCATATAATAGAACTTTGAAGATCCGTTTTGAAATTACTATCCAACCAAATTTTAATATTTTCAAAATTAAATAGAGGTATTTTATCATTAGGAATATTTATTAGTATTTTAATAAAAGAGTGCCATGTATATAAATTATCTTTCGGATGAGATGTTACATCCTGGATAATTTTTAAAAGCTTTTCAATCAACTCCATGTTTTGATTTTTTGATATTTGCTGAGATAGCTTTTCTAAATATTGCAACATCGGCCAAAACGGCATTTGGTATCCATTCTCGGCTTTTATTGGTTCAGGATTATTATCATGCACGAAATAACCTTTAGAATTTAAAATATTAAACCAAAAACTAGTTCTTACATTCTCAAAAAAGTGGTTATAATAGCTTTTTGCGCTTTCAATTAATCCAAAAACAAATATTATTTGTGCTTTCGTTGGTTTATTCGATTTTAAAATCAAATCAATATGCTTTATATTTTCTAAATATGTATCTTCATGTTCACTCAGATCAATATTTATTGTGTAATTTAATGGTTTATCGTCAACATTTGTATTTAATTCAACTGTTTTTGGATATACAGGTGGTGGTAAATGAAGTACTTTTTCAAAGAACCAAGCTTCAACATCCCTACAATTACTCAACCATAATGCAATATCAGTACAATCATATGATCTTACATCAGCCCATATCTTTTTATTTATTTGCAATTCTTTCCACGCTTTTTTCCCATCCCAACGATTTGAGGTAAGTGCAATATATGATATTTTGTTACTATCAATCTCAGCTTCACTACTAATTCTTGTTTTAATGTCATAGTTTGCCTTTCCTTCAATTCCTTTTGATGTACTTAGTTCCCAAACAGAAATACTAGTTGAAGAAAAGAAATTTGAGCTGCGTGTTTTTAATATTCCATCAAATCCACTTCTATTTACTACACAATTTGCTGGAAAATCAGGAGGTTCTATAAAATCATCATTTTGAATAAAATGCATAACAAGTCTTCTTATTAAATCTGGAAGAACGCCTTTTGAACCATGGCTTGAACTCCAAATAATTAAATGTTCTTCCTTAGTATAACCATGCATTTAAATCTCAATCTCTCCTTTCATAAGACGTGGAAGTAGTAAATCACGGGCTTGTTTAAGTAGTTGGTTTTGAATGATTATGTTCCTTATTTGCTTAAAAACATCTTTATTAAATTTGTTAAATTCAATGATTAATTCTTTCTTAGGTACTATTATTTTTATATTTTCAAATTTTGTCTTATTTACATTTGGCATAGTTGCACCACCACCCATAGCTCTTAAATGAGGTTTTAAATCTTCTAATAAAAAAAAAGAATAAAATCTGACATATTCTTTACTTGGTATTAAAGTATTAATTTGCTGATTTGTTTGAGCTATAAAGCCATTTAAAGAGACTACACCTAACCTTGCTCCAATACAAGCAACCATTATTGAGAATTCAGGAATATATTTATTTTTTTGTGAATCAGCACCTATATTACTTAATGTGCTTACAGATTCAATAATAACAGAGGATTTATGCATATCAGGTGTTTTAATAAATAATATGTCACCATTAAAATAATCGGCCTTTTTTGTTGATGGTGTTTTACCTGTCACAACTTTACCTAAATCTTTAACTTGCTTCCTCTCCCACCCCTCCGGCAAGCCGTCCATAAACTTCACCTTTTCATGCCCCGGAAACTTAAAGCGTACAAACCACTCCTTATACAATTCCCGCGCGGCTTTTTCCAGCAGTTCTATGCGCCGCAGGTTGTTTTCAATCAGGTCGTCGTAAGCGGAAAGGAAGGAAGCGATTTTTTGTCTAATATAGATATGTGGAATCGTAATATCAAATTCTGAAAACCATTCCCATTTCGTTCTGGGTCTATCACCTTTTGATCGTTTTTCTGCATAATTAATGAAATCCTGTCTGGCGATAGTATATAATAAGAAATCTATATCTCTTTCATCCTTGGGTTTGATTACTGAAAATTCAGTGGAACATACACCATCTGTTCTTGTCTTTACGATTTTCTTAAAATATGGTCTTAGAGTCCCAAATAAAATGTTATTTTTATCAAATCTGTATTTATTACTCGTTACTTCTTGGGATGTACCAATTGAAGCTAATTTCAGCATATCATTTTGGACATGTTCCATACCTATATATGGTAATATTTCATTTTTATTAGGTTTATATGTTATTCTAATTTCATCAGCTATATCAGATAGTTTACAATCTTTCCATTTCACAGCCACAGCTCCTCGAAATTACTCTGGATAATCCCCGCCAGGTTAACAGATTCCTCATTTAACTGTGCCAACATATTCATCATCTTTTTCATCAACATCATCATTTGCAGTAGTAGCTTCTTCTTCATTCTCATCTTCTTTAAACTCTCAGTCAAATAGCAGTCAAATAAGATTCATTCAAAATTCTAAGAATCTCCCGTAAAAAATCTTAAATTTATATAAAAAAACATACAATCATCTATAATCATAGAAATCCTATCAAATAGCAGTCAAATAACAATGCTACAAAACTTCCCAATGTCCTCCTTTGTCCGACCCTTTTCTTCTTAACGAGCCTTGTTCCTGAATATTTTTAATATTCCTTTCGATCGAACGGGCTGTTACTCCGATTTTATCTGCTAGATTTTTAATCGTAAGTGTTGGTGTATTTTTAAGCAGGGTAATAATTTTCACCGACGGTTTCTCCGACGTACCACTTAATTCACCATCCATATTTTTATCTTTAAAAATAATAAAAAAAGAATGCGCGCTTTGTTCAAAAACCGGCTCGGTAAAACCGGCCTCTGCCATTGCAGTGCTCATCCTTTTTATTCCTGTTCCCATCTTTTCAACATAAATAGTTCGAGATAGTAAAGAAGCAATAATAGGATTCCTGATTTTACTAACCTTGTCGAAATCCGCAGGATTCATCCACTTCACCAGACCTTCCGGATTAAACACAACCAGCTTGTTTTTGTAGACTTCAATAAATTGGCCCTCTCCTTGTTTAAGGATAAAATCCAGTTCTGCTTCTGTCATTCTGTTATCCCCAGCTCCTCAAAATTACTCTGTATTACCTCTGCAAGTTTGACGGCTTCTTCATTCAACTGCGCCAGTTCCCGGTGTATCTCCAGCATGGTCTGTTCAAAGTTAAAATCTTCGTCTTCTTCTTCCGGGGCCACTCCCACGTAACGGCCGGGGGTAAGGCTGTAATCGTTTTCTTCTATTTCCTTTTTATCCACCAGCTTAACAAGTCCCGGAACGTCAATAAGTTCGGCTTTGGGAAAGTGGTTTATGTGCCAGCCGATTTGTTTGTGAAAATAAAGAGTCTGTTTAATTGATTCCAGAGCATTTTCATGCACCTGTTCCAGCTCGGCTTTCTGTTTTTTGCTGTTGCGTTTTTGATTGAAGCTTTCAATTATCGCTTTAAAAGACTGTTCCAGTAGTTTTCGTATGTTTTTGAGTTCAACTATAATCTCTTCAATTTGAGCGTAGGCTTTTGCCTGTTCAGTGTTTGTCTTTACATTGCCGTATGCTTTTGTATAGTCTTTAATACGGCTTGCGCATATTTTTGCTTCTTCTCTTAACTTATTTAGTGCTTCCTCTTGTCCGTCGTATTGTTTCGCGGCGGATAAATACTCATTAATCTCCACTTCAATGCGTACGTCATGTGATAACATTGTTTTAAAATATTCTTCTATTAAAGACAGATACTTCTCTTTTTCTCCCCTATAAAGCCACACAATAGAAGTGATACTCTTTAGCTGTTCCGGTGAAAAATCATAGACGCGCCGGGTGACCATGCGGTAGGTATTGCGCGCGTCGAGCATCAGCACTTTGTTTTTCATATCCTTGGGTTTATTGTTATTGAGAAACCATAGCTCACAGGGAACGGACAGGGTGTAAAAAAAGTTGGAGCGGATGGCGATCATCACATCCACTGAGCCTGTTTCTATCAGTTTCCTGCGCACTTCCTTTTCTCCGCCTCCCGCGCTGGAAGCCTGACTGGACATGACAAAACCGGCCCGGCCTGTTTCATTCATATAACTGTAAAAATAGGAAATCCACAGATAATTGCCATTGGAAACCTGCTTTTTCTTATTCACTCCGGGAAGTCCAAAAGGAAGTCTGTGGTCCGCCTTGACTTTTTCCGCATCCACGCCGTCAACATTAAACGGAGGATTGGCCATCACAAAATCAGCTTTTTTATAAAGGTTATGTTCGTCCTGATAAAAGGTATTGGCTTCCGCGATTTTTCCTTCGATCCCATGCACAGCAAGGTTCATTCTGGCTAAGCGGATGGTTGTGGATGTCTTTTCCTGCCCGTAAAAAGTAAGAACCGAAGCGGGATTTTTACCTTGTATGTGCATAAAATGCCCGGTTTGAACAAACATGCCACCTGAACCGCAGGCGGGGTCAAACACAATCCCATGATTGGGTTCAATAACATTCACGATTGTCTGCACCAGAGAACTGGGAGTAAAAAATTCTCCTTTTTCTCCTGCCCCCGCCATAGCAAAGTTCATAAGAAAATACTCATAAATCTGCCCGAATATATCACCCGTGGCTTTTTGCAATGTTTCATCATTAAATATTTTTAACAATAAAGTCAGTAGATCGCTACTGAATATATGATAATCCTTAGGCAATACTCCCGAAAGACTCTCATTGTCTGCTTCTATTGCGTCCATAGCTTCATTTACAGCTTTTGGGGGATCTTCTCCTTGCGGTAGATTCAGCAGATAATCGTATCGTGATTGTTCAGGGAGATACAGCGCGGACTTTCCTTTATAATCTTCTTTAGCGATGGCGCGTGTTTTACCATCTCTTGTGGGAAGATTTTTTTCGATTTCTTCTGTAGCTATCAGAAAACGGTTAAAGGCGTAGCGCAGGAAAATAAGTCCCAACACGGGCATGGAATACTCCGTTTGTGTGAGTTTGGAGTTTGCCCGCAGCTGGTCAGCGGCTTCCCATAGTCGTTTTTCAAGTTTTGTTATATCCTGCATCTTACTTTCCCTTTTACCCCGCTTTGCCCTTCTTTATCCACTCATCAACTTCTTTAAGCTTAAACTTCCACAATCTGCGCCCATACAAAACAAAAGCGCCTTGGCCGTGAAAAAAAAGGACGGCTTAAGGCGCTGCGCGGAAATATAAGCGAATAATCTCGCAATGCATAAATTTATTTTTTGGTAATAAATCTGAAAAGTCCTAAAAAAAAGGTTACTAT
>Ga0315549_1004316_pt1 | contig 12048 bp, 22 predicted proteins | sample SalMarSW160200MG_FD_203101 | JGI IMG/M metagenome (GOLD analysis project Ga0315549, IMG submission 203101) | Salt marsh sediment microbial communities from the Plum Island Ecosystem LTER, Massachusetts, United States - Salt Marsh Sediment SW1601-200 ... | reverse complement strand
CCTATATCTCTGGGGGACAAATAGTTATCTGTATTTTGGTTAATAACTTATTATAAATCAGTTAGTTAATATTAGTTATATTAATTTATAAAATAGTATATACTGACGGGGGTTGTTAACAGTAATAAAAGATATTTAGATCTTTTTATTTGTTTTTGTTATATATTTTTTATAGTTTTGTACTATATAGTTTACTTATAATTAGTCTAAATTAACAAACAATTAAAAATGGCAAAATTAACTCCACAAGAGTACCAGGAAAAGCATGCGCGACGGCTGAAAGCTGCTGTTGACGACATGAGGGCTGGTGTTGAACGGGTCACAGAGAGTCCTTGCGAGAAGGCTGCGTCGAAGGCTGAAAAAATGAAGACAAATCTTGTCAAGAGCATTGACAGCGGAAAATGGCAGGCTGGTTTGAAACGTGTTTCATTGACTGACTGGAAGTCGGCAATGATCGAAAAGGGTGTTAACCGTGTTGCAAGTGGTATTGACGGTGCATCGGCAAAGGTTGTTGCATTTGCAAGTGACTTACTTCCTCACATTGACAAGGCTCAGAGCAAGATCAAATCAATGAGTGATGTTACTCTTGAGGACAACATCAATCGTATGACCACTTTCATTCGTGAAATGGCTAAGTTCAAGAGAAGTTAGCCTGGTTTCCTTTGTATTATTTAGAAACAATCTAATTAAAAATTATTATGAATTATAGATTAGTAAAGTTACATGCTGAGGAAACATTTGCAGCTGATGGCACAAAGGTAATAGATATAAACATCAGTGAGCCTATTTCATTCATTGTGTTTCGGCTCAATGTATATAATGGGAGTGCAACTATGGCGGGTCACGCTGTTGCATGTCTGACAGATTTGCAGATCATTGACGGGTCGGATGTTTTATATTCGTTGGACGGGTATGAAGGTCAAGCTCTTGACTGGTATGATCTGGGAGGTCGTTTCCGTGCTAACTGGAATTGCGCGATGAACGGTAACGGGTGGGTAACACATATAGGGATGAATTTCGGACGTTATCCCTGGGACACAATGTTCGCATTAGACCCAAAGAAGTTCACCAATCCACAGTTAAAATTTTCCCTTGACATAGATGCCGGGGGCGGTTCACCTTCTGCCAATTATGTTGCTATTTACGCCGGTGTTTTCGATCAGAAAATCATCAGTCCTCAGGGATTTTTGATGAGTAAAGAGATCAAACAATGGACTCAGGCGTCTGGTAGTCATGAATACACTGATTTACCGACAGATTTCCCTTATCGCGCTCTGTATTTACGTTCATTTCTCTATGGTACTGAGCCTGAGTCGTGTACAACAAATTTCAAACTGAGTGAGAACAGGGATTCAAAGATACCTTTCGACCTTGATCCTTTGGAATTCAACGGTTTGGTTCAAACAAAGTATCCACCCTGTGAGGAGGACTACATGTTTGAGGTCTCCACAAGCACCAAATATCTTTATGTAGCTCCAAGTCAGGCTGTTACAGCGTATGCAAATATGTGGACGGCTGCTGCTGCTGACAGGACGATTGCGCTTGCATCGAGTGATGGGGGTCGGTTACCTGCTATTGTGAATACGGGTGCTGTTAATGCACAGGTACATGTAAGGGGGCGCAACCCTCACGCCGTGATTGAAATACCTTTTGGTGACAAAAATGATCCTGGTGATGCTTACGATGTGACAGGAATACGAAACTTGCAGGCTGACATTACCGGTGGGGCTGCTGCTGCTGCTTATCTTTTCTTACAACAATATAGGTATTATTAGGATGAATTTTGCATGGATACCATTTACGGGGTCTCAGGTCATATCCAAGACCCCGTCTTTACTTGGGGGCGTAATTATCTCACCTTCAGGGGATTCTAAAAAATGTAACATTACTTTATATGACGGGGAAAGCAGCGCTGATCCTAAGATTATAGAGATTTATTCCGGGACTGGGACTACAAAAATGATCAATTTTCAGCCTTACATGCAGACTCACAGGGGTTTATATATAGAGGTTAGTGGGTCATTCTCAACTGGTATTGTTCAGCTTATATGGGACAAAGAATGAGGAAATGATATATGTATCAACAATCACTGTCAGTGCGAACACTTCTGAGGCAAATGCTACAAAAACGACATTACAGGTTACCAAGGGTCTTGTCTGGAAAATAGAGATCGAGTTTCCGGCCGGGTGTTGTGGACTTGTGAGGGCTCAAATCTTTGACGGGTCATACCAAATTTTTCCTGCAAGCATAAATGAGTCAATCAGGGGTGACGGGGTTATTGTGTCATTTGATGACTTATATATTAAAGACGCAGCTCCTTTTGATTTCATTATAAAAACCTGGAATACTGATGAACTTTGGGATCACACAATCCAGGTACGTGTTGGATTTGCAAGTCAGAAGGCATTCATGGCGCGTTACATGCCGGGCTTAGCATGGGAAGAATTTGAGAATATTGTTGCCGGGCTTGTTGCTACACAGGAGGTTGAGAAGCAAGCAAGGGTCGAGGAGTTAATCAAAGAAATGCAGGGAGGGTAAGATGGCTATTGGCAGACAAGATTATATGGGGGGTGTTGTTCCTGTGAAAAGTGAATTTGGACTTGGACAAACTAATATTGTTCAAAAAGAAAGTAAATCTATAATAGCAGGTACTACAGTAACAATTATAGAATACCAAGTACCAACAGGTTATATTTTTTATTTGAACAGTATGTATTTTCATGCTAACGCACCCGGTTTGAATTCAATATTATTAACTATTCCTGGTTTTGACGAATTCTATTTCTATTTTGACACAATGATTAATCTTAAATTTTCTGATGCCGGGACACCTGTGGGGGGTGAGGGTGAAACGTTCAAGGTGCGTTATAAAAACAATGAAATATTTGAACACGTTGTTTTTTGTTTTATCACAGGTATATTAATTCAATTAACCTAACAGGATATGGGTGGTTCGTATTTATATGGATGGGATGAGGCTGGTGAATGTTGGAGAAAAATACTTATTAATTCAGAGGGTAAACTCATTATCGACCCTTCGGAAATATTTGAGAATGATCCCACTGACAACGAACACGGGAAAGCACCTGACTCGGACTGGGCTTACGAACATGAGAATAACGCGAGTGTTCATCATTCTAAAAATGTTATTATACCCCTCCCTTTAAACACGTGGGACGCTAATTCTCCCCCTCATTCAATGCCTTCAAATTTAGACGTTAGTTATGTTTATGTAACAAAAAATTGGCCGGCGTCTGGAGCTTTGATTAATTTAAGAACTCATGAGACTTATCCATCAGCGGGTGCGTGCCAGATATGGATACCTTACGGTCTCGAATCTGGTTATTCAAATGTAAAGATAAGGTTTGGAGATTATCCTAACGATTCATGGACTGACTGGCAGGACTTAGCTCCTGATGTTGATAGTAAGATATCAGACCACGCTGCCGTATCTGCTGCTCATCACGCAAGGTACACGGACGCTGAGGCTGTTAAGGCTTTCACGTCTGAAAATAAAACAATTACAACTGGTACTCATACCGATATTGATGTCACGGGTGTAACAATGATATATTTTGATGTTGACACCGGTAATATTATCCTGAAGGGTATGGGTGGGGGTGTTGAAAATCAATTAATTAAGTGTTTTCTTGAATATAACGGTTCTAACACGTTAACAATAGTTGATAATTCTGCTGATGCATCGGCGGGTGATAAGATTATAACACGTTCAAGAGGAAATGAAACAACGTTAGTAGGACGTACTTTTCTATTCAACATGTTGTATAAAAGAGGTCAATGGATTTTGGATCAGGATATTAGTTTATAATTATCATGTTACTATTTATCATTATCTTACAGATGTTAAGCATAGTATTAAGCATTGCAGGTATTTTGATCGAATTTATATATGAAGCACACTGGGGCTTTGTTTTCATCACCGCTTCGAGTATCATTTTCGCGGGTGTGACAAAGTTCTTTGAGCTGTATCTATATAGAGAAAACAGACGTTTAAACAATGAAAAACAAAACAGTTATGAGTAGAGCGATTTGGAGAATTATTAAACTGGTCTATGCAAGTATCTTAAGGAAATTAGTTGTCAAAGCTATCGACGACCCTGATAGTGAAATTGACGACCTGGCACTTGAGATATTGGATCGTATCTTTGAATACGATGGCAACGAATGACAAACCGGGAGACAATAAGTCTCCCTTTGCTTCATTGTCCGCAGAGACGTTGAAGCACCTTGACGACATTGAAGGTGAGCTGAACGCTGCTGAGGAGGGTCTGAAAGGATTGAAGGAATTAGGTATTGATGTTAGCCGTCTACAAGAAAAAATCGACTGGGGTAAGAAAGCACGTGAGGTGATCCTGAAACAGTTCGGCAACAAGAAAAAATAAATCATTGTGGATCAGGACGGTATACAGGCTACAATATCTAAAGTAGATAATTTGACCGATGTGGTGACAGACTATTCGAGTGATCTTGCCCTGTCACTTGAAAAGGATATGTTATTAACCCGTGACATATCTGAAAAAATAGTTGTTATTACTCAACTTGAGTCAGACACACTACTTATTCGTAGTGTTACCGTCCTTTATTTCGATGCCGAGATGCACGTGTTACGTGGGTATTTTCACGCATCGCCGGGACTGTTAGCTGTGCTTGCCGGAATATGGAATGCTATAAAATATATATGGGATATTATTAAGGGTATAGTTGATATCTGGATGACTCTCAAGGAATTAGGCATACTCGATTTACTTGCAGATATTTGGCCTGCATTTGAAAAGTTACAGATAAAATTTCGCCAGATCATAGGGCGTATTTCAGACGCTCTTGGCTGGGGTGCTACGGGCTTACTTCATTTAATTCATGCGACCCAGGGGACGATTAGTGTTTTCGGGGGGTTGTCAGGGAAAGGGGATGATTGGTTAGAAATCGAATGGATGGAAGAAGCTGAAAGGATAGCTGAATATACTGTGAAATATTCAGAGCAAATGTCAGACAATCCCTCCTATATAGCTGACATATTTTTTCATAATGAACAAAAAGAGTATATAGGAGGTATAAGGGGCTGGACGGCTGAAAAATTAGGCCTGTTAGAGGAGGTCGGAATAAAGACAAAAGAGATAGCTGAGGATATAGGAAGTGTAACATCAGAGCTTGCAGCAATACAGGACGGTATGCCGGAGACTGTCGCAAAACATATACCCCAGAGGATATGGGACTCACTTGACAAAGCAGATTATTTCATTAATGACAGGATATTACCTGAAATAACGGGGCTTGTTAATAAACTGAACACTTTCAATAAACTGCTCGATGCCTATTCGGCAAAAATGTCAGGGCTCGCGGCCAAGTTAGCCCTTCCGGGAGACCTTCTCAGTGATGTTGATAACCTTAGCGATGCACTGCGAACAGATCAAGAGGATAAGATTGATGACATTGCCTCCCGTTCATCAGCACGCGCTGCTGATGAGATGTTAGATGTTATGACTTCCGACCTGGATGAGTTTGCAAAGATTGATGAGGCTATTACAGCGCCTATTCCGCCTTTGTCCTTCATGGAGATTGAAAGCCCGGCAAGACGCAAACTCACAGGGATAACAGCCGAACCCCGTGAAACATGGTTTGTTGGTGATTATTAATAAAGAGTCTAAATAAAAATAATATGGGACAAAAAGATGAGAACGAAAAGCTGGTTCATGGGTGGTTATTCAAGATAGCTGAGAAAATAGCAGACTCTTTTGTCGAACGCCTGCCGGCATTTTCACAAAAAGCCTGGAAGGGATTTGAGGACAATGTACCAAAACAGTCACAAACGAACTGGGAGAAATGGTGCAATGACCTTGTAAAACAAGGCTATTGTGACCAGGATACGGCAGACCTCATGAAGCCGGTGAGAGGCTGGTCTTTCCCTTTTGGGGCTATAATGACATTTATGATCCAGTTCAAGTCACTGTTTACAGATATTGACGCAATACTTAATATATATTCTCTTGACAGGCAGTATGATAGCCTTGCAAAGACGACTCCTAACCCCGCGCCGGTCGACAACCTGGTACGCTCAATGATCATTGACCCGGCACGTTCAAAAGAAAACCGCACTGAGCTGAAAAAACACGGGTACTCTGATACACAAATTGATAATATCATCCTTTCGTATTATCGTACTACGGATGAGAACACCGTTAGAATGTTGTTTCTGAGGGGTATTATCACGGAAACAAAGATGTATGAACGAATGAGGGAGCTGGGATATACAGATACCAGGACGGCTGAGATCATACAGACCTGGAAGCTATTGCCCTCACCGGGAGACTTATTCACTATGGTTGCCCGTGAGGCTTTTGAACCGGAAATGTATACGAAATTAGGGCTAAGTGCTGAATTTCCGACAGAGCAGATCAAATGGCTCGAAGAACAGGGGATTAGCAAGGCCTGGGCTGAAAAATACTGGATCGCTCACTGGGAGCAACCCTCTATCGGGCAAGGCTTTGAAATGCTCCACAGGGGGGTTATCGACCGGGATACGTTAGACCTGCTGTTTAGAGCTGTTGAGATTCCTTCGTTCTGGAGAGAGAAATTGACCCAGATCGCTTATATGCCTTTCACCCGTGTTGATGTTCGCCGGATGCACGAACTGGGTGTTATCACTGATGAGGAGCTCATAAAAAGTTACATGGACTTGGGTTATGACAGTGAAAAGGCACTTAAACTGGCTGAGTTTACAATAAAATATAACGCCGAAACGGAAAAACAACTGACTCGCTCAACTATTCTTGAGTCTTATTCAGAAGATTTGATATCACGTACCGACGCCTCAACACTTTTACAAAGCCAGGGCTATTCATACGATCTTGCAGATTATTACTTAACACTTGAAGATTATAACCGTGACAAAGAAGTACAGAGTATTTACTTTGATGTAATTGAAGATCAATACCTTACAGGACTTATAACAGAAACAACAGCTCGCAGCTCGCTGAATAAACTCGGTATTCGCGGTAATAAGATTGACGCCCTGATTGATCAATGGAACGTCTATAAATACCGTTATGACGCTATCCCTTCAAAAAGTGACCTTGACAGGCTGCTTGTAAAACAAATAATCGACCAGGGAACGTACCGTGCTTTCATGAAACAACACGGCTTTTCAGAAATGATCATTGATATGTATATCGAAGACATGAAAAGTGAGCTGGAAGCTGGTGAAAGGTTACCCTCAAAAGCAGACCTTGAAAGCTGGTATAAAGGAAAACTTATTGATGAAAAACGTTATATATATGAAATGAAGTTACAAGGTTACTCCGATGACTATGTACAATTGTATATGAAAGAACTTAACCCAAAATATAATTATTAATAATGGCCAAACAAATACTTGAACACCTGAGAGACCTCAGCGAAAAACACCGCTCACGTGTTGAAACAGCACGTCAAAAGGCTGAGAACATAAGAAAAACTATTGACGCCGCTCGCCGGGCTGCGTCGGAAGTGGAAAGTGAAAAGGGATAACACGACCGCATTTCAATACGATACCTTTATCGTAATTGTGTTTCAGTGAACGGGTCATTTTCTCTATCTTTGCCCCTACGATATGACTGTCTCTAAGATGAGATACCTGTCTTTTGAATGAATCGTATTCAAACGTACCAGGCCTGATCTCTTTTGCCGATATGGGTATGCCTTTAATTTTTCGTGATTTCTCAGTGCGATAATTCTTTGCGCCCCCGATTGTAAGTGTCTTGCTTTCATTCTCTATCTTTAAAGATCCTAACCTGCCGGGGTCGATAAATGAATTAAGGAGTTCAAGGTCTTTTTTTCTTATTTTCACACTGTCAGTATCACAATACAAGACCTTGTTTTTACCTGCTTTTTTGATAATGTCCCATAACACGAACCTTGCGTTCTCTGTGATATGGGCTGCAAGACCGACAAACGAATTGTCACCCTCCCCCTCCTGGTATTGTGTTAGTATCTTATTCATTATATGAGTCTTAATGATCATTCTCCCCCTTACCATATCGAGTATTTCTTCGCGGTAATATTTGTGACCCTCATCAGATTGTTCAATGTCATTTGTCATACCAAGCTGTGCAAACTTACCATACAAGTTGTTCAACAGGTATTTGCAAAGTAATGCCATTATATCATTACCCTCAATGTCATATTTTTTCCTCAGATCATAAAAATAATCAACATATAAGCTGAACAGGTTTGCTTTGCGGTAAACAGACGCCCTTATAATACGCTTAACATATTTGTTTTCAATAGCATAACGAAGCCCCTCACTTGTCACAAAACAAGTGAATTCACCCACCGGGAAAATAGTCTTTCCCTGGTGCTTCATAGCAAAACAGGGCTCATGAGTCGATACTTCTATTTCAGCTATTACACAAAAGTTTTTTAAAGTGTCAGTAATTTGTTCAATGTCAACACTTTCGCGGTATTGAATGAGCCGGTAAGGATAATCATATTTTTTCATAACATAGGGATACATACTATTCACATCTAACGTTATGAAGTCCTCACCAGGTACTTTCCCTATGAAAAAAGCCTCACAACGACCTCCCATGTAACTATTCCGCTCTAAATTAATTACTTCTGAGTTTTTGTGAATGAATATGTCGTGACTCATAAACCTGTGCCTGAATGCACTGAATGCCTGTGATGCCTTAGTTAGTGAAAACCTGCCAAGATCATTGTCAATAATAAAGTCAATGTAATACTTCATTGCCCTCACAATGATCTCAACATCACGACGACAGTATTCTTTTAACTGTTTAGAGCTTGCAGATTCAAAGTCGACCTCTAACTTCTCTAAACCTAATGCGTCACCCAAATATTTAAGACTCTGATCAAACCAGTTTGTCGTGCTTAAAATAGTTACTTTAGACGTTCCCTTTTCACATTTCAAGATGTAAGTCATCCCTCGATCGTAATAAAACGTTAACTGCCAATTCCACTTAGTGAAATAATAGTAAAAACCACAAGCCTGTAAGTCAAAAAATATGTTGTGGCCACATAAAATAATATCACCCAAATCGTTAACTATCAGTTCAATAGCCTTACAAAATTTGATCTCATTAGAAAAGAATGACCACTTCTCAACACCCCCGCTCCCTTCACTATCTCTTATATATAAACATATCCAGCCTATCTTAAACCTTTGACTTTTGCCTTTAATGTCTTCATATTCAACTGTTTCAGTGTCAATAAAGACCCAGGTTGCAGGAATTCTCCCCCCGGATAACCTCTTTAATTTACTCGAGTCAAACCGCTGTAACTCCTCAATCATTATTTATAATTAATATGAATAACCCCTGTTGTGCTCGACCCCCTTAACTTTGAATTGGCGCAATGTTTGATTATTTTCAGAATATTGACCCTCATAAAAACCTACAAAGTCACCCTCCCAGGTCTCGATTGTGTCAAGGTCATCTGTATAAAAACTCGAAGTCTTTATAACTTCTGTCTCCAACTCCTCATCAAAGTATGTACTTTCACCGTATACCCGGTATTTGTAAGGGAATCCTAAGTCCGTGTTTACCATTAAATGCTTAGGTACTGAAACACCCACAGCTAAATTTTCCACCTGGGTCTGCATTTTGACCCTCCCGGTAATTGCCCTTATATCAGATAACATATCCTGCCGTCGATACCCACCACCACTTCGGCGCGCAATACCGATTATCTCATTGTAAGGCAGCCCTTGCGGGGCAAAGTAACTGATTATTGCTTTGCCAATAGCTTTCTCTAATCCCATAATTATTTATGTAAATAGTTAAAAAAAGGGGGTGAAAAATACCCCCTTATAACCCCTCCCAAAACTTCCTGATAGCTGCTTTCAACATTTCAAGACCAGCCAGGATGTCGGGCAAATGGTCATCAATGTACTTACTACCAGTCCCTGAGTCGGCTATTAAACCTATCTTTGCAAGTTTGTCACTCGCCCGATCCAGGTCTATCAATGCCGACCTCCCCTGTTCCCTGATAGCTTTCCGGCGACTGCGAGCTCCCATCACTCATTTGTTGCCTCATCACTATCATCAACATTAGCCTCAATACCCTCGACCTCCTCAGCGTAACCGATTTCAACAATGTTGAACTTATTCACACTCCGACCGCCCTGGATCTGCTCTTTGCCGTTGAAGGTCACAGCATACACAACACCGCGCTGAAAAACTTCTGCAATCTCATTGTCAGTAGCTTTGCCAAGGTGAAACTTAATGAGACCGTTATCAGTCTCAAAAATGTACTGGTAATACGTCTGTTCAGCACTTTTGCTCTGAACAGAAGCCTTTGAGACAAAAGCCCCGATAAGTGTTTGTCCCTTTGTCTTCCACTCCATGAAAGCGGGGGTTAACTGTCTGATAACCTTAGCTTTCTTCTGCTTTTGATAATACTTTTCAAATGACATAATTAAATAAATTAAGTTAATAAAAACTATAATAGTATGAAACCATACTCTTTGAACTGGTACTTCTTAAAGTACCCGGAGAAAACCTCATCACTTACCCTTACAAGACCATACCAGTTATACCCGTCACCCGTCATACTCCTGCAAGGGATAACTTCAAGATGAATGACATTGTCCTTAAAAGAGACACCATCAATTATTTCTATGTGACTGTAATCTATCATAACCTATAATCCTAATCTTTTAGCACGCTCTTTTCGTACCGTATCATTGTACTTCTTATTCAGAGCAATAATCTTGTCGTGATTCTTCTTACGATAATCCCTCATATAATCAATCCGCTTCTCTTTATTCAACGCATAACGTGAACGAAACTTTGCCTTGTTTGCAAGATAATAACGCCTGTTTGCCTGCCTTGCACGCTCAAGACGTATTTCCCTTTGATCATCTGTCTCCCTTTTTTTCATAATTAACCGTGATATATAAATGAATTAAGGATCAATGAGTTTATCCTTATCATTTCAATGTCCTCAAAAAAAGTCATTGAGTCGAACTTACCGCCAATGTACACGTAATGTACTGTTTTATGATCATTATGTAACACTTGAACCAGTGACCATTTATTTGACAAATGATCCCATAATAACAAGTAGTCACGAACATTAATAATACCGTGATCGTAATGATTCGATACGTCACAGTACTTATAATCACCGTTAAGCCTTATCCTCATTTTCATTGTCGTCTGTTTTTATGTTGTTAATATACTCATATACATTACTAACTTTGCGAATAAGATCACTTATTTCACAGTTAACATCACCAAGTAATGATATTATCAAATCCTTTTCTGATCGATTCATAATATTACCCTTCCTGTTTTAATTTTTGATACTCCTTAATTACTTCAATTAATACATTATACAATGAAATAGATGTATAAGCAAGTGCATGAACATCAATGTATAACGTATCAAATTTCTTATCGAGTAATTCATGAACTTTCAACCGCTTAACCTTATCAAACCATGCTGATACATCAACCTCAATGTTCTTACTATTCAATAAATCCTTTATTTCTTTCATGTTACCTCCTGTATTTTTTGAAACGCTCAATACGCTCCTTGTAATTTTCTCTGAAATCCCCAAACTCCTTACCATACCACCAGCCAGGGACGTGAAATTCAAGTGCACCGTCTACATAACAAATAGAAACATTACCCGTTAATGTTGCTATCTTAATACATGTTGTTGACATAATAGTAATTTTTTATTGTTAATGAATATCGTAAAAACCTACTGATAATTTCAAATCTTTTCTATCAATGATCACATATCCCTCCTCACCTCTAAAAGCATATTCTGTAAATGATTCAGTAAAACAAATACCCGTAGATGACCTGAAATGTATGAAAACAGGCTTTGTAAACATTATACACCCTTCATAATAATTTATGCCAAACTTTTTGACAACCTTTGAAGGTAAACTGTCGACTATCTCTTTGCTTGTCATCATAATATTATATGTTTTAATTATTTAATCCCACCGTGTTCAAGTGAGAAATGATTCCCGTCACGAAACCGACCACCCCAACTGCCTCCAATGCTTTCCCAATAT
>Ga0315549_1004311_pt1 | contig 12060 bp, 12 predicted proteins | sample SalMarSW160200MG_FD_203101 | JGI IMG/M metagenome (GOLD analysis project Ga0315549, IMG submission 203101) | Salt marsh sediment microbial communities from the Plum Island Ecosystem LTER, Massachusetts, United States - Salt Marsh Sediment SW1601-200 ... | reverse complement strand
CAAAAAGGGTATGATAACCGACCTGCTGCCCGATTTTACCGGCGGCGCCGACCAGGTCTTTGCCTGCGGGCCGCTGCCGATGTATAAGACAATGGCACGGATGCCGGAGCTAAAAGATAAGCCAGTACAGATTTCTTTGGAGGTTAGAATGGGCTGCGGGCTGGGTATCTGCTACGGCTGCACGGTAAAGACCCGAGACGGCCTGAGGCAGGTCTGTAAGGACGGGCCTATATTTAAGCTGGAGGATGTAATCTGGGAGGAACTGGCGGATATTTAGAGGTGGGGGAAGAAGGGGAGGAAAGATATAAAACGGGGGGAGGTGCGCTATGGTAGTTACCAAGAAAATAAGCCTTGAAAGCAAGGGAAACTGTGATATCATTGATATTACAGCCGATGTGCAAAAGCAACTATCTGAGACGAATATAAGCGACGGCACGGTTACCCTGTTTATCTCCGGCTCCACCGCCGGGCTTACCACAATTGAGTTTGAGCCGGGGCTGATTGCCGATTTCAAGGATATGTGGGAGCGGATTGCCCCCCAGGACATCACCTACGAGCACAACCGCGCCTGGGGTGACGGCAACGGGCACTCCCATGTGCGTGCCTCGCTGCTGGGGGCATCGCTGGTGGTACCGTTTAATGATAGAAAACTTGCCCTGGGCACCTGGCAGCAGATAGTGGTGGTAGATTTCGACAACCGGGCCCGGTCAAGGCAAATCGTGGTGCAGGTTATGGGCGAATAGCCGACTTTGACAGGGGTTTGAGCTAAAGTTTATAATAACTAGGGATAAGGAAAGGTTATTTCTTAGATGGCGAATCAAATCGGTAAGAGGTATTACTGCACCAAGTGCGGCGCCGAGTTTATCGTGACCAGAGGGGGCGACGGCACTATCCACTGCTGCGGTAAACCCATGGAGTTAAAGAAATAGATGACCAGCCTGTTAGGTAAAAGGTATCGCTGCCTCAAGTGCGGCACCGAAATACTGTGCACTAAGGCCGGTGAAGGCAAGATGACCTGCTGCGGCCAAGAAATGGAAGTCCAGGAACCCAGGCCAATCCCATCCTCGGATTAAGCGGCCTACTTACCCTGCAGCAGGGCGAAAAATTCCGCCCTTGTTTCTTTGCGGTGGCGAAGGACGCCCCTGAGTGCCGAGGTCACGATAGCGCTTCCGGGTTTTTTGATGCCCCGCATAATCATGCACAGGTGCTCGGCCTGGACAATCACCCCCACCCCATCGGGCTTAAGGCCGTCAACAATGGCATCGGCAATCTGAGTGGTCATCCTCTCCTGAATCTGGAGGCGCTTGGCAAAGATTTCCACCACCCGCGCCAGCTTGCTGGCCCCGACAACGCGCCCGCTGGCATTGGGCAGATAGCCGACATGAACCACCCCGTAGAAGGGCAAAAGGTGATGCTCGCACATGGAGTGGAAGGGAATATCCCGGAGGATTACCATCTCGCGGTGGCCTTCCTCGAAACCGACGGTTAGCGCTTCTTTGGGGCTCATGTCCTGCCCCATAAAAAGCTCGGTGTACATCTCGGCTACCCGCCTGGGGGTATCCTTTAGGCCTTCCCTATCCGGGTCTTCGCCAATAGACTTGATGATAGAGGTTACTGCCAATTTAATCTCTGCCTGGTTAATCACGCTCGCCCTCCTTCAACCTTAGTATCACTTAGCTCCAAAACTTATAGCACTATGCCTTGCTTCTTTCAACCTTGTATCGGAGTAAAATCACACTAAAAATAATAGCTATCGCACAAAGTGCTATGCAAATAAAGAAAGCCGGTCTATAACCCCCGGTTATATCAAAGATAGCCCCGGCTAAAGGTGCTCCTATAGAGCCTCCGGCTGAACCGATAAGCAACATGACCCCGATTAATGCCCCCAGGTACTTCAGCCCAAATAGCTCAGCAGTCACGACAGTTGTCAGCGGGACCAAACCACCCCAGGCAATACCGAATACCACGGCGAATATATAGAACATCCAGGCTTCCTGGGCAAATAGAAGCCATATTAGGGCTAGAATCGCCATGATAAGACAAACACTTAGCGCCAATCTGCCTCCCGTTTTATCTGAGATAAAACCCATAGAAAATCGACCGAAAGCACTGGCCCCGGCGATAACAGACAAGAAGCTCGCCGCTAACACCTCAGAAAACCCGATATCCTGAGCATAAGGGGCGATATGAACAGTCATTACCTGAACGGATAATATAAAACAGAACTTTAATAAACCCAGCACCCAAAAACGACTGTATCTAATTACCTGATTAACAGGAAGTTCACTTGTTAAAGCTACGGATTGCTCCTCTATTACCGCCGCCGTTTCCCCATATGCCTTAACCCCTGCCCGTTCGGGGCTTTGTTTAATCAATTGGCCTAAGGGGGTAATCAGGGCAAGGGTTATTAAACCCAAGAAAAAAAAGGCTCTTGGCCAACCATACGATGATATGAGCCATTGAGCTAAGGGTGGCCAAATAATTCCACCCAGGCCGATACCAGCCACAGCAATTCCAATAGCTATACCTCTCTTTTCCTCAAACCACCTTGGTATTGTAGATACAAGAGGTACGATACAACATCCCCGTCCCACCCCCAAAAGAAGTCCCCAGACAAAATATACCTGCCACAACGAGTCAACATATGACATTAATATCAGCGCGGCTCCCATCAGCAACCCGGAAACTGTCAGCAGGATTCGGGGGCCATAGGTATCGCTTAATCTCCCGGTAAAAATGCCAAGTATTCCGCTCAGCAAGAAAGACATTGAATAGGCACCGGACAGTACTCCCCTCTCCCAACCAAATTGCTCCGTCAATGGTATCAAAAATATGCCGAAGACCTGAAGTGAAAGCGACTGTGCAGCCAGAATAACGGCACCGGCAAAAGTTATGACCCAGGCGTAGTGCAAGTTTTTCAATTTCATCAAACAGAGACGTCAGACAGAAGTCTCTACCCTTCTAGTGCCAGACACCGATGAAAAGCCCTTAGCCCAGACCCAGAGCCTGTTCCACGGCGGTTAAATCAGCCGGCAGCTCCAGAAACGGTTCGGCGCCTTTTAAGGCCGTTTCCGTATCCTTGAGGCCGGTGCCGGTTACCACGCATACCACCCTGCTACGTGAGAGGTCCATCCCCTGCTGTCGGCGCTTAAGCAGGCCTGCCAGAGATGCCGCCGACGCCGGCTCACCGAAGACGCCTGCCCTGGACGCCATCAGCTTTTGCGCCGATAAAATCTCTTTATCGCTGACCATGCTGATAATGCCGCCGGATTCATCCCGGGCCGCCTCCGCCTTCTTCCAGCTGGCCGGGTTGCCGATTCTTATCGCCGAGGCTACCGTTTCCGGCTTCTCGACGACATGCCCCCGCACGATTGGGGCGGCTCCCTCCGCCTGAAAGCCCATCATCCTGGGTTTAATCTTTGCCTTGCCCACCTTATGGTACTCTTTAAAGCCCTTCCAGTAGGCGGTGATGTTGCCGGCGTTGCCCACCGGTATAAAGAGATAGTCCGGGGCCTCACCCAGAACATCTATAATCTCAAAAGCGGCCGTTTTCTGCCCCTCAATGCGGTTGGGGTTGAGCGAGTTGACCAGTGCAATGGGGTGCTTATCGGTGAGGGCGCGCACTATGGTCAGCGCCTGATCGAAGTTGCCGTCTATAGCCACGATTTTAGCATGATAGATAATCGCCTGAGCCATCTTGCCCATTGCAATCTTGCCCTTGGGAATAACGATAATAGCGCCAACGCCTCTAGCGGCGGCATAGGCGGCTGCCGAGGCGCTGGTGTTGCCGGTAGAAGCGCACATCAATGCCTTGCTGCCCTCCTCCAGCGCCTTGGCTACCGCCACCACCATCCCCCGGTCCTTGAACGAGCCGGTGGGATTGCAGCCTTCAAACTTGAAGTAAAGCTGGCCGATTTCAAGCTCTTTTTCCAGAGCCTGACACCTGACCAGCGGTGTGTCCCCTTCGCCCAGGGAGAACATTGGGGTCTTTGGGGTGACGGGGAGGTAGTCTTTATATTTAAATAGTACGCCGGGTTTCATGGTTTTTCTCCAAATGTCTTTCTATTTCCTGCCAACCCTCCCCCTTAATCCCCCTCCCTTACCAGGGAGGGGGAGGGGTTTTTCTTTAAGAGGGGCTAACGCCCCTCTAATACACCCTATTTTGCTCCCACCCCTTCTAAGGGGAGAAGTCTCTCTTCCTTAAGAGGTGGGGAGTAACCCTTCCACATAAGGGTGGAGGGCGGGAATAGATATAAAACGGGGGAGGGGTTTCTTCCCCTCAAAACTCTCCTTTATTTTGTTTTCCCTTCCACATAAGGGTGGAGGGCGGGAATAGATATAAATCGGGGTGGGGTTAAGCCCCTATATACTCTCCACCCTGATAAAGTTCCCTATCTCCTTAACCGGCTTCAGCCGCTCCAGTTCCTTTAACGCCCGCTGCATTTCGGCCTCTCTGGCGGGGTGGGTCATAATGACAATCTCCGCCGTCTGCGCCACCCGGTCAATCGCCTTCTGGATAACCGAGGAGATACTAATGCGGTGGTCGCCCAAGACCTTGGATACCTGAGCCAGCACGCCGGGCTGGTCGACGGCATTGAGCCTCAAATAATAGCCCGTCTCCAGCTCCGCCATCGGCCTGATGGCTTTGCCCGGCTCCGGCCGCCACCTCATCCGGCAGCCGCTGCCGATAACGATATCGCGGGCAGCCGAGACGACATCGGCCACCACGGCGCTGCTGGTTGGCGCCGCCCCGGCGCCTTCACCGTAAAAGAGCACCCTGCCCACCAAATCGCCCTCAACCAGAATGGCGTTATAGACACCGTCAACCTCGGCCAGCAGGGAATCTTCGGGGATAAAAACAGGGTGGACGCGAACTTCAATAAGATCATCCTTCTCCTTGGCGATGGCCAGCAGCTTGATGGCGTAGCCCAGCTCGCGGGCATATTTGAAGTCGCGGCTGCTTAAGCGGGAAATGCCCTCGCAGTGAATATCCTGGGGGCGCACCTGAAGATGAAAAGCCAGTGAGGCCAGGATAGCCAGTTTATAGGTGGAGTCTATTCCCTCAATATCGTTTTTGGGGTCGGCTTCGGCATAGCCCAGCTCCTGGGCGCTTTTAAGCGCCGAGGGGAAATCTATGCCCTCGCCGGCCATGCGGGTGAGGATATAGTTGGTGGTGCCGTTGATTATGGCATAGATACCGCTTATCTTGTTGGCCACCAGGTCCTGCTGGAAGGGGGCAATGAGGGGAATGCCGCCGCCGACACTGGCTTCATAGTGCAGGCCGACGCCGTGCTCCTGCGCCAGGGCGAACAGCTCCGCACCGTGCTTGGCGATGACCTCCTTATTGGAGGTAACCACGTGCCTCCCGCCGGCGAGCGCCCGCTTCAAGTAATCTAAAGCCGGCTCCTCACCACCGATAGCCTCGACCACGATATCTATGTTAGCTTCAGTAAAGAACTCCTCGTCGTTGGTGGTGAAAAGCCGGGAGCCAAGCTCCCTAGCCTGCGGGCGGGACAGGTCTGATTCCAGGACCTTTACCTTCCTCAGGATAAGAGGGCAGCCGACCTGCTCCGATAAAGCCTTTGCCTTGCTGGTCAGAACCCCGGCCACACCGCCAGCGACCACCCCCAGCCCTATTAAACCAACTCCGATACTATCTTTATTCACTGCTTTAGCCCTCCCAGGCGCGCAAAACCGCCCAGTTTATCTTCTCCTCATCCAGATAACTTTCAACCGTATTATCCGGGTCATCCAGCAGCCCTTTCACCCACTGGTTCAAGGCATCACTCTTAAGGGTATTCCTGTCTTCCTCCTCAAGCGGCCGGTCACTAGCGGCTTCGGCAACCTTAATAAGCCAGTAGCCGCCTTCGGTAACAACTGTATCATCTTTTATCGGCTGGCTTAAGCTTCCCAGTTCCAACTCGGGGTCAAAGATAAACTCGTCAAAGGCTTCGCTAAACAACTCCCGACTGTCCACCTCAAACTCCCCGCCGTTTTCCTTAGAATCAGCGTGCTGGGAGAACTCCGCAGCCAGAGCGGCAAAGTCCTCGCCGCCTTCCAGCCTGGCTCTGATTTCGTTGGCCTCCTCTTCACTACCCAGGAGTATTACCCTGAGCTGGGCATGGTCTACTTCGGCATCAACGAACTCCGCTCTAATTAGCCAGTAGCCCAGAGCCTTAGCCTTGATCTCTTCATATATCGGCTGGCTTAAGCTTCCCACCTCGGCGCCGAAGGCGCTGTCCGCCAGTACAGTGCTATTTATCAGCCGGGACAGTATTTCCCGCGGGTGCCAGCCAAGGTCACCTTCCTGTGATTTACAGTAGCTATCCAGGCAGAACTCAGCCGACAGGGCGGCAAAGTCCTTGCCACCCTCCAGTCTATCTCTAACCTCATTGGCCTGGCCCTGGCTTTCCAGGAACATGGCCATTATGTGCCTCTGTTCGGCAGACTGCGGCACCTGCTGGTCAAAATACTCGGCGAGCATTTTCTCCTGCAGCATCAGTGACCTGAAGTTTCCCTTAATCACATCGCGATAGGCCTTGACCATGGCCGGGTCAGAATCGCCAAGCACCTCGTCTATTTTGGCCTCAACCTCCTCGTCGCTTACACTGATGCCCAGCGCCAGGGCCTCCTGAATTACCAGCTCGTTAGTCTGGATGGCTGTAACCACCGGCTCAGCCAGATAGGACATCTGCGATATGTCCACGTCAAGGCCCATATTTTTCAGTTCGACTAACTGGTATTTGAGCGTCTTTACGTAGTAATCCATATTAAACTCGGTATCGTTTACCCTGATTACCGTTTCATGCAGCGGTTTAACATCGGGGACATACCAGCCGAAATAAACGCCGGCGCCAACCACGACTAATACCGCCGCGACGATTAAAATACCCGCGCCGAAGATAAGGCGCTGCCTCCTCTGGTGTTGCTTAAAGTGTGAAAGCTGGCGTTTGGTTAGCGCCCTCTTGGGTTTTTCTACATGCTTCTTTTTCTTGGCCAAATCTCTACCTCTAAACTTTAGTATTTTAATTTTAGTGCTATATATTTATAACCTAAAAGCGCAATCTTTTCAATGAGGGGGGTCTTCTTCCCACCCTCCCACCCTACAGAAGTGGTACTTCTATCAGTTTTTTCTTATGGGGGGATAAGAAAGTTTTAGGGGCGAAGCCATAAATTTAGGGGGTGAGGTTAATAGAATAAAATTTTATTGCTAAAGAAAAACTAATTATGCTAGTATATTGGGGCGGGGTGTAGCGCAGCCTGGTAGCGCACCTGAATGGGGTTCAGGTGGTCGTCGGTTCGAATCCGACCACCCCGACCAGATAAATTACAGCCAGATAAATTACAGATGGTACAGCTTATAAAAAGGCTGTGCTTTTCTATTTAAGCGGGCTAAGAGCGAGCATGAGCCTGCCTTTTCATCATATTCGATTAAGAAATGTAACTTTAAGGGCTTGACAGAAAACGAACTGCTGACTAGAATGCGTCTAGCTGACGGCATTTTGCCGACTAATTTTTACAGCCAAAAGAGCCGAGCAATCATCGCCGAATACAGAACTGTTAAAGTAAAGATAGATGGGGGTGATATCATGTGAGCAGAATAAGACCCGGGGGAATTTTCAATCCTTACGGAGGTAAATGATGAAAAAGTTATCACTAATTTTATTAGCGCTTGCCTTGTTAGTAGTGCCCTTGTCCAGTGGCTGCCCTGCCTCTACGCCAACCGAAGTTATAGAGCTGACCTATAATAACTTCTTCCCCCCCTGGCATTTCCACTCCGTATTGGCTGACCAGTTCTGCCAGGAAATAGAAGCGCGCACTGATGGCTGGGTAAAGATTACCCATTACGCGGGCGGTGGACTAGCCCCGGCGCCTGAGACCTATGACGCAGTGGTCGAGGGTATATGTGATATAGGCATGTCCTGTCTGGCCTACACTATGGGGCGCTTCCCTGCCTGTGAGTTAGTTGACCTGCCCCATGGTTACCCTTCCGGCTGGGTAGCCACTAAGGTGGCTAATGACTTCTACAATGAGTTTAAACCTGCCGAACTGGCTGATTCGCACGCGCTTTACTTCCATGCTCATGGTCCTGGTGTTATCTTAACCACCGAAAAGCCAGTGCGCACCCTGGAGGATATGAAGGGGCTGGTGCTGAGGTCTACCGGCGTAGGAGCTAAGATAGCCGAAGCTCTTGGTGCCACCGGTTATGCTGCAGCGCAGGGAGAGGCTTATGAGCTTATGTCTAAGAACGTGATAGACGGCAGCGTGACTCCACCAGAAGTGTTGAAGGGGTGGAATCAGGCCGAGGTGGTAAAGTATATCACCATGTGCCTTGACGTAGGCTACACCACCGATATGTTCGTGGTCATGAATCAGGCTAAGTGGGAGAGCCTGCCCGACCAGTATAAAAAGGTCTTTAATGAGGTTAGCCAAGAGTGGGCAGAGAAACACGGCAATGTTTGGAACTACTATGATGAGGTGGCAATAGACTACTTCCTGACCTTTGAGGGTAGAGAGGTGATTGAGCTTTCACCGGATGAGATGGCCAGGTGGGTGGCTGCGGCTGAGGTGGTGAAAGACACGTATATGGCAGAGAAGGCGGCTATGGGGCTGTCCGTAGCCGATTATGAGGCATATCTGCTACAACGGGCTGAGTACTGGGCCACCCGTGCCCCTTCTGCGGATGAGTCTGTGGCCTGGGTCGAGGCTGAAGTAGAACCCTTTGCGCCGGCGAAGTGAGTAACTTTGCAGCTATGAACTAGGTTTACGGGGGTGCTTGTGACGGGTAATTACCAGTTTCAGGCACCCCCTTAGAATAGTTTTATGTTAAGCATGTTAAATAGCCTGGAAAAATTTGCCAATTACCTCAGTAACTGGCTTAACTGGGTAGCAGGCGCCGGCCTAGTGGCTATGCTCGGCCTTGTTGTGGCTGATATAATCGGAATCAAGCTGTTTAGCTGGCCTATCCCGGGCGGAATAGAGATTGTAGCCTTTTTAGGTGTGGTGGTCACCGGCTTCGCCATAGCCTATACTCAGGTTCTGCGGGAGCATATTAAGGTAGAATTCGTGGTAATGCGCCTGCCCCAGAGGGCTCAATCGGTTATTGCCGCCTTTGTTACCCTGCTTGGACTGGTATTATTCGTCCTGCTGGCCTGGCAAAGTGTTGAGTACGGGCTGAGCCTGGCGGCAAAGGGAACAGTTTCCATGACCCGGGGGATACCCTTCTACCCCTTCGTCCATGCCATAGCCTTTTGCTGTGTCCCGATTTGTCTGCTACTGCTGGTAGAGTTTTTTAGATCAGTGATGAAGGCGGTAAAGGGATGAGTTCGGTTACCGTCGGTATCATAGGTATTGGTTTTCTGGTTTTTATTTTCCTGCTCGGTATGCCAGTGGGCTTTGCCATGGCTTTTGTCGGCTTTGCCGGTTTCTGTTACCTGGTTACACCCGAGGCGGGACTTAGCCTGCTGGCCCGGGATGTGTTTAGCTCTTTGTCCTCCCATTCCCTCACCGTCATTCCCATGTTTATCTTCATGGGCTCTATCGCCTTTGCCTCAGGAATGAGCCGAAGGCTTTATAATGCCGGCTATACCATATTTGGGCAAATGCGCGGTGGTCTGGCCATGGCTACTATCGCTGCCTGCGCCGGCTTTGCTGCCATGTGCGGGTCAACCAATGCCACTGCTGCCGCCATGGGGAGAGTTTCTCTACCTGAGATGAAGAGGTATAATTATGACGACTCGCTGGCCACAGGCAGTGTCGCCGCCGCAGGGAGTCTGGGCATACTTATTCCCCCCAGTACTATATTTATCGTCTACGGGATATTAACCGGAGAGTCCATAGGCAAGCTATTTGTAGCCGGTGTCTTTCCCGGCATACTCCTGGCCACCCTTTTTATTATCGTGGTGTCCCTTCTTTGCCTGCGTAACCCCTCCATTGCCCCGAGGGGGGCACCGACAAGCTGGAGGGAGAAGCTCGCCGGACTTACCGGAGTTATCGAGATGCTGGTGTTATTCATCCTCGTGGTAGGCGGACTATTCCTCGGCTGGTTCAGCCCCACACAGGCTGGAGGTGCCGGCGCTGCCGGCGCTTTGCTCATAGGGCTGTCCAGACGTCAGCTAAACTGGCATGGGTTCCTCTTTGCCATTAAAGACGCCCTGCGGATAACCTGCATGGTCATGGTCATCGTTACCGGAGCTATCGTCTTCGGGCATTTCATTGCCATATCAAAAATTCCCCTTGTCCTGGCTGATTGGGTGGGCGGGCTTCCCCTGCCCAGTGCCGCCATCATGGGACTTATCGTTTTAATGTACCTTATAGGTGGCTGTTTTATGGATGCCCTGGCCCTGATTACCCTTACTATTCCCATCATCTTCCCGCTGGTTTTAACTATGGGTTTTGACCCTATATGGTTCGGGGTTATAATAGTACTGGTGACTGAAATGGGAGTAATTACGCCACCTGTGGGGGTAAATGTGTATGTCATCAAGGGGATTGCCAAAGACGTTCCTCTGGAAACTATCTTTAAGGGTATATTCCCCTTCCTCGGAGCGCTGATCGTTGCCGTGGGCATACTGATGGCTTTTCCCCAGATTGCCACCTTTTTGCCCAATTTAATTACCTATTAAGCCAGTCTATTGAACCTATTTTGAATAGGTATACAGCCATCGTGCAGGGCGCTATAATCATACGAAGAGGGTTATTACACATGGATGATGTCAGTAGAATACGCAGAGTAGAATACCTTTTGGGCACATTGTTATCACTGGTAATAGCGGATGGCCTTATAAGCCAGTTCCTTATCAAAAGCGGGCTGGGATATGAGGGAAACCCGTTATTGAGGGTTCTGGTTATGGAGAACGATTTCCTGATCATTAAAATGTGCAGCGCTATACTTTGTGTGATAATACTGTGGAACATAGCCAGGAGATTACCAAGGCTGATATTTATATTCAGTACTTGCTTTGTCGGGCTATACACCGCCATTTTGTTCTGGAATATAGCCGTTTTCCTGTTTTTCAGGGCCTAAAGAGTATGACCGCTTAACACTGCCCGTTAATCCGGCCAATTCAAAGTTTAAAGCTTCCCTTGCGTCCCCCGTATTTTTCTCTTAACTTGGGCTTTTCTATCTTCCCGGTGGGGTTGCGGGGCACCTTATCAAAGATGATGCGGCGGGGTCTTTTGTAGCGGGGCAGGTGTTGTGCGCAGAACTGGTTTATCTCTTCTTCGGTTACATTCATGCCGGGCTTGGGGTCAATGACGGCGACGGCTATCTCACCCAGCCTCTCGTCCGGGATACCGATTACGCCGGCATCATAGACAGCGGGATTTCGGCGCAGAATCTCTTCCAACTCGACCGGGAAAATGTTCTCACCGCCGCTGATGACGATGTCCTTCTTCCTATCAACAATATAGATAAAGCCCTCGTCGTCCTGTTTGGCCATGTCGCCGGTATGCAGCCAGCCGTCCCTTAAATTCTCCGCTGTTTTGGCCGGGTTCCTGTAGTATTCCTTCATCACCCCGTTGCCCCTGACAAGCAGCTCGCCAACCTCACCGCGGGCGACATCCACGCCTTTTTCACTGACGATGCGGGTCTCCCAGTTGAAGCCGGGTTTACCGGTAGCGGCCAGTTTATGCTGGTTTTCTATACCCAGGTTAATGCACCCCGGTCCGGTGGATTCGCTTAAGCCGTAACTGGCATCATACTGCATATCGGGGAAATACCGCTTCCAGTGCTCAATCAGGCTGGGGGGGATGGGCTGTGCCCCCATGTGCATCAGCCGCCAGCAACTGAGGTCATAGTCCTCCAGCTTGAGCTCTCCCCCGTCCAGGGCCACCAGGATATCCTGTGCCCAGGGCACCAGCAGCCAGACTATCGTCCCCCGCTCCTTATGGACGGCCTCAAAAATATACCGGGGGCTTATTTCGGTGAGAATGGTGGCCCGGCCGCCTACAATGAGGCTGCCGAACCAGTGCATCTTGGACCCGGTGTGATAGAGGGGTGGGATAAGTATAAAATTATCCTTGCGTGTCTGGTAGTGGTGGCGGTTTTCGGTGATGGCG
>Ga0315549_1004303_pt1 | contig 12078 bp, 10 predicted proteins | sample SalMarSW160200MG_FD_203101 | JGI IMG/M metagenome (GOLD analysis project Ga0315549, IMG submission 203101) | Salt marsh sediment microbial communities from the Plum Island Ecosystem LTER, Massachusetts, United States - Salt Marsh Sediment SW1601-200 ... | reverse complement strand
ACCAGCCAAGGTCCCACCGCCATAGCCAGGCATGATTTTTTGCGGGTAGAAATTATAGGGGAGAAAACCCAGATAAGCTCCGGCGGTAATCGCCGCCAGAATGGTCACTGGCCATTGAGTAATGTCAGCTGAGAAACGAAAACTTAAAAAAGCAATCGTTAAAGCGGCAATAACGACCATACCTGGAAGCTGTCCATCAAAACCGCTAGACCAGTTGGTGATATTGGAAAGAAAGCTAATCCAAACCAAAGCTAAAACAATGGCCATTAATTGATTAAACTCGATAATCCCTTGACCAAAGGGATTGGTAATAAAGAAAATGCGAATACCAACGCCAACGACCAAACCAGCGGCTAAAAAACAACCAATTAAGCGCAGATAAGGATTAAGATCATATTTATCATCTAAAAGGCCTAAAATTAAAAGTAATGTTGCTCCCCCTAAAATTGACAAAAGATATTTATCGACTGGCAGGAAAATTAAGCTGGCGCCGATAACGGCTAACCAGAGAGGAATAATACCGGCTCTGGGAATTGGTTGCTGATGAAGCTTGGCCGGGTGTTTTCTTTTTTGAGGGTCATCAATCAAGCCCCAGCGCCAAGCCAATTTGATGGTTAAAGGAGTCGCGGCCAAAGCCACCAAAAAAGCCGTTATTAAAGGAAAGATAATCAATTGGTTTAAAATCATAAACTATTTGAGCTTTAGCGAAAACAAACTCTACTTAAATTACCAAACGCATGATTTGGACCAAGGTCACTAATGATAAAAAGTTAAAAACTAAAAAAGCCATGGCTAAAATTTGTCTCATTAACTTCTCTTCCTTCGGGGATAAACTCGAAACCACTAAGTTAAGGAAAAAAATAACCAAACCTAAAGCCGGTAAGATAAAGAGCATTAGTGGTTTAGTTAGCTGTTCTTGGCCCCAGGGGCGGGAATAAAAAAGAGGTATCTCCGTGGGGAAAAACTTCCAACCAAAAAGAATTAAAACAATTTCACTGAGCCAAAAGACAAAGGCTAATTGTAGAATTTTCTTAACTCCTTGGTTGTTGGGGAAGGAAATTAATGACATAACCTTGATTTAAGATGAATTTTATCATAATTGAGAGATTTTGGGGAGACGATAAAAAATCTCAATCTGACCATATTTCTGGAAAAGTAGATAATCATTAAAGATAAAAGTTTCTAATTGGGGAAAAGTTTGCTTTTCATCTTGGCTAACGATTAACCATTGCGGCGGTTGAAAGCGAAGAACATTAAGGGTTTCTGTTTGGGCCTTGAAATCGATAATATGATAAGCAACCGTATAGCGGCCAACTGGCAAACGTTTAGCCAAGGCGTAAATTGAGGGTTGATTACCCCAGATAAAGATTTTTTCCTCCGGCGAAGTGTGGGTGCGGATAAAATCAGCGGTTTGGTAAAGACTGTTTGTTTGCGGACCAAAATAGCTAAGATAATTTTCTTTGGTTTCCATTTTCAAAGCATATCGGTAGAAATTTTCAAAATAGGCCCAGTTGGGGTAATACCAGAAATTAAAAAACTTAAAAATGAAGATGAAAAACAACAAAAGAACAAAAGGGATGATTTTAACCAGTTTGTTTTTCTTTAAGAAAATCAAACCAAAAGAAAGGCAAAAAGAGGGTAAAATTTGGAAAAGATAATGAGGATAAGGGCGTGTTGACAAAAGGGCGGCAAAGGCTGAGGTAAAAAACCAAATGATAACTATTTTAACCGCCAGACTTAGTTTTTGGCGAAAGATAAAAAGAATCATTAAAAGAAGAGCTAAGAATAGAAATCTGAAAATGAATTCCAGAGAAAACCCGCTAGTTTTTATAGCTGAATCTCCCCAAGAGGAAAGGTAGGGAAGATTTTGGGAAAAAGCCGCTTTCAAATATTCACCTAAGGCTTGTTTTAGACCAAAAAAGACAAAGGTAGAGAAAAGAGGGGTGAGAAAACCAATCATTAAGGAAAAAAGATGGGAAATGATGGTTTTAATCGTTTTGGCTTTAATCAGCAAAAGGCAAATCATTAAAGCTGCCAGAAAGTCAAAAACAGCCGGAACTTTAAAAAGGACAGCCATTGAAAAAAGCAAACCAGCCACCAGCCACGGCCAGGAGAATTTAACTTTAGATTTCGGTCGGCCTAAGAATTTAAAGATTAAGTAGAAGCCAGCTAAAATAGGCAAGAGCATGAAGTTTTCGGCATTGGCTATATTCCCCTCAAACATCGGCAGGCTGGTGAGAATGGCAAAAAGACTGGTGCTGGTGATGATTGCCTTTTGGTTTTTGGGAAACAAAATTGCCGCCAGTTGATGAAAAACGAAAACCGTGGCCAGAGACCAGAGGAAATAAAGGAGGCGATAGAGAGAAAAAGAACCAGTTAGGGCGGCGATAAGATAAAGTAAGGGCGGCTTGTTGTCATGAATGTCGCGATAAAGAATAAGGCCTTTTCTTAAAGCTTGCCCCAAGGTCAAGTAAATTCCTTCATCAGCGTAACTGAAAGGTTCAAAGAGTAAAGGAAGGCGTAAAAGAAGAACTAAGAAAAAAAGGATTAGCCACCAGTGTGAGTAAAAAAAGTTTTCTTTTTTTGGTTGTTTATTTCGGGCAGTTTTTGGCTTCATAATTTTTCCGTGATGCGATATTCAAGCCTTTTACCAATCATTAGGCGTGTTTGAGAATCAACGGCTGGTAAAACTGACATCAACAAGGCGGCAATCGGCATTAAGATCCATTGAACTGTTTCCCATAAACCAAACCAGCGTCTCAAATCTTCTTTGGCAACTTTGGGACGGATGGCTCGGTCGATAAGAATCATCACCAATAGAAAAACCAAACAGCTAGTTAAAATCCATTGCGAGACTTTAGGTAAATTATAACTTAAAGCTGTTTGTTTGAAAAAGGGATTAATAAAGGCTGGCAGCCAAGCGCCGAGAGTTAGGATAAACCAGTTGGTTGACCAAATTAAATGGGTTTCAATAACCTTGTAAACGCGGAAAAGACGAGTTAAGAGAGAAATTTCCGGATGATTAATGGCCTGTTTAATCGCATAGGGAATGTCAGTTGCTCCCCAGGCATGGCGTTTGCACTGTTCATAACGGCTTTTCAAAGCACTAAAATAAGTTTTGCCTTCAGGGGCGTCAATACTCGTTGGCAGAAAAATAGGTTCAACTTCCACCTTGCCGCCTTCATGGAAAAATGACTGGAGAAAGATATGCCAATCCTCAGGGATAATATCAACATCCCAATAGCCAACCTTGTCCAAAAGGTAAAGCGAGGTGGAATAGCTGGAATAATTAAAAAATAAACCATCTGGTTCCTGAATACTGGCCAGATAGCCGGAATTACTGAGGGTACCGGTAATTCTGATAGGAGCCGGAACTTTCCAGTAATTATTATGCCAGCAGATTGGCGATTGCCAAAAGCGATAATAACGCTGAGGGTTAAGGGCAAAATAATAAGTTAGAGCCGAGAAATATTGGGGATGAAAATGGGCGTCAGCGTCACAGCTGGTAACGGTGATTTTTTTAATATCGTTTTTTTGCTGGTCAACCAAGATTTTTTTAATGGCTTTAGCCGCCCAAGCTTCATTAGAAGCTTTGCCTTTAACCTCGCCGACAATACCATCAGGATGGAAAATAGCCGTCAAATAGCCGAATTTGTCTTTAAATTGTTCTAATAATTGAGCCGCTTTGTCGTGAGGATTAATGGCTCTTTCTTCAATCCCCAGAACAACAACCATTTGTTTAAGGTCGATGTCTTTTTGGCTGGCTAAGGTTTCAAGAGTATTTGAAAGAATGGTTACTGATTCATTACAGTTCGGAATGAGAACAACATGTTTAATTTGGTTCCAGGGAAGAGAATCTTTGTTTCTATCCTGGAGATATTTTTTTCTCCAATTAGTCTTTTCGGAATATCTGATTTTAAGATAACCTCTAATGCCTAGAATAGCGCTTTGACAGGAGCGATAAAGCCAGTAGACCAAAAAGGCAATGGTGAAATAGGCGACAATCTTAGGAATAAAAAAAGCGCCCCAAAGAGGAAAAAGAATCAAAATCCAGGTTAGAGTGCCGGGCAACACTTCCAAGCTTCTTTGGGTTAGGCGTTCATGGTCGGTAATGAATTTTTTCATTCTTCTTGTTTAGTTTATCACAAAAAATTTAGATTTTGAGTAGATTTTTGGCGTTTTGGGTTGTTATCCGGGCTACTTTTTCAAAGGTGGTTTCTTTTATTTTGGCTAAAAATTCAGCTATTATTCTAACATTTTTAGGTTCATTTCTCAAGCCGCGATAAGGCTCAGGGGAAAGGAAAGGACAATCAGTTTCTAAAAGGATCTTTTCTAAGGGAATTTCTTTGACGACATTTTGTAAGCCAATGTCATAGGTCAGATTGCCATCCACGCCAAAATAAAAACCAATCTCTTCAACTTCTTTAATAGCCTTTCTGCCAGCAGAGAAACAATGGAGAATTCCTTTTAATTGTTTTTTAGAGCTTTGGTAGTATTCCTTTAAAATGGTAATGACTTGAGGAAAAGTCTTACGCGAATGGACTAAAATTGGCAAACTTAAATCCAAAGCAATTTCAGTTTGTTTTTTAAAAAGAAAGATTTGTTCCTTTTCCGGCCGGTCTTTTTCCATTGGTGGGGCCGGTGAAAAATCCAAACCGCATTCGCCGATGGCGACAATCTCTTTTTCCTTAACCAATTCTTTTAATTTTTTAATTTGCTCTTTGATTGACATTTTTTCTTGAAAATCAGTTTGATGCGGATGAATGCCAACGGTAGCGTAAACAATATTTGGATACTTTTTAGAGATGTTAATAGCCTTAGTTGAATCAGCGAGATTACTACTGACGCAAATAATTTTCCTAACCCCTTTTCCCAAAGAGCGGTTAATAACCTTTTCAAGGTCATTTTTATAATCAGGAAAATTCAGATGAGCATGGGTGTCAATTAAATTAGGATTCATGGGTTCCTTTAGTTAGAGTAACATTATTTTTTTCTAAAAAAGTGAATCTAAAATTTGCTTTTTCAAGAATTTTAAGGATTGCTTCAAGCTGGTTTTCGGGATTAGTTTTTGGCGTTTTATGGTATTCCAAAATGATGTTTTTAACCAGGTTTAATTTTTTAGCAGATTCTTTAATAATTGTGTATTCAGCACCTTCGACATCAAGTTTTAAAAGATCAATAGGTTTAGTTAAAAAACTAGAAAGAGTTAAAGTTTTAACCAAAATAGATTGTGGTGGAATTTTGCTGTCCCAAATATTTTCAATTAAAGAATCTCCCCATGTCCAGGGAATTTTGCTGGTTGAATCAATGTAAAGCGACTTTTTACCTTCTTTATCCCAGACTGCTGCCTCAATAATTTTGACATTTTTTAAATGATTAGCTTTAATATTTAATCGCCAGAGTTTAGCTGTGTTTGGATTGGGTTCAAAGGAGAGAATTTTGGCCTTTGGATACTTAGTTTTGAAATAAATTGTCGAAAGACCAATATGAGCACCAACATCAAGAATAAGAGGCTTGGGATTGTTTAAACCTATTTTATATTCTTCTTTTTCGAAGATATTTTTCCACAATCTCTCGAATTCTTCTCGATTAATAAAATAAAACAGCAATCCATTACGTTTTAGGCTTTCGATTTTCATTTCAAACGTGGAAAAAGCGGTTTTTCAGATTTAATTTTCGGTCCCTGGAATTGTTTCTTAATTTTTTCCGCTGTCTTAGGCAGGAAAGGTTGAAGATTAAAAGCAATTTCCCTAATTCCCTCAATGAGATTAACCCAGTTAATTGTTTGATTGATTCCAGATTTTTCCCAGGGTTTGTTTTGGTCGAGATATTTATCTAAATTACTAATCTTTTCCCAAATATTCTTTAAACATTCTTCGAACCGGAATTTTCCAAGGATTTCACTAATTTCAGGATAGAATTTATAACTACCGCTTTTACCAATGTGAACTTTATAGATTTCGCAAAGTTTCGCTACTCTAGCGACTAAATTACCCAAACCATTGGCTAAATCGGCGTTGTAGACTTCTTTAAGCTTCTCAAGAGTCAAATCAACATCTCTGGCGATTGGGCCGTATTTGATAAAGTAATATCTTACCCCGTCAGTACCAAATTTCTTAACTAATTCTGTCGGTCGGATTATATTGCCCAAAGATTTGCTGATTTTTTGGCCATTTAGGGTGAAAAAATCATGGGCATAAACGGTTTTAGGTAACTCCAATCCGGCTGATTTTAACATCGCTGGCCAAAGGAGAGTATGCCAGCGAAGATTGTCTTTGCCTAAAAGATGCAAATCAGCTGGCCAAAAGTCTTTTGGGGCACCGCTTATATAGTTTATTAAGGCATCAAACCAGACATAGATTGTATGATCCGGATCGTCCGGGACGGGAATTCCCCACTTGACTGAGGGGCGGGAAATGGGGACATCTTCAAGCCCTTGATTCAAAAAGGCGAGCATCTCATTTCTTCTTGATTCCGGCAGAACAAATTCAGGATGATTTTTTAAAAGATTTTTTAAAAAATCTTCATATTTTGACCAACGGAAAAAGTAGTTTTTCTCAGTTAGCCTTCTTGGAGTCTTAGTGGGATGATAAGGACATTTCCCTTTAACTAAATCTTTTTTAGTTATGAATCCCTCACAACCCTGACAGTAAATACCAACATATTTTCCTAAATAGATATCACCCTTTTTTTCTACTCGGCGCCAAAAGTCAACCACAGTTTTTTCATGATTTTGATCAGTGGTTCTAATAAAGCGATCGAAAGAGATGTTAAGTGATTGGAGTTGCTTTTTATTGGCTTGGCTAATTTTGTCTGCCCATTCTTTAAATTCGACTCTTGCTTTCTTGGCTGCTTCTTCCGCTTTACCACCGTGCTCATCAACACCTGTCAAGAAAAAAACTTTTTCTCCCATAAGGCGATGGTAGCGAGCCAAAACATCAGCCACAATTTTTTGATAAGCATGGCCGATGTGCATAACGTCGTCAATATAATCAATAGCGGTAGTAATATAAAATTTTTTGTTCATAGTTTGATTTTAAACTAAAAAACCTCCTTTTTGAAGGGAGGTGGACGTAAGTTGCTCGTTTTACGAGTTTACTTACGTCTTTTAAACATTTGATTAATCTTTTTAGCCCATTTTTCCGCCCATTCGTCAGCCTGAATTTTTTCTAGAGCAACTTTGAATCCCTTACCTTTGTTAAGCTGTTTAGCAATAGTGGCCACCGTGGTGCTGGAAACAGCTAAATTCTCCTTAATAAAACTGTAAGTCTTACCCTTGCTTAAAAGATAGGCGATGCCTAGACGTCGGCTGATAATTCCTTGTTCGCTTTCTCCCAAAAAACTACCCAAAAATTCTTTAGCTTCATAAGGGTTTTTAATATCAGCCACAACTTTATGCAAAAGACTATAAATTTGGTTTTTAACAGCTGGGTTAATTTTTTTCTTGGAAACTTGCATACAATTTAATTATTTAAATTGAGCAGGAGAAAAAGTTGACTTAATTAAACCATCCCTTTTGGAGATTGTCAAATAGGAATTTAATTTTTATTTCGGTAAAGGTAAAAGCCTATTAGAAGGAAAATAAGCGTCAATAGAGAAAGGTTTAAAATGTTGCCAATTTTAAAATAACGCATAAGGAGAAAGAGAAAAGCCCATAAAGCGGTAGTAAAGCCGATTTTAGAATTGCCAAAGGATAAGGCGATGGTGAAAAAAACAGCGCCAAAAAACAAAAGATAAAAAGAAATAATGAGCCAAAAACTTTCAGGAGGAAAACTGTAAATCAACCAGCCTAATCCGCCCCAGAAGATAAGAGTTAAAATTAAAGCCGGCAAAAAGTTTTTTCTTCTTTTAATTTTGACTGACTGAAGCTTATTCATAGTTCAATTGTAGCCTAATTGGTGATAAAATAAAAAGAATGATGCCTGAATTCTATCTTCTCCTTGCTTTAATTATTGTTGTTCTGTTTATTGCCGTTTTTCTTATCTTAAGGAAATTGGCCGAAATTAAAGAAGCGACCAAACCAGATGAAACTCTTAAAGATTGGTTAAAAAGTCAACAACAATCAAGTCAGGTGATGTCTCGGGCTATTAATGAACGTTTGGATAATGCCGCTCGGGTGATTGGCCAGGTGCAAAAAAATATTGGTGAGATGTCGGAAATTGGCCGGGGGATGAAAGATATTCAGGAATTTCTCCGCTCGCCAAAATTAAGAGGCAACATCGGCGAACAGGTTTTAAAGGAATTACTAGCCCAAATGTTGCCGAAGAACTCTTTTTTTCTACAGCATACTTTTAAATCAGGAGCGAAGGTTGATGCCGCCATTAAAACTTCGGCCGGTATTATCCCAGTTGACTCTAAATTTCCGATGGAGAATTGCCGCCGCCTGATGGGAGCTAAAAATGAGAGCGAAAAAAAGGAAGCGGAAAAGCAATTTGTCAAAGACGTCAAGAAGCATATTGATGATATTGCCAATAAATATATTCTTACCGAAGAAGGAACGATTGATTATGCTTTAATGTATCTTCCTTCAGAAACTGTTTATTACGAGGTAGTTAACAATATCGAGCTTTTTGATTATGGTGGCAAGAAAAGAGTTCTGCCGGTTTCCCCAACAACCTTTTATGCTTACTTAAGAGCTATTTTAATGAGTTTTGAAGGACAAAAGATTGAGCAGAGGGCCCAATATATTTTAGCTGCCATCAAGGCCATCCAAAAAGATTACTTAAAGGTGGAGGAAAATCTTTCCGTTTTAGGCAAACATGTGCAAAATGCCTACAGTCAAATGAGCAATGTCACCACTGGTTTTATTCAACTTGGTCAAAAAATTAATAGCACTCAGAATTTAGGGCAAAGCGAGCGGCAAGGTAAACTCCCTAAGAAAATTAAATTAGATAATGATTGAAACCTCAGAAAAAAAATTAAACAAAGAGCAACAAGAAGCCGTCCGTTTTGGCGAAGGCCCCCTTTTGATTATTGCTGGTGCAGGAACTGGGAAAACAACGGTTATCACTGAACGCATAAAATATCTTGTTTCCTCTAATAAAGCTAAGCCTTCTCAAATTTTAGCTTTAACTTTCACTGATAAAGCGGCCAGAGAAATGGAAGAAAGAGTTGATGTCGCCATGCCTTACGGCTATACCGATATGTGGATTTCGACTTTCCATTCCTTTTGTGACCGCGTCTTACGCCAGGAAGCGATTCACATCGGCTTAAACCCTACCTACAAATTAATGACCGAAGCGGAAACCATTCAATTCTTAATCAAAAATCTTTTTAAGTTTGATTTAAATTATTTTCGTCCCTTAGGTAATCCAACAAAATTTATTAGCGGTATGTTGCAACATTTCAGTCGTTTGAAAGACGAAGATGTCGAGAGTGATGCTTATTTAAAATATGCTCAGAAGATAAAAGCCGATAAAAAGTTAAGCAAAGAGGAAAAGGAAAAGACTTTAGAATTGGCTAAAGCTTACCAGACTTATGAGAAATTAAAGACCAAAGAAGGCTTAATGGATTTCGGTGACTTAATCAGCCAAACTTTAAGGCTTTTTCGTACTCGTAAAAATATCTTGAGCCAATATCAACAGCAATTTGACTATCTTTTAGTTGACGAGTTTCAAGATACCAATTACGCCCAGAACCAGTTAGCCATTTTATTGGCTGGGAAAACTCAGAATATTACCGTTTGTGCTGATGATGACCAATCAATTTATCGCTGGCGAGGGGCGGCCATTTCTAACGTCATTCAATTCAGGCAAACTTTTCCTAAAACCAAGATTGTTGTCTTAACCCAAAATTACCGTTCCACTCAGCTGATCCTAGACCATGCTTATCAGTTAATTCAGAATAACAACCCTGACCGTTTAGAAGTTAAAGAGAAAATCGACAAGCATTTACAAGCTGTTCGCAAGACCGAACAAATTCCGATTGAATTAATTCATGCTGACCGGGTGGAAAACGAAGCCGAAGCCGTGGCCAGTAAAATCAAGAACTTAAAATCAAAAATTAAGGATTTGGAATACAAAGATATTGCCATTTTAGTGCGGGCCAATAATCATGCCGAGCCTTTTGTCAGAGCTTTATCTCGAAGTGGAATTCCTTATCAGTTTTTAGGGCCTGGTCAGCTTTTTCGTCAAGCCGAGGTCAAAGATTTAATTGCCTATTTAAAACTCTTATATAATTTTGAGGACAATGTTGCTTTGTATCGTCTTTTGTCAATGGAATTTTTTGACATCAATGCCCGTGATTTAGCCGCCATTAATAATTTTGCTCGAAAAAGTAATCTTTCTCTGTTTGAAGCCTCTGAAGTTGTTGATAGAGTTTTTGTCTCAAGCCAAAGCAAAGAGAAAATCAATAGTTTTGTGGAAATGGTTCATCGTCACTTAAAACTTTTACCTAAGGAAACGGCCGGCCAAATTCTTTATTATTTTCTACAAGATACAGGTTTGTTAAAGAAATTAACCGAAAACAAAAGTCTAGCTGAGGAAAAAGCCGCCCAAAACATTGCCAAACTTTTTGACCGGTTACGGACTTATGAAGTTGATCATGAGGATGCTTCGGTCCAAGCCGTGGTTGATTGGCTGAATCTTTCGATGACTTTAGGGGAATCACCTTTGGCCAATAATTTTGACTGGTTTGAAGAAAACAGGGTTAATCTTTTAACGGTTCATTCAGCCAAGGGCTTGGAGTTTCCGATTGTCTTTTTGGTTAATCTGGTTGCCGCTCGTTTTCCCACCCGCGAAAGAAGAGAACAAATTCCTATTCCCGAAGCTTTGATTAAAGAAATTCTCCCCAGCGGCGATTATCACGAACAGGAAGAAAGACGGCTTTTTTATGTTGGTTTGACCAGAGCCAGAGACCGGCTTTTCCTGACCGCCGCTGATTATTACGGCGAAGGCAAAAGAGAAAAGAAAATTTCCCCTTTTGTTTTTGAAACGTTGGGTAAAGAAAAGGTTGATCAAAGCGGTCTTTTATCTGAAGAAAAAAAACAACTTTCACTTTTCGCTTTTAAACCAGCAGTAGAGGAAGAAAAGACAATAGCTAGACAGAATCCACCGATTAATTATCTTTCTTATTCTCAAATTGAAACCTTTAATAATTGTCCCTTGCAATATCGTTATCGCTATATTCAAAGAATCCCCGTGTCACCTTCGGCGGCTCAGACTTTTGGTGATATTCTTCATCGTACGCTGAAAGATTTTTACCAGGGAATTAAACAAGGTAAGAAATTAAAAGAAAAAGACCTTTGGGAAATCCTAAACAACAATTGGTCTTCTTTTGGTTATGCTAGTAAAGCTCACGAAGAGAAAATGAAAATTCAGGCTAAGAGAATGTTAAAAGATTTTTATCAGAAGTTTGACCACAAGCTGGTGCCTAAAGACTTAGAACAGCCTTTTATTATCAAAGTCAGTCCTGATTTAAAAGTTGGCGGTAAGATAGACCGGGTTGACGAGATAAAAGATGGCAAATTGGAAATTATTGATTACAAAACCGGTAAAACCTGGGAGCAAAAAGAGCTGGACAATTCTTTACAGATGACAGTTTATGCTTTGGCCGCCAGCGACAAGGGAATTTACGATAAAAAGCCCGAGGATTTAATCTTGACTTTTTACTTTCTCGATTCAGGTCAGAAAAAATCAACCCAAAGAACAAAAGAACAGCTAGAGGAAGCGAAACAGATGATAGAAGAAAAAGCCAAAGAGATTCAACTCAGTCTTTTTGAACCAAAACCAAATAATCTCTGTGATTTCTGTGAATACAAGCTTATCTGCGAAGCTTGGAGTTAATACTTTTTGTTTTTAACAGAATAGAATAATGAACAAAAATAAAATCATTGAAGAGGTTAAGAAATACTTAAAGAAAAACTTTAAGAGTGAAGCTACCGGCCATGATTGGTATCATAGTTGGAGAGTTTGGAAAATGTCAAGAAAAATTGCCCAAAAGGAAGGTGGTAGTTTATTCATTATTGAGTTGGCTGCTTTGCTTCATGATATTGCTGATTGGAAATTCCATGATGGCAATATTAGGGTTGGAGGAGAAAAAGCAAAAAGTTTATTAAAGAGTTTAGGAGTTGATGATCAA
>Ga0315549_1004301_pt1 | contig 12080 bp, 13 predicted proteins | sample SalMarSW160200MG_FD_203101 | JGI IMG/M metagenome (GOLD analysis project Ga0315549, IMG submission 203101) | Salt marsh sediment microbial communities from the Plum Island Ecosystem LTER, Massachusetts, United States - Salt Marsh Sediment SW1601-200 ... | reverse complement strand
GGGATAGTAAATTTCTTTCCCAACGAGCATCACCTCTTTAAGTCCTTGAGAGGGTGGCATCCTTGGCCTCTAGACTACAGGGGCTTTTTATTACAGGTAATTGTTCAATTCAATTTTTAAAGATAACTAATGGTCTTCTTTTCTAAATTGTTGTTCGTATTTTATCTTTCAATAACTCTCCCTTCTTTTATTAATACTGACGGTTTTCCGGGGAATCTTCCTCCATCAATGATTAATTCAATTTCTTTAAGAATGTCTCTGTTCATTTCTTTTTTTGTTGTTACAAAATTCCTTAAGATGTATTTTTTACTCGGAACAATTATTGAGAAAGATTTTTGTTTTCTTTTTTTATCTTTTGACCAATTCTTTTTTTCTGCGTTGCACCCAATTCCATAAATTGTATCTGTTGGGTAAACAAAAATTTTATCCAAGAGTTTTGGAACTATTTTAAACCCTACTTCACTAAGTGGAAGCACCATTTTACTCTGCTAAAAAAACCTTGTCATTAGGCCTTACTTTTTCAGGAACTTTTATCCCGATGTGGTCTCCTTTTTTTGCTTCTGCTATGTCTTTTCTGTCTATTTGCATGCTCTTGATTTCTTGTTCAAAGTCAGTTGTGTGGCCTTTTATGTGGATTTTATCCCCAACTTTCAATTTGCCTGAAAGTTTTATAGCAGCCACTTCAGCATTACCAAAATAACTGGAAACAGTTCCAATTTCTTTTTCTTCTGCCATGATTTATTAAGGTTAAAGGCATATTTAAATTTATTGATAACAGTTTTTCATTAAGGAAAATTTGGAATTATTATTCCTGTTTTGCATAAATTAAAATTGTTTTAGAAGCAGGAACACCTTTTTCAACTACAACAAAGGTTCTTCCAGGAAATATTAACTTTTCAGGAAAATTAACTCCGTTAAATCCTATTTCATATTCTCCTTCAGGGATGTTAAAAATTACAATTCCCTTTTCGTCAGTAAAATTATAACCTGCGTTTGGTATTCCCTCTGAACCTGCTTTCCATAAATCAACTTCTATTTTTTCCAAAGGAACTCCATTATTCATTGTAACTGTTACTTCAAGGATTTCCTCGCCTTCAACAAATTCCGGCTGTGGCGACTTTTTTAAAAACTGAAATGCAACAACAGATAAAATTAAAATTACAGCAATTATGACTGCAATTATCACGCTCTTTTTCATGAAAGAAATAAAAAATAAACTATAAAAAGTTATCTTTTATCTGAATTAATAATCACCCAAAATAGAAATTAAATAATTCTTGTTTTTTAGAATATAGCCCCACCAGGATTCGGACACCTGGCAACTTGGGGGGTAGGGGTTTGGTCGTCGGTATTAGGGAGAATGTTTAATCCAATATTTTTTTCTCGACGGTGAATCGTTACTTTCGAACCAATTTCACTCTTTTTTATTCTATTATTTTTTAACATTTTACAGCAAAATAAAAGCTTGCTAATATATAAACGTATAATGAGAAAAATGGAAAATTTTCAATATTCCCCATAAAAATCGTCACCAATAACCTGAAGAATATCTCTATAAGCATTTGAAGTCGAATAAAATTTTTTTTGAAGTTGTCCTACTGGTGAATCCAAAAAATCTTTGAACCATAAATCTAAATTAGAAGAGCTTTCTCCTCTTGAAATTCTTTTTTTCTTCCCTTGCCCAATTTTATTCATCATAATACATAACATTAACCGGTCATCAATAATTCCTACTTCATGAACATCATCTCCACCATCAAAACCAGAGATAAATCCTACTTTCGATTTTATATCTCTTTTCTTAAACCGTCCTTGTTTTAAGAAAGAAGGAGAAGTATAAGACATTAAGATATTCGAGAGAAGTCTTTCCTCTGAAGATAATTCTGTAAATTTTCTATCATAAATCTGTCTCATCGAATTAACCATATCATCAGTGCAGGTTATATTGCTTCCGTCTGGATTAAATTCGCTTGTGTATCTTGGAACATTGGGACAGAGTAAGTGACCTAACATTGTTCTATTTAAACCTAAATCTTGGAAAACCCTATTTGAATTTTGAACCCCAATTCTATCTGCGAGAATATTTGTTGCTTCGTTATCAGATTCAACAATCATGTGATAAAGTAATTCAAAAATACCCATTTGAGAACCATCTGGCATTCTTGAAGTGTAATCATAATCTTCAAGCGTGAATCTATGGTCCACTCTTAAAGGAGATTGTATATTTAATTCTCCTTTAGATAACTCTTTTGCAACAGCAAGCATAATAGGAACCTTGATAATTGAAGCTGCCCAACCAATTTGGTCTCCCTTCACACTTATTTTTTCTCGGGATTGCAAATCATAAGTAGAAACTTTTATATCTGCATCTAATTTTTCTTCAACCTCTAAAACTTTCTCTTGTAATCTTTCTTCTAACCTTTGATTAATTAATTCTTTTTTTCTCATTTTGAATTAGCAATTAGTTTTTTAACATCAGATTTTAATTGATATGGATTCAACCACCTATAAGGAACATCGTCTCTCAAAACCATTTTTGAGTCTAAAGAAATACTTCTTGGTTCTTTGCCTTGTTCATAAACAATTAATTTGCCAATATCAGTTGAGGTCACTAAATCATCTTTGCCATCACGATTAATATCTCTAACAGAATAATTTACAAAATCTTCAAAAAAGGGAGCAGTATAATGTTTAACATCAAAACCATTTACAACATAAAGATTATCCTCGTTATTTAGATAAAGTCTGCCTTGTGAAAAAGTTACTTTAGTAAATTTATCGGGATTTAATTTAATATCTTTAGAATTAAGATAGTTTGAAAGAAATTTAAATTGCAAGTCTACTTTCTTTTTTGTTTTAGTATCTCTTCCATTGTTAAGGGTTTTCCACCCATTATTTGAAATTGCAACTGCTAAAGAAGTTCCCTCAACTTTTCTTAAGATTGTTCCATCAGAAAAAAACTGTTCTGTTTTAAATCCCGTTTGGTTTCCATCACTTCTATAAATTGTATCCCCTTGAAGAAAATAATCTGAATCACTTGTTGAGCCAACACCTTCTACTCCTCCTATGGCTTTGATTAATCTATTTTTCTCAAGAGCATAAAGGCAATTTGCTTTTGGATCAAAAACCATATTTATTTTTGGAAGAAAGACTGAGTTTTCGTCTAAAGGTTCTCCAGAAAAATAATCTTTTCCATCAAATCTTACTCTGTGAGGGTTTGCAAAAGATAATGGGTTGGACTCGCTTTTTTCAGCATCTTTAAAGAATGCTTTTTCTAATCCATTCATAGTATCAAAATCTTCCTCCAAAGAATCAACTAATGAAGGATTTTGTTTTATTCTCTGTGTCGCTGCAAACTTACGTTTAAGATCATCGCTTGAAAGCATCTCTCCAACAACACTTGCTTCTCTCTTAGGGCTATAATTATATTTCTCTAATGTTTTACCAATATAGATACTTGATAAAAGGAGAATAAAACTCCCAACTCCTGCAATAATTGCTTTAGAAATTCTTCTGCTTGATGAACGCTTTTTTCTTAGTGATTCAATTATTGTTGGCATTTAAGGATTCCTCCCATTGTTATACTGTTGGACAATTTGTGTTTCTTGCTTATCACTTTGAATCCAATCATTAACCCATGCTCCAACAGCACCAAGAGCAGTAGATAATAAAATAATTAAGCCCCAATCAAGAATACTTTTCTTTAAACTCTTTTTTAGTTCTCCTTTGAAAATAGGATAAAACGGGTGTTTAGAATCTTCAAAAGAATCTTTTTTTGGATCATATCTAATTTTCTCTTCACCAAAAGGAGCAATATCTTTTGGTCTTATGCCTGTTAATTCTAATGCTTCTTGATATATTGGAAGTTCCTTATTTAATCTATTTGCGTATCTATACAATTCGCCGATTCCCTCAATTGAATACCCTCCATTTAAGTATAATTTGTCCCAATCAATTCCACTTATTCTATCTCTTTTTTGTTTAATGATTTCTCCTAAAAGTAAACACTCAAGAGGAAAAACCCTTTTACCTTTTGAATCACTAATAGTCAAAATAGGGCTTGCATTTTTTGCCCCAACAACCAAAGGAAGATATGATTTGGCATCCTTTCCTCCTTCACTCAAAAGTCTTGCAAAATATTTGAAATTGTCAAATTCAAGGTCTTTATTCCCTTGAACAAATGCTTCTAAATTTTTTCTTTCATCTCTTGTGCCTACCTCCCCAATAAAAGGTTTAAGCCAATGATGAAATCTTTCAAGATATTGTTGTGCTTGAACATTCTTTGATTCTCCTGTTTCTGTTGATATAACATCAACAAAATTATATCTTCCGTCTTGCAAAAATAAATTCTTGGAAATATTTATACCATAAGGAACAAAAGGAAATCTAAATCCGCAACTATTTGCAAGAGAATAGGAACCAAGTAATAAAGCAGTAGCATTTATTTGTTCTTCATTTAAAAGAGAATCTCCTAAAACTTCAATTCTCGAAGGTGTTTCTTCACATTTTTCTCTAACATTCATACCTACAGATAAAGGGGTTAATCCAAATAAATGAAAAGGAATTGCAATATCCCTATGAAACTCTCCATACTCATTAGAAGTTCTGCTCAAATTCCAATGCATAGAATAGCCCGTATGTTGTAAATTAGGTGTCGCCTTAACAACTTTATCTCTTCCTTTCATTAATGAATCTGTTAATCTTGAAGAGAATCCTTTATTAATTGGGATTGGAGGTGTTAATATTTCTATCTCGCTTCCATCAACATAAAATCCCAAACCCTCTGCAGTTCTTATTGATTTATCTGATTTTGAATAATCTTGATTAGATCTTATCATCCGAAAATAATCTTCAAAATCTACTCTTTTATTTCCTTTGAAACTTGATAATTCATTCTCAATTCCAATATAATGTTCAAACATTTTATCTAAAATGGTTAAATAGTTCTCCAGGACAATTTTTGAATTCTTTTAATCTCATTTTAAGAGACCCATAAGAATCTGTTGAAAGTCTTCCTGTGAAAGAATCTATCTCTGTTTTTAATTTTCTAAAATAATCTTCATTAACGCAATTCAAATCTTCAGGAAATTGTTTTTCTAATTCATTCTCTTTTAATAAACGATTTAGATATTTTATCTGTGCAAGTGTATGAGGAATTAATTGGAGATTCCCTAATTCTTCTTGCAACTGACTTAAGACTTTCTTTCCTTTAGCAATTTTCGATTTGGTTAATAATCCATCTAGGGTATAAATACAAAAACCAATAGAATCGAAATTAAATCCCAATGCGTGTGCCCCTTCTGTCTCAAATGGTCTACATAACGACACATCCCCTTTATCTTCAAGAAATAAATGATAACCCGCACCATTCCATCCATTTCTCTTTTTATGTTTGGTCAATAAATCCTCAAATGTTGGATATGAGTTTGTTGAATGTAACACAATATATTTTGGAACATTTTTCTTTAAGCCAGTTCTATCTAATGTTGAAGTCCTATCCAAAATCCCTTGCAATTTTTTCATATAATTTTATAAAATAAGAGGTATAAAAACCTTTTCCTTTGTAATCACTTCATAGTTACAATCTATATTGTTAGAAAAATAGTCCACAAACACTTGCCCTCTACCTAATCATCTACTAGAATTATTCCTCTATCAAATTCAGGCATTACTTCTTTTATAGTTAATCATGAGTAGCCCCACCAGGATTCGAACCTGGGTCAGCTGGTCCAGAACCAGCCATACTTGACCGCTGTACTATAGGGCTCCACATTTGAAAGTTGATTTAGTATTAAAAGTTTTACTTTAACTGCAAAACATTTTTATACCTCTTGTTCTTTTGTTTGTCATGGTGATTGGGACCACTCTTTTTATTGTGGCTGTGTTGATAATAGCAGTATGGATAGTAATAGAAATAAAAAGGTTCAGGCACAAAATATTTGCACTCTTTTTAATCGGGTTAATTTTATTTATGTACTTTAGTTTTACTTTTGCTACTGACGGGAAGGATATAGATTTCAAGACTGTTCCTGGTTTAATAAAAGCAGCTAAGCTTTATTTTTCTTGGCTTGGCTATACTTTTGAGAATCTGAAAACAATAACAGTAAATGTTATTGGTATGGACTGGAAGGCTAATGAGACTATTGGAAGGTAAGTTAATAGTTTCTGGAGATAACCGGGAAATTGTAAAATTGGACGGCTTCTAAAGTAAGATTTAAAAACTATAGGTTCTTATATATTATAATGGAAGGAGACGATAGTTGCTAAGAATGGCTAAGAAAAAGAAGGTGAGAAAAAAAAGTTCTGTAAGGAGAATTAGTCCAAAGGTTAAGAAAGAGATTAGCAAACCTAAAAAATTAGTCCGTGCCAGTCAAAGAAAAATTAGTTTAATTTTTAAAAATTTAACTCTATTCACAATTTTATTTTTGATATCTTTTTTATCATATAGTTTTTTGTCAAATGAGTTGTATGTCAATTTATTCTTTTTGCTTACAATTATTTTTGGATTTATTGCTCTGGCATTTTTAATAGTTTTGCTGATTTTTCTTATTTTGAGAATTATGAATAAATGAATTGCTATTTTTGATTGTGTTAGTCAGTAATTTTTATATACTCTTATTCTAAACTTCTTATATAAACTCACGAGCCTGCCACAATCAAAGGTGAAGGAGTTCGCGAAATAATTTAGCCTCAGTAGCTCAGCTGGTTAGAGCACTTCGTTGGTAACGAAGAGGTCCTGAGTTCAAATCTCAGCTGAGGCTTTTGGTAACGTTTATAAAACCTTCTTCTTAACTTTTAAGATGGCAAAAGAATCTGATTTAGAGAATTTAAAAAAAGAATACTTGGAAATTCAGAAAAAGTATGGTCTGCCAGATTTTGAAAAACTTAATGAAGATTTTCAGATAGAAAAAGCTGCTGAAGTTGAGACAGATTATTTAATTAGGGAAATTCGGAAAATTATGGCAGATAAATTTGTGAATTATTTAAGATTTATTGAATCAATCCTGAATCCAGTGAATGCTCCTATGTTCGTGTTTTCTATCCTCAAGTCACTCGGAGCCGAAGATAAAAAGAAACTGACAGAAGTTTATAAGGAACTCACAAAAAATGAAATTAAGTTAATTGAGTTAGACGTTGAATTTTCTGAAGAGAAAGAGATGAGGTTCATTAAGGAATCCTACAGCAAATGGCAGGGGATTAAAAAAGATATTTTGGAGATTATTGAAATAATAAAAAATAACTGGGATAATAAATTTGAGGTTAATGGAAAAAGTTATTTTGGGTGATTTTTTATTGTTTTCTTTTTGCTGATAAAGAATTGTTAATAAGATATTCACTAGATTGTTTGTATTAATTACTTATCTTAATTGCGAGCGAAGTGAGATTACCGGGTTAACTTCTTGAAAATTTCTTCCAAGATGATTTCAAAAAGTGCAACAGGCATTTTGATTTTCCAATTTTTTAAAATTTTGGGGTGGACTTCTCCGATGAAGCCTATCCTGCTGTTTTTATCTTCTGATTTTTCACTGCTATTATCTACCAGAAAAATTTCAGCACACCTGCCTCCAATAAAATACGAAGGAAACTCTTCAGGTTCTTCAAATTTTATTTTTATATCAGTCATCCTGAACAAATATTCAATGACTTGTTTTATTTGTGTAAAGTTTCCAGGGGCAATTGCTGCGGCAAGATTTTCTGTCTCGTTCACATCTTCTTTTAATTCAAAAACTTTTCCTATTTCGAAAATTGACTGGGGGTACTCTGAATCTGTGTTTTCTGAAATAATTTTTAGCAAATAATGCGTGAGGTCTTTTCTTAAAATAGTGTAATCTGTTTTTGATTCCTCAACCTGTATAAATTCTTTTTCCTGTACCCCCATTTTTTTAAATTGGTCTTTTTGATTTGTTAAATGATAATTTGAAAGTTCCAGCATGTTAAGCCCTATAAGGATTTCTGATATTTTTTTCTTGATTGTTTCTTTTTGATTTTCTTTCCCCATGGTGGAAATTTCTGGTATTTTTGGGATAAAGTTTTCATAACCATAAGCAATTGCGACATCTTCAATTAAATCAACTTCATGAAGAATATCTGCTCTCCATGCAGGAATTTCAACCACGCCTTTGTTGTAATTGTGCCCCATTTTTTCTAAAAACTGTTTTAATTGTTTTTCATTAATTTTGATGCCCAAATGTTTGTTTGTGTTTTCAAGGGAGATTTTCATTTTTTCATTAGTTAATTCCGGGGTGATTTTTGTATTTTTGTATTTTATTTCCATCTGATAAATTTTCCCGCCCATATCCGCCAGTGCGGTCACAATTATGTTCAGCGTTTTTTTCAATATCTCAAAATCAAAACCAGAACATTCTATGAAAATGTCCTTTGTGTCTTCTGTTATTTTTCCTGTTAACTGAGAATTGATTATTGGTGGCATGCTCAATATATTTTTGTCAGAATCAATAAAAATCGGGAATTTTGCTTTTCCTGCCAAAAGGGAAGCATATTCTATTCCTGTGGGATGTTTTTGAAGAATCTGGAGTCCTGACATCTCTTTATTTGCTTCCAAAGGGACAAACTTTATTTTATCCGGCTCCAAAGCTTTGAAAGTTATGGGGAGTTTTATTTTTTCCAAAGGATACAATCCTATTGCAATTTTTTTTCTTTTTCTTCCGAGGGTGGCGTGTATTTTTTCCTGTATTTCAACAACTTCTTTTATTTTCTCGTCATTAAATTTTAATCCTTTGACAATCGCACAAGCAGTATACGGACGGACATCTTTTACAGAAGAGTCTATTATAATTTTGTAATTTTTTTCCGGCTTGTTTATTTTGTATTTTTTAAGCCCTGTTTTTTTTCCTAAAAAAGCAAGGAAAGAGCGTTTGAACCCCTGATAAGAAAGCAAGTCCGGTCTGTTTGGGAAAACTTCAATTTGAATTTCTTTTTCCCCGATTTCTTCAATCGGAGTTCCGAACATCGCAATTCTGTCCTGCATTTTCTCATCTAGTTTTCCGATTTCTTTCTCAAATTGTTTTTTTGGTATTGTTATTATTGCCATTTTAATCTAAAACAAAACTATCAAGAGCTTTTGAAATTTCTTGCTGCATATCTTTTTTATAATTGAATATCACAAAAATTTTTTTCGAAAAAAATATTATATCTATAGAATAATTGTAGTTTGAAAAAGTTATTATTTGCTCATCATAATCTTTGCTGAGAATATCATTTTCCTTTTTTAATATCGGCTTTTCAGTTTCCTCGTCCCAAGGTCTCCCAAATCCATTTACCCAATCATTTTTTTCAAAACCCAATCTCAACAGAAGATTTCTTATCATTTCAAAAAATTTTTGCTCTCTTAGAAAGCTATACTCACTTCTATGTTCGTTCTTAGAGATACTTAACAATCTTATTTTTTTAGTTTCTATTTTCATTTCATCCAAAACCTCATTTTTCTTAATTGAGTTATATTATTTTTGTAAAGCTCTCTCATATCTTTTATTCCATAAAATTTCATTAGCATTCTGTCAAAGCCAGGTCCCCAAGCAAGAACAGGGATTGGTTTTCCAAACAACGGTTCTGTGACTTCTGGACGAAACATTCCTGCTGCGAGCACCTCTATCCATTCTTTTCTTTCTTCATCCCAAATGTCCCCCTCTACAGAAGGCTCTGTGTATGGGAAATATGCAGGTCTGAACCTTATTTTTTTGAATCCCATTTTCTCCGCAAATTGTTTTAAATAACCGAGCAGGTTACTGAAATTCACATTTTCATCAACGACAATTCCGTCTGTCTGGTTAAATTCAAAACCATGATTCCAGTCAACTGTTTCATTTCTAAAACATTTTCCTACAGAGAAAAATTTTGCAGGAAGGTCCTGTTCTTTTAATTTGGCCAGTGTCTGAGCAGACAAACAGGTTGTGTGTGTTCTTAAGACAAGTCTTTTTGCCTCTTCTTCATTCCAGGAATATCCCCACCCTTTGCTTCCCCCAACTCCTTTTTCATGAGAATTTTTTACTGCATTTACTATTTTCTTATCTGGCAGTTCTGTTTTTTTATTTATGAAAAGAGTATCGTGCATTTCCCTTACTGGGTGGTCCTGTGCAGTGAATAATGCATCAAAATTCCAAAAAGAACTCATAATTATGCTTCCGGTCATTTCCTGGAACCCCATCTCTGTCCATATTTTTCTCGCATAATCAGTTGCCTGATTTACGAAATGCCTTTTTCCTCCGTTTATTGCAGGTATCGGAGAAGTTACATCATATCTCCTGAATTTTTTTCCTTTCCATAAATTTTCTTTTCTCAAAATTTCCGGGTTTATTTGTTCAATCAAATCATGGCTTTTTATTCCATAACCGATTAATTTTTTTCCCAAGTCTGTAATTTCAATGTCAATACTTTTTCTTTCTGTTATTCGTATAATATTTTTTCTATTTTGAAGAGATTTTAGTGCGTAGGTTTGTTCTGGAGATAAAGAGTCGTACTTTATCGGGAGAGATTCGAGAAACATTTCTTCCAGGCTTTTTTTCGAAATTTCTTCTTTGTTTGCATTAAATATTATTTTCCCGTTCTTTAGTTCAATTAATGCCTTTTTTTTCAAAGCTCCCAAAGAAGCTTTAAATTCATTTTTGGATAAAGAACTTTGCTTCTGGGCATCACCAAGTTTTAGAAGTCTTTTTTCATTTAATAAATTCAGGAGCCTCCTTTCCGGAAGTCCTTTCTTTTTGTATAGTGCCCCGTTAATTCCTATTTCTACTGTCTTCTTTTTTTTAAAAGAGAGGTTCAATATTTTTTTGTTTTTTAAATATTCAAGAGCCCTTACTACCGAGACCTTGTCCAAATTTGATTTTTTGCATATTTCGCTTATTTTTTTTTCTTCAATGTAAGGAAGAATTTTTTTCTCATTCGGACTTAGAGAATCAATCAATCTTTGGATGTTCATAAGATTAATTAATTAGAAGAGATTAAAAAATGTTGTGTTTCTTCAATGTTCTTCCCCATCCATGTCGGCATTTCCAAAACCGACCCCAACGCTCTTAAATCATGCAGTTCTCTTTTAATTTTTAGAGGAGAAATGAATTTCATTTTTAATTTATTTTTATTACAGAGTTTTATATTTTGCTTTGCTCTGGACAAAATTTCTGATTTTTGTTTTCCTGAAGAATTTATTATTTCGTCGAGATTTATCCCTATTGCAATGTTATTCTTCTTTGCTATTTTTGCAAGAACATGGTTAAAACCAGAATTTCTTTGTTTTTGAAAATCTTTTCTTTTTGATTGATTTAAAAGCAGGACATCTATTTTTTCTTTTTCAAGAATTTTCCTATTTAATTCATCACTATCGCTTGTAAAAATAATTTTTTTATCTTTGTTTTCTTTTATTTTCTTTCTTGCTTTTAAGAAATCATTTTCTTGAATTAGAATTCCATTTTTCATTAATTAAATAAGAAAAAGAGGTTTTTATTTTTGACGGTTTAAGAGAACTATTTCTTACATATCTTTTTATAAAAGTTGGGTCTTCTGTTTTTAATCCAGTCAGTATTTGGACCTACAAAAATTTTCGCTTTTTTAATTTTGCTTGATTTTAGTATGGTAGTTGTGCAACTGAAGGGTTTTTCATTCTGCTTAACTTCTGTAAGAATATTTCCTAAAGGGTCAATAATTTTACTTTTTCCACATCTCTGATTAAAATCATTTGAAGCAAGGAGAAAAACTTGGTTTTCTCTGGCCCTTGTTCTTAATAACATATCCCAATATTCAGAAATTTTAATTGGCCACCTTGCAGGCATACAGATTATTTCTGCACCATTTAGTTTTAGGCACCTCATAGATTCTGGAAATTCATTATCATAACATATAAGCATACCTATCTTTCCTATGCTAGTTTCATACACTGGAAATTTTAGATTTCCTTTATTGTAGTATTTTGGTTCATCCCAGACTAGATGGGCTTTTCGATATCTATTAATTTGGTCTTTATCAATGAGAAACGCTGAGTCATATATTCCCTTTTTTGTAATTTCTTCTATCCCTATACAAATGATTATTTTGTTTTTCTTAGAAAGACCTTTTAGTTTTTTAATTTT
>Ga0315549_1004285_pt1 | contig 12120 bp, 7 predicted proteins | sample SalMarSW160200MG_FD_203101 | JGI IMG/M metagenome (GOLD analysis project Ga0315549, IMG submission 203101) | Salt marsh sediment microbial communities from the Plum Island Ecosystem LTER, Massachusetts, United States - Salt Marsh Sediment SW1601-200 ... | reverse complement strand
TCAGAAAAAAGCGTTGGAATGGCGAGGAGACTGACCCATGTACTTGGTAGATACCAATGTGTGGCTTGAGCGACTCTTGGATCAGGCAAGATCTGAAGAGGTCGGCCAGTTCATCGACTACATACCACCGGAGAAGCTATTCATTGCGGACTTTGCCTTTCATTCCATTGGAGTAATTATGAGCAAACTGAACCGGATTGATGGGCTTCTGCGGTTTGTTCAGGATACTTTCATGGATTGGGCGGTGTCCCTTATTCACCTCGAACCCGAAGACACATAAGGCCTCCCACGAATGATAGAACACTTCAACCTTGATTTTGATGATGCATACCAGTATGCCATTGCAGAGAAATATGACCTTACCATCGTGAGCTTTGACAGAGACTTTGACCGCACAGAACGGGGAAGAAAAACCCCGGGTGAAGTGGTAAGGATAAACTCATAACTGCTTACCATCACAACACTCTATCCCAACGAGCAATTACCGTTTTTAGGCGTAATAGGAGTTCGTCCTGATGTGAAGGACTCAATACATGACCAGTAGAATCAAGACGGTAAACCATTACCAAGAAACGGGCGGGAAGTAATTCCCGCCCGTCCTTTTTTCACCCGGTATCTTTGCGTTTAGCTAAGTACCCATATTCGTAAATACGGTGACGTATTCTGCAGGCTGGGTTTAACTATAATGCCTTGAAAAAATCCCCCTTGCCCCCTTTCATAAAGGGGGAATTCTTCCCCACCCGCCTCGCCTTGCGGACTCGCATGGCGGGCAGGTCCTCCCTTTGCTAAAGGGAGGTTGGAAGGGATTTTAAAACGATAGCGTATTTATGAAGCTCTGTACTAAGTCCGGCGTCTGGGCCGCTTCCTCCTCAGAATAATCCCAACACCCACGAACATAACAAAAACTACAAAAACCCCAGCCGCCATCGTAACCCACGGTCCGAAGCGAAGAGCCAACCAGCTCATGCCAACCACAGGCAATAGGCTCAAGCGCACCATTACGCGCATGGTGTTATGATTCGCGATGATATTTGCTACAGGAGTTGATCAATTGTACTTAGAATCCACAAACGTACAAAAGGTAGGCAACAGATAGACATCTCTGAACTGCCCCAGAATCTCAGTATATTATTCAAGCAGCGATCCAAAGGCAGCAGTAGTAATAAAGCATACGCCTACATCATCTTCTTCATCTTCGTCTTCAGTTGTAGGAATAGCGTTCACATGAACAACACATGTATCTGTACCTTGAAGTCCTCTATCATCAGTGACAGTCAACTGGAAGGTGAGTGACTTTTTAACATCCGGTGCGGTGAAGGTGGGCTGAGCTATGGTCGGATCATCCAGGGTTACCGAGGTTCCTGCAGTCTGTGTCCATTGGTAGGAGGCGATGCCATCGTCAGAGTCGGAGGAGTTTGAGCCATTTAGTATAACCGTCATTTCCTCATATACGGTCTGATCAGGCCCGGCATCGGCGGTAGGCGGGTTGTTTTCCCAGGTGACATTCACTATGCAGGTATCCGAGGCTTGCAGGCCGCCATTATCAACCACAGTCAACTGGAAGGTAAACGCTTCCCCATCCGGTCCAACCTCGGGGGAAGTGAAGGTCGGCTGGGCCGCCGTTGCATCAGAGAGAATTACTGGAGTTCCAGCAACCTGAGTCCATAGGTAGGATGCGATCCCATCTCCTGTGTCCGGGTCAGAGGAATTGGAGCCATCCAGGGTGACTGTGACCCCCTCATCCACAGTCTGATCAATGCCGGCATCAGCGGTGGGGGGTTGGTTGTCAAAGGTTACATTTACGATACAAGTATCATCATCCTGGAGGTCAAAGGTATCGGTTACCGTCAACTTGAACGTCAATGATTCCCCGCCTACGCCCACATCCGGGGCGGTGAAGGTAGGCTGAGCTATGGTCGGATCATCCAGGGTGACCGAGGTGCCGGCCGTCTGGGTCCACTGATAGGAGGCGATGCTGTCACCACCGGGATCGGGGTCGGAGGAGTTGGAGCCGTCCAGTCTAACGGTAACACCCTCGTATACGGTTTTATCAGGCCCGGCATCAGCGGTGGGGGGTTGGTTGGTTATGGCCTCGATATCAATTTGTGTTGTTGATCCGCTGCCTCCTACCATAAACTCGCCGTTGACAGGAGATGAAACCGTTATCTCTGAGCCATCTTTATACACATGTATAACAGCCGTATCACCTGGATTAGCCCCACCTAATTGATCAGTCGCATGATAAATCGGTATATCTACTATATACCAATCTGAGGCATTGAGGCCATCGGTATCCTCCGGAGGATTATTGTTGAAATCAAGATAATCAGCGCCATTCTGCTTTGTGACCTTGAATGTGTACCCGTCATCAGTATCCTGGGTTAATTGAATGCCGTCGACTGTCACTGTCCCGCCTATTCTAGCAGGAATGGGCGGTGCTAAGATATTTCCGCTTTCAACGTTAAAGGCCAAGAGAAGAACAAATGAAATTACCGCTAGAAAAAAATATTTCCTACACATAGATCATTCCCTCCTTTACTCTGAGTCACGTACGCTTAATAGGCATCCTACGCAATTCATACATTTTTTCAGAATCCCGGTGGCATTGGTGGTGGTTCAAGGCCGTGCCATTTTTTAGGTACTGGTGGTGGAACTGTTTCTGCCGCCTGATTCTCTTCCTCAGCAATCCCCTCTGCTGTACCATTACTTTCAGGATCAGGGACTTCAGGAATCGTGAGGGAGGGTGGAAGATTGACTTCGTTAGCACCACCTAGCTTTTCCTCAGCATCCTCTGGGGCTATTCCAGCGTTTGGCACACTCAGTTCCGGATTTGGAAGCATATTCTCGGATCCCGAAGGTTTACTATATCGGTAAACAAAAGATATGTTTGGTTCTTTTTTGGTAGGATCTCCTTTTTTGCTCTGGGAGGAAACGTACTTAACCACCACCTTGTTATCGGATTGGCTACTTTCAACTCCCGGCTTAAAATCCGATTTATGTACCATCTTATCCTTTCGTTGTTGCATTAGTCTCTGCTCAGATAGTTGTTGCATTGTAAAATTGGCCCTGCTACTGCTATCTTTGAAAATCCAAATATCAATAGCATCGAGGTCATCAACGTCATAATTCCACAACATTGCATAATTTTCTTGGCGAAGAATATCCCTAAGGATTCGATCAATAGTTTGATCCTTGTAAGACTTGCTAAGTAATTGTTTATCTCCCTTTTGGTTCATCATGAAGATACCTATACCGGTAACTTGGCTCATTTGCCTTAAGGCATCTGAGACAGTGCAATTCTTAAAATCAAACGACCACCTCTTGTCTTCCACTTTAGCTGCTTGCAATGTCCCATCTCCATATGAAACGAAATGAAAAAACATGTACCATAGCAAACAGTACATAATTACTTTTGATATCTTCATCTCAATGAACCTCCCTACCCATAAAGCAGGGCATCAAAAAGGAAATAATGATTTAACTTTGGGGGAACAAATCGCCCAAAGCCCACTACGTGCCATTCATCCCCGTGCATAGCAAGGGGCATTCTGGCAAATTTGCATACAAGTTAAAAGGTTCGATTACTTAGTATATTACCAAGGTAACCATCCCCCGTTTTTTTAGTTCAAGGGAAAGTCCAGGTGCAAGCCTCTGTGGCTCCAATCCAGTAGCCACGGCTGGGTTCCATGTTCTCCAAATCACTGAACCCTGGATTGACCGGATCATAGAGCTTCCAGATACCATCGATATATGCCCAAACGGCAACATATTTTCCTTCGATTGAAGCCAGAGCATCAGCAATTGGAACAGCCGTTAATGAATTGAGGTCAACTAGATTCCAACCGCTCTTAAGTGTAATCGATTTTGATGGTATAGTTCCTGAGATGGCCAGTGACTCTGATTCACTCATATTTATCCAGTAACCAATGCCAGGATTAAGGCAGGTCAGGTCGCTTGAAGCGGGGTTTGCTGGATCATATACTTTCCAATCAGTATCCGAGAAGGTCCACACGCTTAAATACTTACCTTGAATAAAGCCAAGCAAAATAGGTATGGAGCAATCGGCAGGGAATGGAGGAAAGCTTATAAGGTTCCATCCACTTGTCAGATTAATCGTATAACCAAAAGGCAAATCATTCTTAATAACCGCGAAGTTATTCCCTAGTTCTAACTCTGGCAATAGCACTTCATCAATTTTCACAAAAATGTTTTTCCCATCTAATTTGTCGATCAGATTTGAGGTATCTAATTTCATTTCGTATTAGAAAAGCCTGGTGGCATAGGCGGGGTTCGAAGCCATGCCATTTCTGGGGCATAGGAGGCGGCACCCTCCTGATTGCTGATCCAGGTCATTTTTTGTCTCATCATTTATGTCACTATCATCCGGATTACTGGGCTCATAAAAAGAATATGGAATAGAAATTCTGGAAAAATATTCTTTATTTTTTCATTGATATTATTTGCCTGTCATCTCACCAAGTGTCTATAAGATTATTGCTACCTCCAATTATCTTGAGGTCCCAGCCACTATATCGATTTGGGTAACTGAACCGCTGGTCCCAATAATAAGCTGTCCACTGGCAGGAGATGTAACCACTAATTCTAAGCCATCTTTAAATATATGTATTACTGCTGTATCACCTGAGTTAGCCTCACTCGGCTGATTATTTGCATCAAATATAGGAATATCTATTAAATACCAATCATAGCAACTTAAGCCATCTGTATCTTCAGCCGCCGGCTTATAAGATTCGCCATCCTGCTTGGTCACTTTAAATATATAGCAGACTGTTCGCCCTTTTCTGAACTGAACACCATCAACCGTCACGGTTCCGCCTATCCTTGCAGGGATAGGCGGGGCACTGAATGATGACGTTGCAGAAAGGAATAGAATAAAAATTACTATTTGAAAAAATTGTTTTACCTGGCGCATCATATTAATCCTTTCTTCTATTATGATAAGAAGGAGAATTGATGTTATTAACCATTTTCATCATTTTCTGGGGGAGAAGCTGGCGTCTTTATCACAGCATAAAGTAGCCATGCCCCAAGTGCTGCAATAAAAAGCCCTATTATGCGTGCCGAAATCCCTTTAAAAAAATAACCTCCTGGTGCAGATGATCCACTAATAACACCTACTATTAAGCTGTACAAACCCGTTGCTAAAATCAGAATTCCAAGTATTCCGTAACCAAGCTTTTCTTTTTTTGTAAAGTTCATAATCATCTTCCAAATATTATTACTGCAGAAAATGTATTTCCGTAGTAATTATACAATTTTAGGAGATCTCATTCAGCCCACATAATCTGCATGGGAGCCTGATCAATAGATTTGCTTTGAACCTGCACACCTATGCCAACCTGGATAACATAATGCTTCTCCGCGCCGGCAGTCAGGTCACTTCCTGACATTGGATCGCCGGTTATACTCAGGACATCACCTGTAATATTGATAAAATAGGTTCCAATATTATCAGGAGCGGTAATCCCTCGTAATGTCACATTATGTTCACCGCTGGTAAGATCGAGGGGAATCGGGCCTGCATGCCTGGTCGGTGACGGCATGGAATGGATAAGAACACCGTCCACAAAAAGAGCATAAGTATCATCGTTTGCGGAACCATTGTCACCAAAATCAAAAACAACCTCATTTGTGGTGACAGCAAAAGTCAGCGGATTACTGGTTTCGCCATTCACCTCAACTAACACATCGCCTGTTACAACACCAAAAGGCGCCACTACATCGAGTTGAGAGTCAGTTGCTGAGATAACAGTAGCATTGATTCTCTGTCCGCTGCTACCCTGGAAAGTAACCTTGTTGCTAAGCGCAATGGTTGAAAAGCCAACTCCCCCGATCTTGACAGCAGTTCCAGCTCCGCCTTTATCTGGCGTAAGAGAAGTAATAACAAGCTGGGTTTCCACCTCAATGTTTTTTGCCGAAACTGCTTCAGCGCCGCCCTCATGATTTACTTTTACGCTGATAGGCCCTACCGCGGCATCATGAAACCAGCCGGGCATAATAACACTCATCATAGTGCCATTGTTATTGATAAAGCCAGGATCTACTGTAACGCTTCCCGCTCCTCCCTGGTCAGTATCAGTAAACGTGACAGTAGGTTCAACGATGCTGATAAATGGCCAGATTCCTTTGCTGATAGGGGCAAAGCCAGCACCCTCAATAAGGCATTGCTTATCGGTCGGTTCATTTCTTATTACGTCTGGCGCAATGTCGGTTATTTCTAGAGGCCAGTCTACAATAAAATCAATTTGGCCCGGAGTACTAATTAAGTCTTTAATGCACTTTCCGACGTTAGCACCAACATTTACAAAATTATAGGCCTTTGCAGCCATTTTAACCCAACCTACTCCAGGAATCAGTGAGGCAGCAATTTCTTTAGACAGTTCTTTCAAGGCTTCTCCTACCAACGATTTTCCAGCTATCTCGGCAATTGCTTTTGTAATTGGGCCTACGGTAACTAGATCCTCTACTATAGCACCAAAGAGTGTCTCTATAGCACCCGTGACATTACCACCGTTTATTTCATCTCCAACGGCTTTAATGACAGTTGGAATGTGTTTTATGAGGATCTCGGTCAAGTCTTTAGGTTTAAATATTTTTCCTATAGCTAGGTTCACCGGGGGTAAGAGCAGGCGGTCAACAACGGTCCTGACAAATAGGTAGTGTGTAGTGTTTAAATCACCAGCAGGAAATGCCTTTCCTGCTGTCACGACCTCAACATCCGAGTCTTTCCATTCAGGCTGCGTAAAGTCTCTTTTTTTAGCCCAAAATAGAAGCCCCAGCCCTTGCGGCCCAATAAGCTTTGCATCCCAATAAAAGTCGATATGTTCCTGGAGTGTTTTCCCTGATGCTGAATCGATGATCTTTGCACTCAAGTAAAGTTGAGTATCGTTTTCTACACCAATATTTCCTGTACTTCCCACTCGATAGACCAAAATGTCATGCTGTTTTGGTGTTATATCTGGGTCAAGAGCAAGAATACTGGCAGCCGGCTGAAGTGTCCCGTCATTGAGCTTTTGGTCAATTAACTTTTCTCCCGCCACCTGGGCAGAAAAAGTTGCGAAATAATAGCTTTCAGGCGGTAATCCCAATGGATTATTCAGGAAATAAGGATCGTTGTTCAACTCTGTTTCTAAGGTGGAAGCAAGGGCTTGCACTTCTGGAAGCGCGCTGATGAGAGAGCGCGCGTCTACCAGTGAAGCTGGTGCCACTTGTTTCACAATATCGGCACCATGGAACGTGATAGCAACGGCTGAAGACAATACATCGAGGGTTACAGAAGTATCGTCAGGAAGTGTAATTGCCTGAAGAAAAACTGCCTGGGGCAAATTCCCGGTTTCAGGCATCAGTGCAAAGAGAGTATCCATATCTGAACTGTTAATTTCAACATTCACATTGCCTGCGGCATCGGGTACAGCCTTCCCAAAGGTACCAAACTTCACGGTTAATTCGGTGACATCCACGCCTGATCCGGCAGGCAATACCACCTGCCCGGTAGCACCTTTTACCACTTTAAATGACACTGCATTGCTGGTGCCCTGGGCAGTTATTACGGTCAGATCCCCTGTGGCGGCACCCTGAGGAATGGTGACATCAAGAGTTGTACCTGTCACATTAAATGCTGTCCCCTGTACTCCACCGAAATTAACATTCATGTTGCCGCTGAAGTTGAGGCCATTTAGTGTTATGATCTCCCCAACCTGCCCTGATGAGGGATCGGGTTCAAATAGGATAGGCGCAGTGTCGGAGACAATCAGCAGGTCCAACCAGTTTGACCGCACATTGCTAACAATCACTGAAACTCTTGAAGCCACCCCGGCAGGAACCGTAACCTCCAGCTGAGTTGTACTGGCTGTTACGGGTGTGACGTTAATGGGACCGTCCGTCCCGGTGAATATCACAATATTCTCACCCGGCGTTGCTGAGAAACCTTCGCCGTCCAGGAGGAGGAGGCCTCCTTCCCTGGCCAGGCCGGAAACAACAAAGCCGGCGAAATCAACTGAGGCCGATTGGAGGAAAACCCGGTTGTTGGCATCCAGGCTATCAGACTGACTGACAGCCACAAGACGATCATTGTCGTCGATGTCAAGGATGCCGTCATTATCATCATCCGTATCCAGGAAGTCTGCAATACCATCAATGTCAGTATCCAGAGGATTGTTGGGATTAGGACCTGCTTCTACCGTGTCAGAGATACCGTTTCCGTCTGAATCAGTATCCAGAAAGTTGCCAAGGCCGTCACCATCCGCATCAGCACTGCCCTCAAACTTATCGGGGATACTATCTTGATCGGAATCCAGATCGAGCCAGTTTGGCACACCGTCTCCATCTATATCAAAATTGGTCCCCAACTCTGCCGCATCATAAATCCCGTCTCCATCAGAATCCGGTGACTGGTTATTGATGCCTTGGGCTAATTCACGGTTGTCATCCAGTCCATCTAAGTCCTGGTCTTGGAATACATCAATAGAATAGGTAAAACTCGGATCTCCCTTGGAATTCAGTTCATTAACAATGACAAAATAATCACCGGAAGAAGGGATTCGCGTGGAAAAAATCACAGAAAATGGACTGTTCTCACTTATGTTAATGCTTACTCCCTGTAAAGAACTGCCTACCTGATTAGCAATGCTCAATGCAGGCTTAAAAGTTGGATCTGTTTTTATTAATACAGCAGATACAATATCACCCTGGATAGCTGAGAATTTAAAGTAGTCGCCATCGATATCCTGCTGGATAGTTCCTGTAACTCTGAAGGGATACGTCGTGTTGGTTGGATCGGCCTGGGTTGGATTATCATTAAATTCAGTCTCAGCTGTAGTTGGATATGCGGTCTTTGTGTTGTCAAAAGGAAAGAAGTCATTTACGTCAGGAGTTCCGTCAAAGTCCTCATCTGCCTGGGCATAATTGCCAGTGCCATTGATGTCTGAATCAGCGAACTCCGTATAGGTGTCAGGAAAGGCATCATCCGCATTCAAGACCCCGTCTCCATCCCGATCAGGATCATTTGCCCCAATGACGCCATCGCCATCTGCGTCAAGTGAGAGTGTGACAGAACTAGTGTTCGTTTCAATTCCATCACTGACTTCAAGGACCAGAACATAATCGCCTTCCAAATCCCCTTTAATACGTGCCACAGCGGCAGTGGATGAAATCAAGCTTGGTTGGCTCCTTGTAGGAGATGTTTGCAATGTCCAGGAGTAAGTCAGCTGATTTCCATCTGGATCATAACTGCCACTTCCATCTAAAATAACGTATTCATTGGTCCTTTCCGTAAAGTTTGAACCAGCATACGCTATCGGAGGAATGTTTGGCGGCATCCATTGACTTTGGGCAGACATATTAAACCAATAACCCACTCCTGAGTTCATGGTGGTCAAAGTACTGAGGCCAGGTTTATTCGGGTCATATACATACCAAGCCCCATTTTCATAAGACCAGACTGAAACATATTTCCCGGCAATTTCCTGCAAGGCTACATCTATGGCCCGAGAAACAGGACTGTTATATCCAATCAGGTTCCATCCCATTTGCAAAGAAAGATTTGGTGCAGGCAATGAACCTGCACCTGATAAAGTAGCAGGTTTTTTCATGAAAAACCAATATCCCTTACCGCATTCCATGGATGTTAGATCACTGAACCCTGGATTATTCGGGTCAAACAAATGCCAAATACCATTTTCATAACTCCATATCGCATTAAATGTTCCGGAGATAGGGGCAGTAACTTCACTAATGTCAGTGTTGGGCGGTTGCTCTGGTATTGAGATCAGATTCCACCCTGCATCCAATCTTATGCTGTATGAAGCAGAAACTGTTTGATTACATAAAATTATTATAATTAAACTTGCCAAGAATACCGCAACCGATTCCCACCCTCTTTTTTTTAGTTTTAACATCTCCCTTCTCCTTATCTAAGTAAATTAGCTCTTTGGAAAGATGCTCGGTAAGTTCTCAATAAGTCCGGGTAGATTGGTTTTGTTACTAATCACTGGATTCCTGCTCTCGCAGGAATGACAAAAGCGTACACTCACTCGTCATTCCCGCGGAAGCAGGAATCCACAGCTATTACCCGGACTTATTGAGAAGTTACAGATGCTCGGAGTTATCATAACACTAAGACAATTTAACCAATAAAAATGAATACTGTTGAATTCAGTACGTTTTTCATCAGTCACGCTAAAAAATCGAGCCTGGATTAAAAAAATCACAGGATAGCAAGGTCTTCTTCCACAAAAATAAGGCATTATTGACCATTGCATTTCACCCAATATCCCCTCCCAGGCTCTACTTCATATAAGTCGCTGAACGCAGGATTACTCGGATCATACATCTTCCATACACCATCCTCATAGCCCCATACACTTTCATATTCGGCCTCAATATCCATCAATGCTTCCTCGACGGGCATGGGCTGTAAAATATTAAACCCAATCAGATGCCAGCCGGTCGGTAAGGTCAACGATGAGGTTTTCAGTTGACCTCGGATTTGGATGCTTAGCCCCTCCTGAACCGTTTTGACCCAGTATCCATAACCTGGTTTTAGGATCTTCAACATACCGGTTTCCGGATCTCCGGGAACATAGACCTGCCATAGCCCTTGTTCATATTCCCATACACTTTGAATACCGCTGCTAGCAGGCCCCAGAACCTGGCCGATTTGGTTGTTGTCAGGCTCTACGGCTAGGGAAATCAGGTTCCAGCCCAGATCGAGAGGGATAGTGAATAAATGCTTGTGGGGGGTAAAGAGAGCTGTCCGAACCTTGGTTAATGAGCTTATCCCATCATAAGAGGCAAAGTGATACATCTCATCGTCCCCGCTGGAAATACCAATGGTTGGAGAAAGATTGGTGTTTTCTGAGGCATAATTGAATTGGACGCGTCCATCCTCATATAAGATAATTTCCACATTGATTGGGTCTCCAGTTTCATAGCGCTCGCCCGCCCAGCGGAAGCATAACGAATCAGGAGAGGGTGAATGAATATAGATATCTTCATCTTGCTGGGATGTGCCGTTAGTTATGAGATCATCCCATAAGGGGGCTATCATAACCCTTGATTTGAAAACCTCTGGAGAATTCTGATAAAAAGAAGTACTGTTAGTAAAATCAAGATAACCGTTGGAAGAGACATAGACGCTGTCATACTGCTGGCCGAAAAACGGGAAAGAAAAGGGGAGTTGGTATTGCCATGATTGGTCATCTGCCTGCCACCCTTGAGCTTGGCCTCCGGCCAAAAACTCATTTTCAATTAATGTTTCATCATAGAATCTTATCAGAATGGTAATTTCGATTGTGTTGCTCGTTCCCTCCGAGGTTGTGACCTTTACCTCCCCTGTTTGTGCACCTTCTGGTACTCTACAGACGATAGATGGGTTGCTCCACGATATCACCTCTGCCTCTTTCTCAGGATAGAACTTGACAACTCTGGCGCCCTGCTCGATGCCGAAGCTATCTCCGAATATGGTTACTTGGTCCCCTTCATGTGCGGCATCAGGGGTCAATGAGAAAATGTGGGGAGTGGAGTAGTCTTCTGTAAGTGCCGAATAGGCGTTGATTCTTCCGGAGGTGCTGTTTTTCCCGTCCAGAGATTCCAGGGCATCAACAGATCGCATGATCCTGGTTTTTACTTCAAGAGGAGAAAGCTCGGGAAGATAAGAAGAGAGGAGTGCGGCCACCCCAGCCACGTGGGGCGTTGCCATTGATGTGCCGCTCATTTGAAGGTACGTGGAGTTGAGATAGGCACTGTAAATGTTCACGCCCGGAGCTGAGACATGCAACCAATCACCGTAATTAGAGAAAGATGCCTTCTGGTCATTGCTGTCAGTTGCGCCAACTGCCAAAACAGCTTTATTATCAGATGCTGCGGGGTAGATGAGACTGGTTGTGTTTTCGTTTCCTGCGGCAGCGCAAATAAGAGCTCCATGATCAATTGCATAGGACATTGCGTCTTCAAGCAGGTTTGATTTCTGGTAATCACCCCAACTTAGATTGATGACCCTGGCTCCATTTTCGCCGGCATATATAATTGCCTGGGCAGCATCATCACTTTCAAGAATCCCATCCCCGGATGGAGTCTTATACCCTGCCCTTACCGGCATAA
>Ga0315549_1004283_pt1 | contig 12121 bp, 13 predicted proteins | sample SalMarSW160200MG_FD_203101 | JGI IMG/M metagenome (GOLD analysis project Ga0315549, IMG submission 203101) | Salt marsh sediment microbial communities from the Plum Island Ecosystem LTER, Massachusetts, United States - Salt Marsh Sediment SW1601-200 ... | reverse complement strand
CTTCCCCGGTATATTTGTAAGCTGCATCGCTCGCTGTCCCGAACCAGAGGTTGCCCTGTTTGTCTCGCGCTGCACAAACGACGTGGGTGTTACGCATGGCGCCAGCGTAAATATCAAAGTTATTACCGTCAAAACGTGTAAGCCCCTCCGTACTGGCAACCCATATTATCCCTTGCTTATCCTGGGTAATGTCCGTAACTACGTTACTGGCGAGTCCATCATCAGTGGTAAAAGTTGTCCAGCCACCGGGTTTGGATGTTAACCCAGGAGCTGGAGTTTGGGTTGGCGTTGGCGTCAGTGATGGAGATGGAGTTGGTGGTGGTGTTGGACTTGGGGTTGATGCGCATCCCACTAAAGGAATAGAAAGTATCAATACTAATCCAAATGTAATTAGCGATAAGGCTTTCTTATTCATGCTTGCCTCTTCCTAGTTAAAAGCTCCCTTTCGTATAACGCAAAAAGCCTACTCAAGTTGTATTTCGAACTCCCACGGACCTTCCCAATCCCCGAGCTTCGTTATTCTGAAAGTCAATTCGTGGGAATTTTGGGGCACCGGGTCGAGGTACTCGTCCCAAGTATGCTGCATGCCGTTTTCGAGGAAACGGATTCCCGAAGGGAAAGTCTGTTTCATGGCGCCGCCATCGATGGAGTATTCAGCGAAAGCATGGAGGGCCATAAATTGAGGTGGAGCCAGCATCGGACCCTGCGGCAGGTTGTAGTCCGGCGGGATGTTGAAGGCGTAGACCTTCATCCCGGTAGCGGTCAGCTCTACCCTCTCCAGCGTAATTGTGATGCCGTTCACTGTCTCAGATTGATTAACATCTATGGTCTTTTCCATTACGCCTTCCGGCGGCAGCACCAGTACTCTCATAGCCGAGCCACGACTGGTGGCAAGCGTCACTTCGACGCTATACCAGCCTGGCGGCACCTGCTCCCCGCTGTCATTCTTCTGATCCCAGTCTACGGAATGAGAAGCTGATTCACCCAGTTGTAATGTAAGCTCACCGTTCCCCACAGGGAAAGCTCGAACGACGATACCCGGTGGCTTCACATCAGGCAATTCAATAATCTTTATTTCTGGCGGAAACGGAGTAACTGTGCGCGGCTCTGAAGCTTCATTAGTGAAGGACAGGTTAATATCGGCTGTTTTACCATAGGTGCTGATGACGTCAGGAACTCTGTCGAACATGATACCGAGTGTTGGCCCTGGCGCAGGTTCTGGCCTTGGCGCAGGTGTCGGGTTCGGTTCGGTCGCCGGGGAAGTAGGCGCCGCAATCTCCCCGGCACAGGCAACTGGCATAGATAATGAAGACAACATTAGCAGTCCGGTTATTATTTTTTTCATCATCTCAACAACCTCCTGCATTACTCCAGCGGTACCCTGAACTCCCAGGGGCCTTCGACATCACCAAAACGAGTGATGGTAAAGGTTAGATCTTTAGCGTCAGCGGGAACCGGGTCGAGCGGTCGGTCAGGAGGACCCCATATCAGCTTAATACCATCATCACGAGCACCCCAGCCAGCCAGGCCAGCCTCCCTGGTTATACCGTCAAAGGAATACTTGGCATGGACAGGAGCCATTACCATCGGTACGGGTTGAGAAGGAGTGTAGCCGGGTGGTACGACAAAGGCATAGAACCTCGTCCCCTTTGTCGAAAGCTCGACGCGCTCCAGTATTATGGTAATACCATTGACCGTCTGTGACTGGTTCGGTTCAATTGTCTTTTCCACGGTTCCCTGGGGATACTGGATATATATTTTGGCGGTATCTCCGAAGCCCTGGCGAGTTGTTTTTGGTGGAGACCCATGTAAATAGGTGGCGCTTACATTTACGACATACCAGCCTGGAGACACCTGTGTGCCATTTTCGTCTCGCTGGTCCCAACTCAAGGTCTGGGTTACTACCTCGCCCGGTTCTAGCCTTACCTCTTTAGTGCCAGCCGCAAACAGGCGAACCGCTTCCATAGATTCGATTCTGATTTCTGGAGGGAACAGGCTCAACGTAACCGTCTCTGAACTCACATTGGTGAAGCCCAACTCAATTTCAACCATTTGCCCCGGCAGGTAATAACCCTCGTCAGGAATAGCGCTCACCTGCAACGGAGGTGGCGGTGCTGGTATATGGATTACCGGTGGTGGTGTGGGCGCGGGTGTTGGTGCTGGCGTAGGTGTAGGCGTAGGTTCAGGTGTCGGAGCCGGAGCGGGGGCAGGCGCTGGCGCTGGGGCAGGGGCAGGAATTGGTGGTGCCTGACCAACTCCTCCGAACTGCCAGATAGCAGCCACCACCGCTATAACAACGACCGCGGCCGTAACCGTAGCTACCTGCCATGTCTTGCTGGTCAGTAGTCTGTGCAAGCCATCAAGCCAGCCACCCTTTTTCTCCAGTCGTGCCCGTATCTTTTCCCACGCCTGAACAGAAGGAGTAACTTCTTCAGACATTGACTTCAGCACACCGCGCAGGCTCACCTGGGTGGCTGACAGTGCTTCCAGTTCAGCACGGCACTGCGGGCAACCGGGCAGGTGTGCCTCGATATAGGCCTTCTCTTCCGGCGTGACCTCACCGTCAAGATAGGCAGTTAGAAGCTCACATATCTCTTTGCAGTTCATTTCCTCTTTCCTCATGCCTCTGCCTCCCCCGGGTTCATCTGTTCCTTTAGATATTTAAGGGACTGGTTAAGCCGGGACTTCACCGTGCCCAGGGGTATCTCCAGTGCCTCGGCAATTTCCTGGTAGGACAGGTCGTTAAAATACCTCAGCACCAGCACCGAGCGGTGCTTTGCATCCAGAGCATCCATCGCCCTGAGCAAGCGGTCATATTCCATCCTGGTTATAGAAATTTCCTCTGGTTGGAACTGGCGCTTCATGTCAGGCAGGTCAACCCCTTTTTCTTCAAGCGAGATAGTGGTTGATGCTTTTCCCGGCTTTTTCTTTAAGCACTGGTTGACCGTGATGCGGTGCAGCCAGGTGGTAAGCTTGCCTTTGTCTGGGTCATAGGTATGCCGGAATCTCCACACCGAGACAAACACCTCCTGCAAGGCGTCTTCTGCCACCTCTTTGCTGCCGGTGATGAGGTAAGCCGTCCTGAAGACCAGCTTCTCATAGCGCCGGAACAGCGTTTCGAAGGCACTCACGTCACCTTGCTGCCACTTTTCCGTTAAGTCTGGCATCGTCCCCTCTAATAGTAATATAGACCCTTCATAGCGAAAATGTTCATTTTGCCGCCGTCTCTATCATGGCAAACTGCTTGAACCAGGATGCCAGTTCAGCATAATTCTTATCTATATTATTCACATATGGACCGATTTTACAATGCAAATATTAATATTATCCAAACTGGATTTGACGCCTGGTAAAAGAAGGCTCCGGGTAGAGCCAGTATGATGCCAGACAGGAAGGGGGCCGGCTTTACCCGGAGCCTATCGCTGAGGAACTATTCTGCTTTACCGTCAATACTGTAGGCTATCTGCATATTGACTATTACCTCAATCTCACCGGGGCTGATGGATGGAGTTTCAACGATAATTGGAGCTGGTGCGGGTGCGGGCATAGGTGCTGCCATCATCTCGTAACCCATGCCGCCCAGATAGGGGGTTATAGTGCTCTCGTTGATGTAGGTCGGCTCACCCAGCTTCATACCGGCCAGTCCTGCTGTCTTCTCCGCCTTTGCTTTGGCGTCAGCCATTGCCTTTTCCCTGGCCTCATCATAATAGGCCGAAGGGTCCTCCACGGAGAAGCCCAGGTCATCAATGCGCGTGAAGTCGCCGCCCGCCGCCACCACAGCGTCAATGATGTCGCCAATCTTCTCCATATCCCGTATCTTGGCCACGACATCGTTGGTTACCCGGTAGCCGACGACCACCTCCTGCTGCTGCTCTTCGTCCCAGCGCGTTCTCTGACGAATACGGAAGTTCTGGGTCTGCATATCCTTCTCGGCCACACCGCTTTCGGTGAGCGCAGCCATTACTTTATCCATGGCTTCGGACGCTTTTGCCTGCGCTTCGCTAACGCTCACTTCCTGTGTCTCGATGCCCAGCCTCAGTATGGCAATGTCAGGGCTGACGGCGACTTTGCCGGTGCCGCTGACCCAGATGCCCTCCGCCTGGGTGTTCAGGGCGACATTTACCTCGGGGGATGCCGCCGGAGTGGGAGCCGTCGGCGTGGGTGTAGTTGTGGGAGCAGCCGGTGCGGGTGCAGTTGGTGGGGTGGTATTGGTGGGGTTGCCCGAGTTGCAGCCAAGGAGACCGGCGATTAGTAGTACCGCAGCCAGAATCAAACTCATTGTTAAGATAAAACCTCTTTTCATGTTAACCTCCTTCAATAGTTTTCTGCCGTCAGGTTTATTTGTCATGCCTGCATATCCCACCTCCCGGTATACTTACCTATACTCGTCTATATAAGTATAGGCAGTTCCAGGTAAAAAGGTTCATTTCCTAATTATAAACTTCTGGATAACCAATATTAGAAACGAAGTAGAGGCCCGGGGGATACCTATATACGAGATATTAGATATTTCTTTGAAATACCCCTTTTTGACTCATAGTGGGGCATACCGGATAGAAGGTGAGTGAACAATCCCGAGAATAGTGGACTAATATTGTATCTAGATATATCCTGCTTGTAGTTGACTTCTTTCAGTAAAATAATATATACATAGCACTATTATAAGATATTTCCGAGGGAGAAGATGAAAATATATTGGTCCGGTTCAATCGCACTGAATATAGTAAGAGAAATAATTAAGCTTAGTCCCCGGCCTAAAATTAAGACCGACGTGGCAAAGTTATGTGCTGAAGCCATTGGTCTTCACATGATAATGCTTATTTTGGCGGCATCAGATGCAAATTTGAAAGGCCGTCACTCTAGCGCGATATTTATGTTTCGAGGGATGGAGGATGCGCTAGATTGTTTTGCAGCTGTTTCTCTAATACCCGGCGCAGCAGATAAATGGGTAGAAGGAAAACTCAAAGCAAGTGAAGCAGCAAAACTTTGGGAGCCGGAGCTTGGTGAAATTACACTGCCAAACGGCGAAAAAGCTATCGAATATCGAAAAAATTTGAGGAATTATTTTAACGCCTTCACACATTGTACTCCATACCTAACCGATTGGAATGCATATCCCTGTTTTACCGCGAATAACTTACCAGATAGCCATCTAAACGCTCAATTGTATCTAAACCACCAGATGACAGTACTTGAACAAAATGCGATTAGAATAGGGGCATTCCTGACCGCTCACCTCCTAGAATTCATACGAGTAATTGAGATGGTTTATAGCCAATTTCTCGACAAGAATAAAGATTTAAAGAATTCACTCGGGAAATCAGCAAGGGATCTAGAAAAACAACTAAAAGATAATTTTGGAGCAGTCTATTTAGAAGAGATGCCCCCTGAAATAAAAGAACCAGTTATAAAATGTGCGAATGGGAAATATAGGAAGATGCATTTTATTAATCCGCAGGCGTCACAAAACAGGAGACAAAAAGGGAAAGTAAACAACAGTGGAAGCTAGCTAGAGACCGCATATCTTATTTCCCACCTGGTTCAGTTTAATTCAATTCCTCATTAACTGAAAATACTGGTGTTTTTATAAATAACCCATAAGCTCGCACATAGACAATCAAACAGAAGGTAACATGAAAGCATAGTGCACCTCCCCTTGAGGCATAATAGAGCCAAAGAATCATAAAGGAGGGCATTATGAATTACATTGGAGTCGACTACCACAAAAAGTATTCCTATATAGTGGTGAAAAATGAGGATGGACGTGTCGAAGGAAGGGGCACGGTGAATAACACTAAGGAAGAGATCCAGCAGTTTCTGGAGTCATATCGCTCTGGGATGGCGGTAGTGGAGGCAACACGGAACTGGGGGCTCATTTACGACTGGTTAGATGAGGTATTGGATGATGTGGCTCTGGCCCATCCCTTAAAGGTCAAGGCTATCGCCGAGGCCAGGATAAAGACAGATAAGATAAGTGCTGATATCCTGGCGGACCTTCTTCGTGCCGATTTGCTCCCCAGGGCCTACGCTCCCGGCAAGCAGACCAGGGAAATCAAGAACATCTTAAGGCAACGAATGTTCTTTGTCCGGGTGCAGACCATGGTGAAGAATAGAATTCATGACATTCTGGATCGCCATCCTGAGGTGCTTTCCCAGACTCCAGAGGCCTCGGATTTATTCGGGGCTGCAGGGATGCAATGGCTTGGCCAAAAAGTGCTTCCTGGGGAAGATAACAGACTCCTCACCTCTGAACTTGAACTCTTCAAGTTTCTGAAGGAAAAGATATCCCAGAGCAACGGCACGGTCAAAAAGCTAGCCAAAGGGGATGCGAGAGCAAGACTATTACAGAGCATCCCAGGCATTGGTCCCTTCTTTTCTGTGCTCATTCTGTATGAGATTGATGATATAAGCCGATTTAGAGATGAGAAGAAGTTATGTGCCTACGCCGGTCTTGTTCCCTCGACACACGCCTCAGGCGGCAAGGTGTTTCACGGCAGGATTACCAAGACGGGGAGCAAATGGCTGAGGTGGGCGGCTATCGAAGCAGCACAAACTGCGGTTCGGAGCGATTCTGAATTCCATGCTTATTACCAGCGTATCAGGATAAGGAAGGGTACCAATGCGGCTAAGGTAGCTACCGCGCGTAGGCTCTTGACCATTGTCTACCGCCTGTTGCGCCAGGGAAGGTTCTATGAGAGGAGAACTACCAACATGCGAAAGATTGTAACCCCGGCTGCCCTCGTTACTGACTAGCTGACACCAAGGTTGTCGAGCTGCTACAAAAGGTTAGGGAGCCGGGGATCGCAGGTTATTATGTGGAGGCTTTGCCTCGACGGATAGGAGTATGGTCTCTAGACCGCCCGGACAATCCGGGCCAATAAAGGGGGTGATTGATTGGTGATTGTCAAACGTTTCAGCTTTGCCCCGAGTTCTATGGCCTCCGCTAGCGCTCCGGCACCTCATTCGCTTCGCCCCGACTGGTGCTCCGCTCACGAGGCTTGATTACCCGAACGGTGATGACGTTTGCTCATCTCCGCAATTTGGATTAAAGGAGTTGGAGTGAGGGCTTGCATTATGCTTTCATAGGAGTGAGGGCTTGCATTATGCTTTCATAGGAGTCAGGAATGTTACCCGCTACATGCGTGGGGAATACGGTGCATGTCAAAACGAAGCTGCTTCAGACTAACGGTTCACCCCCACATGCGTGGGGAATACTGCGAAGATGAATTACGCCGGGCTACCAGTGACGGTTCACCCCCACATGCGTGGGGAATACATCAGTAAATAATTGCAGCGTTGTCTCTATATCGGTTCACCCCCACATGCGTGGGGAATACGCCTTCCAGCATACCACAGGTGTCGTCTACTTGCGGTTCACCCCCACATGCGTGGGGAATACGGTATATGTGTCCAGCTCGAGCTTGCAGTCTTCCGGTTCACCCCCACATGCGTGGGGAATACACGACATCCGCCTCGGCGTCGTTGATAACTCGCGGTTCACCCCCACATGCGTGGGGAATACCACCGTATCGGCATTTTCGTAGTTTATCATGTCGGTTCACCCCCACATGCGTGGGGAATACGCTTTGGTAATCTTATCGCCCAGTGCCTGTCTACGGTTCACCCCCACATGCGTGGGGAATACCAAGTCACAGAAAGAATACAATAAGCACCTAGCCGGTTCACCCCCACATGCGTGGGGAATACGTACCTCTTCCTCTGCCTCAGCCTTCTCCTGGTGGTTCACCCCCACATGCGTGGGGAATACTTCTCGTACTCCGCCTTGGCTGTCTGCTCTATCGGTTCACCCCCACATGCGTGGGGAATACTTCTCGTCCTCCGCCCAGGCTGTCTGCTCTATCGGTTCACCCCCACATGCGTGGGGAATACTCCATTCATCTGCAGTTATGGTAAAAGGTGAGCGGTTCACCCCCACATGCGTGGGGAATACCATCAAAGACATGGATGTGCCCGAGCAGCTGACGGTTCACCCCCACATGCGTGGGGAATACTACCTCCACCGATAACGGCACAACCTGGATATCGGTTCACCCCCACATGCGTGGGGAATACTGATTTATTGAGTTTAATATTCTCTGTTTTCACGGTTCACCCCCACATGCGTGGGGAATACTAAATCAGCCATTTGATATCTTCGCCCTGCGGCGGTTCACCCCCACATGCGTGGGGAATACATCTTCATGGGTATTCCAGGAGTCGCAGTCAACGGTTCACCCCCACATGCGTGGGGAATACGGATGACGCCGATCCGGCAGCCATAGACTGTCCTGGTTCACCCCCACATGCGTGGGGAATACTACCCATCTCGAAAAACCTCTTTAACTTCAACCGGTTCACCCCCACATGCGTGGGGAATACAGCGCCCTCCCCGTCCTGCTTGCCCGCTATGGCGGTTCACCCCCACATGCGTGGGGAATACTAACGGACAATGTTGCGGCTTTCGTCGGGCTTCGGTTCACCCCCACATGCGTGGGGAATACAGTACGGTTGACGTTGCTCAAGCCTCCATAGGCGGTTCACCCCCACATGCGTGGGGAATACATCCTGTTCATTTACTTAATCTCAATACGCAACGGTTCACCCCCACATGCGTGGGGAATACTACCTCTTATCTTTATCGGTTCTTTAAACGGTGCGGTTCACCCCCACATGCGTGGGGAATACCCCTGAATGTCCGCCGGAACTTCATGTGTATACGGTTCACCCCCACATGCGTGGGGAATACATATGCTGCTGAAGCTCGCCATCTACATACCGCGGTTCACCCCCACATGCGTGGGGAATACATACCAAGGTTGCTGCGCTGGGATTATAGTTTCGGTTCACCCCCACATGCGTGGGGAATACTTTTTCCGTCATACCCTGGTCATGCCCCCACACCGGTTCACCCCCACATGCGTGGGGAATACAAACCGGATTGGAGAGTCCGACAGGCTTGGTGCGGTTCACCCCCACATGCGTGGGGAATACCGGTGAATACGCCTATGATGCACCTTTTAGCACGGTTCACCCCCACATGCGTGGGGAATACTTATATTGCTATTGATGCACTATGTTTTATTCCGGTTCACCCCCACATGCGTGGGGAATACCATGGCGCCTCCTTTTTTTTACGTAACTATCCCGGTTCACCCCCACATGCGTGGGGAATACTTTATAGATTCCAGAGCGGTTCTCGGGTCAACCGGTTCACCCCCACATGCGTGGGGAATACCAAATATAACCAGATGTGCTATTCGATAGAGGCGGTTCACCCCCACATGCGTGGGGAATACGAATTGTGGCGATGAAGAATACGAATACCTGTCGGTTCACCCCCACATGCGTGGGGAATACGAGCGCGGCGACTGCAAGCTCACGCTGGACACCGGTTCACCCCCACATGCGTGGGGAATACGCGCAGGCCTGGATGGACGCCCTCGGCTGGCAGCGGTTCACCCCCACATGCGTGGGGAATACCCTGGATTCCCAAAGCTAACGCTAAAACGGCTTGAGCGTAATTATTTGTTTCTAGTGTCAGAATTATTGTCAGCAGCAGGGCGGTTATTGCGTTCTATTTGTATCAAAGAAAGCCCCTCGAAGTCAATAAATTTCCGCCCCCTCTCGCCATGCTGGCGGGAAGAGAATCCCTGCGGATTCTGGTCTGTCCATATCTGCAGGACAGCTCCGCTATCTTTTGACTTTTTTATTGCCCGGTTCCAGAGCTCATCCCTCACCCTGGCGCTCGGGTTCCCAAGAAAAACCCCCGTCTTCGGTTCCAACAGCCAGCGTGACAATGCGCCCCTCAAGCTCGTCGGGACTTTCTCCAGTATCATCACTAACACCCAGCACCTCCGCGATATCGGGCAGTAGTCTTTCCATCAGCTTAAATTCATGAAAGGCTTTCCGGCATTCCATCCTTACCTGCCTTTCAAGGTCGGGAGGATTTGCCGCAGTAACCCTGAACGCCACCGGCACTGTAAGCTCGGTTTTATAGAGGTCGGCGACATCATAAACAAAGCTTAACATCTTGCCCGTATGAACGAATCCCAGAGCGGACGAATAGCCGGCGGAAAGGATACCGGCATGACAGATGCCATAAAGACAGGCATTGGCCGCGGAAAGCGCCCGGTTTATCGGGTCACCTTTGTTCCAGTCATTCTGGTCGTAGCGCCTGCCTTTCCACTCCACACCGTATTTTTGCGAGACTTCGGCATAGGACCTGCGCACACGGATGCCTTCCATGCCGCGGATGCTCTCCAGGCTGACGACAGGAGGAATAATCTCATTGAAGCGGAAACGGTACATCCTCCAGGCCACTTCCAAGCGTTTTTCTTCTTCGCTCACCAGTTTTGCCTGACGTATAAGCCGGCGGGCACTGTATGTGCCGCCGATGCTGGCCGCGTAAAGCCTCACCCCGTCCTGACCGGTCCAGGCGACCAGACAGTTGTTCTGGCTAAGCGATTTTATCGCGGCATGGGTGACTGTCGACCCTGGCCCCAGCATCATGACGCCGAGCTGGTCGATTGGCACAGGAACTACACTATCCCCCTGGTGAAAGCCGAGGCCATCAGCATCTACATCCAATCTACCCATTTCCAAGTAAAGGTAGCTCCATCGGTCACGGAACCGCGGCAATTCATGTAATGTCCGCATTAATTAACCTCGTACAGGGGCAATGGATACTAACCCGAAGCCGAAGCCCTTGGCGGAGCCGATACCATTATTCAGGGTGGCGGTAAAGATATCCAGGTTGACCACTTTAAGCAAGCCTTCAAAACGGACGGCATAGTGTCTCAATTTTCCTCTGTCCTCCTGTCCTCTTTCGTCATGGATAATCCCCTCTGGCATAGCCTGGCAGGTGACGACCGTAAAACCGCTTTCTTCAGCTTTTTTATGCAGCCACTTGAGCTGGTCTACCTCCCGCAAGAGTCCCATCCGGTAGCCGTTTTTCTTGCCTTCCACTTGTTTTTTGACGCTGGGATTGGCGCGCAGACGGAAATAGAGATGTTGACCGTCCATGATGCGAGGGGCGAAAGGTTTAAACTTCGCCTTTTCAAGAAGGCATTCCCCCAGATAATTCGCCTTCGTCCAGTCCGGTGTTTCTTCCGATTGGACAAGCAGAGAAACGCTTCCTGAATGCTGGTTCTGGTCGATGCGGTAGAGCACCCTCCCGGGGCCTCCGTCTGATTTATCAGGAAAGGCGTGGTAAACCGCCTGGTGCAAAGTATAGGGATTTACAAGAAGCTCTCTGGTTTTCCGGAGGGATGGATTGAGTTTTAAGAGAGATAAATACATGACTCCTCCTTAGCGGGCGGCAAATCTTTCAGCGACACCTCGCCCGCTTCGACATAGCGCAGGGTAAAACGGCGGCTGGCGCTGATAAACGAAACCGGCCAGTCCTGCTTAACGCGGTCGCCCTTGCCGAAATCCGTCTCAATTTCCAGTCGCAATTTCTCCGGTGTGTCTTGCAACAGGTAAGGATAACCGAGAAGGGCTGACTTCAGATTATCGCAATCGGATAGTAAACCATCCTTTAGAAACACTGGCAACCCCGGCACGAACGACTTACGTCCCAGGTAGAGCTGCCAAACCGGGTTAGCGAGGGACTCTTGTATTTCATGGAGAAGAGATAGCTCTCCCTGTAAGGCTACCAGGAAACAGGCATCGGAAAGGTAGAAACGGCTTGATATTACTGCCTCTCCTTCTTTGGGCATTTGTCCGCTCGCTTTTATAACGTTTTGTGCCGTGTGGTAATCGCGTTTTAAAGTGCCCTGCCGGTCGACACGAACGCCCATCTTCAACTCTGCCAGCTTTTCGATTGTCTTCAGGTCGTCACGAGGTTTGCCCATGGCGGCGCAGAGCAGCCCGATGACGCCGGACTTGGACGGCTCCAGGTCCGTATCCCGGTGACTGAAACGGCTTTGCGTGCCCCAGGACTGCATAGGCCCCGCAAGGCGTAAAAGCAATACAGCCATTTTCTCCTCCTTCTAACAATCCGCGGCGATTGCCTGGTTCACCCGGTCAATCAATCCTTCAAGGTTAGCCGCATCATCCAGCCCCTTCATTTCCAGGGAGTCCAGCGCGAAGGCTGTTTTTGCCTTGATATCCTTGTCGTTGT
>Ga0315549_1004281_pt1 | contig 12125 bp, 9 predicted proteins | sample SalMarSW160200MG_FD_203101 | JGI IMG/M metagenome (GOLD analysis project Ga0315549, IMG submission 203101) | Salt marsh sediment microbial communities from the Plum Island Ecosystem LTER, Massachusetts, United States - Salt Marsh Sediment SW1601-200 ... | reverse complement strand
TTTCCGTGCACTTACGGAAGGCTACCTGTCAGAAGCAAACCGTTTTCTTGAACCGGTAGAAAAAAAGCAACTGGTCTATGGAGGAAAACTGATCACCCTGATGCAGGGGATCCGGAATCTTACGGATTACCTGATGGGAGATGTCTATTATAAAATTGATTACGAAGAACACAACCTCCACCGGACGCAGAACCAGTTCGCCCTTCTAAAATCGATTGAGGAACAGGAAGATGAAATGAATGAAGTGGTTCAGCGATGCATTTAGTAGTGGGAAATGCTTTCACTTTTGGAGAAGGTCCTCAGGCTGTTTGATCGTTTGCGCTCAATGGAGCGCTTCTTCACCTCCCGTCTTCAGCGAAAAAAGCGACTCGGAGAGTCGCTCTCCAATAATAGAAGTATATTTCACTGCTCCCATCCGCTGAACGGATTATCAACCTCAATTCGCTCCGGACGGTTTGCCACTTCATATCCTACCATAAAAGCCAGTCTGGTAACCGCAAGAAATTTTTCAAAATCGATGCGGTCATAGGTATCCCTTATGGTATGATAGTCGGCATGCAGTCCGGTTGTAAAAAAAAGTGCCGGAACATCATTTCTGGCGAAATTAAAATGATCGCTTCGGTAATACAAACGATCCGGGTGGTCCAGATCGCCAAGGGAATAATCGGGAGTCAATCTCATTTTTTCAAACACCTTGTTATTTATTTCACGAAGGTCTATACTCTGGTGCCCACCAATCACAAAAACGGTTTCCCTATCGGTCATGAAGACCGAGCTACCCGTATCGGCATCTGTTTTTACCCTGCCGACCATATCGAGGTTGATATCCACCAGTGTATTTTCAAGCGGAATAACCGGGTTATTCGAATAGAATCTTGAGCCGAAGAGTCCGATCTCCTCACCGGAAACCCATAAAAACAAAATGCTTCGTTTTGGTTTTTGTCTGAGCATGGTATATGCCTCTGCCAGTTCGAGCAGTGCGGTGCTACCTGAAGCGTTATCATCTGCTCCATTAAAGATCTGTTCACTATTCCTTGATCCCAGGTGATCAAAATGTGCGCTGTACACAACCACCTCGTGTTTGTATTCCGGATCACTCCCTTCCAGGTACCCGATGATGTTGGGAACCTCCAGGCAGGATTCCTCAACCCGTGCCTGTATCGTAACCTTTTTATCCGGAATAAGAAAGGATCCGGGTTTAAGTTCACGGTCAATCTTGTTTTGCAGGTCTGCCAGTGTCTTGCCCGTTCCCTCCAGCAAATGTTCTGCCACCTCCCTTCCTGTCATGATCAGTTTGGTAGTAACTCCGGGAATCACATTCATTTGTCCCGATTCATCATCCCCCTCCATTTTTATCGATTCGCTAAGGAACGATCCGAATCCGGGTTGCTCATCCAGGAGATTATCATACTTGCTGTTCGGGGGGTAAACGTAGATCACCGCTTTTGCTCCAGCACTCTGGGCAGTCATCAGTTTATAAAAGAACCGGTAATAGCCCGATATGGACACGTCCTCAATCCGGGAATTACCCTCTTCATCCAGCGGTGCTCCATCCATGACAACCACGATCTTGTCCGTTACATCTATCCCGGAATACTCATCAAACTCCTCACCGGGTAAAGAGATACCGTAGCCTGCAAAAACAACTTCTCCTGTAATGTCGATGTTTTCCTGCGGATAAGGAAAGAAATAGAAGCTTTCCTCATTAATTGTAGCCGTTTCTCCACCATGATCCATGGTTATCATACAGCTATCCCAAACGAATCCATTTTTTATCAGTGTATAATACTGGTAATAATCTTTATCCCCGTCGACTGCATTAAGCCTCAGTTTTTTCAATTCGCCGGCAATATACCGGGCTGCTGTATGGATGCTTGGATCAGTAGTTGCCCTTCCATCCAGCTCATCAGATGAAAGGAAATAGAGGTGTCCCTGCAAATCCTGTATGTCAATCGCGTTTAAACCCTCTTCCTGTGCAATCAGGCCCTGGCTGTAACTCAAAGTCATAAGGAATAGCGCAAGGAATTTTGTGGAAGAAATACCTATCGATTTCATAGTAACCTGTTTTTAATAAGAAAAATCATGTTCATTGCAAACAAATGGTTTTATAAAAGTAGTTATTCCAACGATTGTAATAACCTAATGTCCCAATTTATCGATTTGCCTTACTGTTTCCCTCGATTCATTTTAATTCGTAACTTGCATCATGAAAACACCATTAGCACTCCTCTTCCTTCTCCTGCTTTTTACAGGATGCAGCGACAGTTCTTCGTTCAGAAAGGCCTCCAATAAGATCCAGTATGATCTGATCAATGAAGTGCTCAATCAGTATGTGTTTATCCCCTATGGTGATGATGTCAGAGCGGTTGGTTATACCGGTTGTGTTTTCCATCTCATGCCGGGCAAGGAACAGATGGATCCGATTCTGACAATGCTTAAAAAGACGGAAGAGATCCTATCACAGGAGGACCGGGAATACATGGAGTGGCAATTGGAACAGAACTGGAATAAAAAAATCAACCGTTCGTTAGTAGACAGTTACAACATTACCGTCATCACAGACAGGGAGAGCAACCTGGAGGAGCTTTGCAATTCCATGCTTCTTTTCATTTCGCCCCCTTTGTTCAGTCAGGATAAACAACACGCTGTGATATGGCAATCGCTGGAATACAAGGATCTGAGTGCGGCTTTTCTACTGATTCTTGAAAAGCAGAAGAATCGTTGGGTGATGATTTCGTATGATACCGCAGATTAGCTTAAGTTGCCAGTTCAGATTGTATTTTCGGTTCTTTGATTAAATTAAAGATCATAAAAATCTACCCCTTAGGGGTAGAACAATGAATAACCACCGGTAACAACCGGTGGTGCTTGGTAACGGATGATTTACAACCCTAGAGGGGTTGAATAGTAATCCTCAACACGTTATTATTCAACCCCATCCAGGGTTGAATTTTATTCTCATATACCCGGCACTACGCCCCGACAAAATCATCGGGGCTTGTACCGGGTTATTCATAGTTGAATCCCGTTGGGATTCTTGTTAATACACCCTGAATTACCTTAATCAAAATATCTCTTTTAAAATGTCTTCAAGCATCCTGTTAAAGGTTTCGGGATCTTCCTGGTGGAGGAAATGACCGCGCCCCTCCATAATTTGAATTTCAAACGCTATTGTATGTCTCTTCCCTGCTTCAACATTTACAGGATACATATCTGAATTTATACCGTAGATGGGTACTGCAATCTGTTCCAAAACAGGAATGGGATTGAATGCAAACAATCCCTTAAATGATCCAAGGGCAACTTCCTGAGGGGCAGCGGACATATCGTTTGCAATTTGTTCCACCAGCAGCGAATCGGCTGTTGGGTAAAACATGTTACGAACAAAATTTCTGGTGGTCTCAACAAAATTATCCTGAAAGGGTTGTATGAAAGCATCGAGTTCATCTTCTTCGGGAATAGCTGATTCTAAATCCTGGAAGGTATCAACACCAACAAGAGCGGTAACGCGATTTCCCAGGTTGCTTGCTGCTGTAAGAATAACCGCCCCGCCCATGGAGTGTCCTACAAGCACTACATTTCGAAGGTCAAGTCCTTCCACAACGGCAGCAACGTCTTCGCCAAACGCTTCCATGTTCCATTCCTCCCGGTTGTAAGAGGATTCGCCATGGCCGGGCAGGTCCACTGCCACCACAGTATAGTTTTCAGCAAAATAGGGCATCTGGAGATCCCAGTAACTCCTGTCACAACTCCAACCATGCACAAAAACCACCGTTTTTTCTCCAGCACCCTCAATGGTATATTCAATGGGTGTATTCTCTTTCGAGTATATGGTTGGTGCAGCAACATTTTTGCACGCATTAAATCCGAAAACAAGGATTAAGCCAAAAAGACCGGTTATGCCTATTGATTTCATAGAATACTCTTTTTTTAGTCCTTGTAAATTTATACATTTAATGAATTCAAGTCCAAATAAGCCATGAAAAAACCAAGAGTCATTGACCTGACACCGGAACATGAAGATCGATATTTTATCTGTCTTGAAGACTGGTCGGATGATATGAAGGAGTCTGGGAACAAGAAACAGCTCTGGTATAATAGGATGAAGGATCGTGGACTCCGTGTAAAACTGGCCCTGGATGATCAGGGAGTAGTCGGAGGCATGATTCAGTATGTCCCTATAGAATATTCTGTCGCTGAAGGAAAGGATCTATATTTCATTAACTGCATCTGGGTACACGGATACAAACAGGGAAGAGGTGATTTCAGAAAGAAAGGGATGGGTAAAGCCTTGCTAAACGCTGCAGAAGAGGATGTGAAAAATATGGGGCTGAAAGGAATTGTTGCCTGGGGACTGTCAATCCCGGTATGGATGAAAGCTTCGTGGTTTAAGAAACACGGTTTTAAAAAGGTTGACAGGCAAAGCATAATGACCCTGGTCTGGAAACCGTTTACAGCGGATGCCGTTCCTCCGAAATGGATCAGGAAAAAGAAGAAGCCGGAGAAGATTCCCGGGCAGGTTACAGTGACAGCTTTTGTCAATGGCTGGTGCCCTGCTCAAAACCTGGCTTATGAGCGGGCAAAAAGAGCTGCTGTTGAACTGGGGGATAAAGTTGTATTCAGTGAAATTGACACATTCGAACCCTCCGTCTGCAGAGATTGCGGGATGGGGGATGCGCTGTTTATCGACAACAGGCAGGTTCGGACGGGACCACCTCCCTCCTACAAAAAAATCAAACGTAAAATAGAGAAAAAATTAAGAAAAATAAGATAACAGAAAATTAGATTCCATTCATACCAATCTATATTTTCATGAAACTAATGAACAGAATCATCGTTTTAACAGCAATCCTGGTTTCCGTTTCCGGGTGCAGAATATCCGGTGATGATACCACTCATATTGATGTTTTTATCAGCGGGGAAGAAGGGTACGATACCTACCGGATACCCGCTGTCCTGACAACCAGCACCGGTACAATACTTGCTTTTGCAGAAGGCAGGGCAAGTCTTTCGGATCACGCTGAGAATAACATAGTCCTTAAGAGAAGCCTGGATGGTGGTTTTACCTGGAGCCCCCTGGAGACCATTGCAGAGGATGGGGAAAACTGCCTGAACAATCCCACGGCTGTGCAGATCCGGGAGACAGGCAGGATCCTGCTGATGTACCAGCGCTATTTCAAAGGCTTCGATGAGCACAAAGCGGAACCGGGTTATGACGGAGAAAAGGTTTGCCGGACCTTTATCATGTACAGCGATGACGATGGGGTTACATGGTCTGATCCCGAAGAGGTGACCCGTGGTGTAAAACGAGAATCGGTTGTCACAAGCACCGCAACCGGCCCGGGAGTTGGGATAGAACTTACTCGCGGAGAGCATGCAGGAAGGATCATCATGCCGTTCAACCAGGGGCCCTATGGCAACTGGAAGGTTTATGCTGCCTACAGTGATGATCAGGGTGAAACCTGGAACTATGGGAAGGTAGCACCGGAAAATTCAGCTGGAATGGGAAATGAAGTTCAAATGGTTGAAATGCCGGACGGTACGGTTCAGCTCAATTCAAGAAGCGCCTCCGGTAACAAGCTGAGAAAAGTGACGTTTAGTCAGGATGGCGGGGAAAGCTGGTCAGGATTGGTTGACCATCCTGAATTACCGGAACCCGAATGCATGGGAAGTATTATACGGTTTTCCTTTACCTGGAGGAGTGATAGAAGCCGGATTTTGTTTTCCAACCCGGCATCACAGGAAAAGAGGGAAATGGGAACCATCCGGATCAGTTACGATGAAGGTAAAACCTGGCCGGTCAGCAAAGTGGTCCATAGTGGCTCCTTTGCCTATTCCTGCCTGACAAAAATCGATCAGGAAACCGTTGGGATACTGTATGAAAATGACAATTATGGAAAAATCACCTTTGCCATTATTAACCTCAGATGGTTAGAGGATGCGGAGTAATAAAACCTCTCATGCAAATGAAAATATAAACTTTATATCCTTTAATTTGAATTCATCATACATAGATAAATTACAAATTGCAATTCACAAATGACAAATAAGTCCCAAATCACAATTTTCAAAACCGACAAAGAAAGAGCATGAAAAATTATTGTTTTCTAACATTTTTACTTGGGCTTACTTTGCTTTTCAGCAATTGCTCCAGGAGAAAAGAAGCAATCAAATACAGCAATAATTTCGACATTCTTCCTGACCGGGTCTGGGCGGGTGAGGATTTCTGGACCATCCCGCTGGAGGATTGGCAAATCAACGAAGGCCGGCTGGAATGTACCGGGAACAGTTCCAATATGAGAACAAATCTCATCACCTATCCGATAAAGCCCGGAAACGGAACATTTGCATTGAACGTTACCTGTGGAATGCTGCATAAAGGAGATCAGGAAGGGACTGTTGGCTTTTCAATCGGGGTGAAAGACGATGAAGATCCGGATGTTAAAGCTGCCTGTTATTTCGGCAAGGGATTAAACCTGGGTGTCAGGACGAATGGTGTTCTGTTCATAGAAGACCAAACGGTCAGTTTTCCCGCAGATTTTAGCTGGGAAAAATTTCATATCCAGGTAGAAGGAAACTTCAGTTTAAAGGGAAAAGCGATCACGCTTCGACTCATGAATGAACAACAGGAAGAGGTTGCGTGGCTGGTAAAAGAGAGTATTGATGAAATAGAGGGACTGATCGTGCTGGGTGTAAACCATCATGTTGCTTCTCCATTTTCGAACGGCCCCTCCTTCTGGCTTGATGATCTTGAAATTTCAGGAACCAAGATCAGCTATGAAGAAGAAAATCGGTTTGGTGCAATCCTCTGGGCTATGTATACAAACAGCCGTAATGTTCTGAAATTAACCGCCCAACTTGCTCCGGTTTCTGCCCAAGTTAACGGTGAAGTTCACCTTGAAATTGAGGAAGGTGATGGCTGGAAAAAACTGGCAACGGAAAAACTCAGGGTTGATTCCTATACCGCTACTTTCAGGGTTGGCAACTGGGATCCCGATCTGGAGGTAAACTACCGCATTTCTTATTCGGAAAACCTGAAGGATGGTGAAACATCGGATTATGAATATATTGGTACCATACGCAAGGAACCGGTTGATAAACCGCTGGTTTTCGGAGGAATGACCTGCCAGTATGGCTATGGATTCCCATACACACCGGTAGTCATTAACCTCCTGAAGGAAGATCCTGACATTCTCTATTTTTCAGGAGACCAGATTTATGAAGGAAACGGGGGATATTCCATTATTCGTTTCCCGGCTGAACGTGCGATCTTGAATTACCTGGGCAAATGGTACATGTTTGGATGGGCGTTCGGTGATGTGATGAAAGGAAGACCAACCATTTGCACGCCCGATGACCACGATGTTTTTCAGGGAAACCTGTGGGGTGATGGAGGTCGTAAAATTGAATTGGAGGATTGGCAGGAGTATGCAGGTACAAGTGGAGGGTATATTGAACCGGCAGAGATGATCAATGTTGTCCATGCCACACAATCCAGTCACCTGCCTGACCCATACGATCCGACACCGGTAGAGCAAGGAATTACCATCTGGTATACAGACATGGTTTATGGGAAAATAAGCTTTGCCATCATCAGCGACCGCATCTTTAAATCAGGACCCAAAGAAGCGGCTTTCTGGGAGGAAGGTCGAAAGGATTGGATCACCGAACAGGGTATCGACCTGTCACGGCTGGATAAACCCGGTTTGAAATTAATCGGTGATCGCCAGTTCGAATTTTTAACACACTGGATGAAAGATTGGAAGGGAGCAAACATGAAGGTGCTGCTAAGCCAGACTCTGTTTGCCAACATCCCGACACACCACGGCAGTATTGACGGAATCCTGGCTGGAGACATGGATTCAGGCGGCTGGCCGCAAACTCCGCGAAACAAGGTGGTTGATCTGTTAAGGAGGTGTTATGCGTTTCATGTTTGCGGCGATCAGCATCTGCCGCTCTTCGTTCAATACGGTATAGATGAGTTCAGGGATGCCGGTTGGGCGTTATGCACACCCGCTATCACTGTCGGTTACCAGCGGCGATTTCTCCCCGACAGGTTAGGTATTCCCTACAAGAACAGACCGGACCACGATCTTGACAATACAGGTGAATACATTGGTGGCATGGGACATAAAAATTATGTTTATGCCGTGGGCAACCTGCCCGATAACACCCGGTCTGAGCTTCGGTATGAGCGGGCTCAGCTGAGTTCTTCCGGCTACTCAATCATCACCTTTGACCCGGAATCACGGGATATTTCATGCAATGCCATTCGTTTTCTGGCCGATGCGGACCGATTGAGACCGGAAGACAGTTTTCCCGGGTGGCCTGTTACGGTGAATCAGTTTGATAATGCCGGAATAAACAGAACGGGCGATAAAATCACCATTCAATCAAACGGGGTTCTTAATCCGGCGCTCCTTGTTTATGACGCTAAAACGGAAGAATTGCTTCTGAGTGTGCGAATGAAGGGAGATAAATTCTCAGGGATTGTGGACGGTTCAGGAAGATACAACCTGAAAATCGGCAATCCCGAAACGGAGAGGTGGAAAACTATTTCAGAATTAATCCCAGGTGAACCAGGAACCAATCCGGTTGTGGTAAGGTTTTGAGTAATGAAGTTTCGCACCTGCCTGCCGGCAGGCAAGGCCTACGGCGCGAAGTTTTTTCTTAAATCGATTTTTTCTACCAACGTTTTGCTCCTGACGGAGCAAGGTTTTGTTAAAATTGAAATGTTATTGCTCCAATCGCTCCGGAGGAGCGGAACGTTGGTAGCCGAACAAAGCACGTATAACTACCCGCTCCGTAAGTGCGGAACAAGTTAGTTAAGATTATGGCAAACACATACTCACAAATAACCATCCATTTGATTTTTGCCGTTAAAAGCAGAGACGCAATGATCCTTCCTGCGTTTAAAGAGAGACTTTATAAATACATTACGGGAATTGTTACTAACCAAAATCAGAAAATGCTTGCAATTAATGGCACACACAACCATATCCATATGCTCCTTGGTTTGGCGCCTGATATAAGAATTTCAGACCTGGTCAGGGATATTAAATCTGATTCTTCGCTTTTCATAAATGATAATAAATTGTCAAAATTCAGGTTTTACTGGCAGGAAGGTTTTGGAGCATTTTCCTATAGTAAAGAACAAAGAGATCCGGTAATCAAATACATAATGAATCAGGAAGAACATCACCGGACAAGGACATTCAGAGAAGAATACATTGAATTATTAAAACAGTTTGATGTTGAATACAATGTAAAATATCTTTTTGATTTCTTTGACACATAGTAATTGTTTCGCTCCTACGGAGCGATTTTATTCTTTTGACAAATTAATGCTACCAGGGTTTTGCTCCTACGGAGCAATTTGGGTTCAGGAAAAATGATCTTTTTCTACCAACGTTTTGCTCCGCTGGAGCAATGAAAAATAGAATGTAATCAAATTGAAGAATTATCACTCCAAACGGGTGAGAGGTAGGCAACCCGAACGGATTCAATCATTTGCCCGCTCCAGGGGAGCGGAACATTGGTAGATTTAATGCGACAAATAAATATCCGCTCTGGAGGAGCGGAACGTTGGTAGATCAACAGAACACGTAAAATCACCCGCTCCGTAGGCCGTGCCTGCCGGCAGGCAGGTGCGGAACTTAAAATAAACACCCATGAAAACAACGCCTATCCGTCGAAATCGAAGATTCTTCCACACGATAATTCTCTTACTGAGTGTGTTATCCGTATCTGCTCAACATCCGGATACCGAAACCGATCCGCTCGTCCTGAAAAATCTTGAGGAATGGCAGGACCTGAAATTTGGTTTTATGATGCACTGGGGGCCCTATTCCCAGTGGGGCGTTGTTGAATCATGGTCAATATGCTCCGAGGATGTACCCTGGTGCCGCAGGAACATGGACAATTATGTTGACTATGTTAAAGCCTATGAAAACCTGAAAACAACGTTCAATCCGGTTGAGTTTGATCCTGAAAGCTGGGCGAAGCTGACTAAAGAAGCCGGAATGAAATACCTGGTTTTTACCACCAAACACCACGATGGGTTCTGCATGTTTGACACAAAACTGACTGATTATAAAATTACCGATCCGGCATGTCCCTTCCACAAGAATCCAAAAGCAAACATCACCAGAGCGTTGTTTGAGGCATTCCGTGATGAAGGATTCAAGGTTGGTGCCTATTTTTCGAAACCCGATTGGCATTCTGACGATTACTGGTGGCCCTATTTCGCCACTCCGGACAGAAATGTAAATTACGATCCTGATAAATACCCTGAGCGATGGCAGCGCTTTAAGGATTACACCTATGGACAGATTGAAGAATTGATGACGCATTATGGAAAATTGGATATATTGTGGCTGGATGGCGGATGGGTAAGACCGAAAGAAACCGTGGATGATGAAAGCAGAGCCTGGTTGGAATCGGAGCAATACAACCAGGATATCGATATGCCAAAAATTGCCGCTATGGCAAGAAGCAAACAACCCGGATTGATCATCGTTGACCGCACCGTTACAGGCAAATATGAAAATTACCGTACCCCGGAGCAGCATGTTCCTGATGAGCCACCTGACTATCCATGGGAAACCTGCATGACGATGGGAGGATCCTGGTCATACAATCCGAGGGACCGGTATAAGCCCACCCGTCAGATCATCCACCTGCTGGTCGATATTGTTGCCAAAGGAGGTAATTACCTTTTAAATGTTGGCCCCGGACCCAACGGGGAGTTGCCACCCGATGCCATAAACCGCATGAAGGAAATTGGCGAATGGATGAAAGTAAATGGAGAAGCGATCTATAATACAAGACCCATCCCACCCTTTAAAGAAGGGAAGACGTGCCTGACATCCCTTAAAGATGGATCCGTTTTTGCAATCTATCTCGCCGATGAAGATGAGACCATTCCTCCTACAAAAATCCTGCTCAGTTCGATTCAACCGGGAACTGGTACAACCGTTACCTTGCTTGGTCATGATCATTCACTGAAGTGGGAAAATATCGGAAAGGGAATATTGATCGAAGTTCCGGAAGAGGTAGTTAAGAATCCACCCTGCAGGTATGCATGGGCGTTTAAAATATCTGGGGTTGTTTCTAAATAAAACGGAAACCAGCCTTATAGAATATGTTAAATACCGGTATGAAATTTAATCATGCACCGATATACGATGTTTTGCACCTGCCTGCCGGCAGGCACGGCCTACGGAGCGAAGATGTTTTTTTCAAATACATCAATTCTACCAACGTTTTGCTCCTACGGAGCAATTTGGATTCAGGGAAAATGATCTTTTTTACCAATGTTTTGCTCCGCTGGAGCAATTGAAAAAATGAATGTAATCAAATTAAAGAATTATCACTCCAAAGAGTGAGAGGTAGGCATCCCTAATGGATTCAACCATTTATCCGCTCCGGAGGAGCGGAACGTTGGTAGCCGAACAAAGCACGTATAACCACCCGCTCCGTAGGTGCGGAACAACGAATAAAACCATCCACCTCTTATTATCAAACAGATTTTATATTAACTTAAGCAACAAAATACCATCGTTTATGGAGGTCACATATCAAACAAAGAATTGGTTATTGTTTTTTTTCTCATTGTTCCTCATGGTCCTGCTTTCAGGATGTCGTAAAGGGATTTCTCCTTCGGTTTCCGGTTTCGATGAACCGACAGATCCGGATACCATCGATGCTGCTGTCTGGCAGACGGTTCCACCCGGTCTCCAGGGAAGCTTCAGTACTACGAATGTCCGGTATGCAAGGAATAAACCTCCTGATATCGGGATCACGCATGATCTTGAACTTTCCGCCTGGAAAGGGGAAACGGTCAGTGCACAATTGTTACTATGGTCTTCAGAAAACATTGAAAAGGTCAGACCATCAGTAAAAGGGTTCACTGATAAACAGGGCCGAGAGATTGGAGCAGGATCGATACAGATCCGGCCGGTCCGGTACGTATTAACCGATGAATTTTCATCGGGTTGCGGCTACCGCAGTGCGGATACCCTCCCCTCACATCTTGCAGCTGACATCCTTGACACATTATCAGTATTTAACATCCCTGCACATTCTACAAGACCGTTGTGGATTACCCTTTCTATTCCTAAGGA
>Ga0315549_1004280_pt1 | contig 12125 bp, 11 predicted proteins | sample SalMarSW160200MG_FD_203101 | JGI IMG/M metagenome (GOLD analysis project Ga0315549, IMG submission 203101) | Salt marsh sediment microbial communities from the Plum Island Ecosystem LTER, Massachusetts, United States - Salt Marsh Sediment SW1601-200 ... | reverse complement strand
CCCGCCGTCTCCCCTTCCAGGATATCTACCTCCTGCTGAAGGATGATCGGACCGGTATCAAGACCCTCGTCCATGAACATCGTGGTGAGGCCGGTGGTCTTCTCGTTGTTGATAATCGCCCACTGGATCGGGGCGGAACCCCGGTATCGTGGGAGCAGCGAGGCGTGGATATTGATCCCTCCCCACTTGGCCAAGCTCAGGACCTTTCCGGGAATTATCTGCCCGAAAGCCACTACGACAAGCAGATCGGGCTGTAACGGATCAATGGCCCCGAGGAATCTATCGTCTAGCCTTTCCGGCTGGAGAATGTTGAGATTATTCTCCTGGGCAACCACCTTGACCGCGGAAGGGGACAGTCTTTGACCCCGCCCTTTTGGCCTGTCAGGCTGGGTAACCACGCTGAGAATCTCGTATCTCTCACGGATGATCGTCTCAAGGGTAGGCACAGCGAACTGAGGTGTTCCCATGAAGACGACCCTGGGCCGCGAGGGCAATGGCTCACGAGGGACTCTCTCATCCATTACCTATCTCTCTATCCCTTTTCATCAGCTTCGCTATCTTCTTCTTGTAAAGGTTTCTCTTAAGGCGGCTGACATGATCAAGTATGAGGGTACCATTAAGGTGATCGATCTCGTGCTGGATGCAGACGGAAAGCAGACCTTCCGCCTCGATATCGGTCGGATTACCATCCCTATCAAGTCCCGTTACCTTGAGGTATTTCTTCCTGGTGGTCTTGGCCAGAAAATCAGGGACACTCAGGCACCCCTCCTCAAACTCTATCCTATCCTCCGCCAAGACGATGACTGGATTAATCAAGACATTGAGGCTTCTTCCCTTGTCCCGGTAGTCCAGATCGAAGACAAAAACCTGTTTCGCTACCCCCACCTGATTTGCGGCGAGGCCTATACCCGCTGCCCCGTACATTAACTCTCCCATCGTGTCTATGAGATCCTGTATATCCTGATCGATATTGTGCACAGGCTCAGCCTTTTCCTTCAAGATTGGTTCAGGATAGGCAACTATCTCCATATCTCCCAACCCTCCGCAAGTTCGTTTCCTTTCCCTGTACTCTAAACACTTACCCATCAAAAATCAAGCTCCCAAGAAGGGGCTCCCTTACCGATCCATAGCCGGTGCCTCGGCCTTGCCATAGCCTTCACCTGATTCCCCTTGCCTTCGTATCCTCGTATATCTTACTATGCTTACCTATCATTGTCAGGGGAGGCCTCTTCTCCAATGAGCCCTCGGGTAACGGCGGTCAGCGATAGTCAATTACTGAAACGGGGTGCCCATCAATTTGGGGTAACCCTCTCAGAGGAACAGCTGCATCTGTTCATCCTCTTCCTGGAGAACATATGGGCGTGGAACAAACGCATAAACCTCACGGGCATTACCAAAAAGAGGGAGATGATCATAAAACTCCTGCTCGACCCTCTGGTGGCCCTCCCATATCTCCCTGCGAGCGGAACCCTTCTTGATGTAGGCTCAGGGGCCGGGATACCGGGCCTGCCGCTCAAGATAGCAAGACCAAGCTACGAGGTTCATCTGCTCGAAGCGAGGGCGAAGAAGGTGAGTTTTCTAAGGTACATGACCAGAAAGATAGGCCTCACAGGTATTAAGGCATTTCAGGGGAGGGCGGAGAAGGGCCATGATCTTCCAGCCTTGTTTCCCGGCTACGATATCGTTACAGCCCGTGCCCTGGCCCCGCTTATAAAAACTATCGACATTTGTTACCCTTACATCAGGCCCGGCGGCCTTTTGGTTGCCTTTAAGGGATCGGGTATTCACCGCGAGTTAGCCAACAGTCAGGCCGCGATAGATTATCTGGGCTTGGGGATCGAGACAAAGGCCGCATACCGTCTCCCCGAGACTCGGGGAGAAAGACATCTTCTTATACTAAAAAGGTATCTAAGGTAAAGGAGGATCTGCACTCATGACCGTTATCATACAATATCTCGAGATAGAAACCGGGGGATTTAATGATGTCCATGATATCACGCCAATGATAAGCGGCTTTGTGAAGGATCTCCCCTTTTCCGAGGGCTCCGTTACCATATTTATCCCCGGCTCTACTGCCGGTGTCACTACTATCGAATTCGAATCGGGCGTAGTAGATGATCTGAAAAACGCCTTCGAAAGACTCATCCCTCAGACCATAGAGTACAGGCATAACCTGCGATGGGGGGATGGGAATGGCTTCTCTCACGTAAGATCGGCGATATGCAAAACCTCTCTCACCGTGCCCTTTGCTGACAATAGGATGCTCACCGGCACCTGGCAGCAAATCGTGCTCTTGGACTTCGATAACAGAAAAAGGCGCAGAACAGTAATAGTGCAGGGAATTGGCTGAAGAGGTCTTGTGCGTTTTATCTTGGCGCGTTTTGTTGCGCCCCAGGGGCAAGAGGGCTACGGCGATAAAAACGTTGGCTTTTTACCTTAAACGATAGGTAATCAAACCGTGGGATGTATCGTACGGTGAGACGCTCACCTGGACCTTATCCCCCACTATAACCTTGATCTTGTTTTTCTTCATTCTGCCGGAAAGCACGCCGGTTATCTTCAGTCCTTGGTCGCACTCAACCTCCATGGTTCCACCGCCTAACATCTTTTTGACCACACCCTCAAGTTGTATGAGATCGTCTCTACTCAATTCCTCTTCTTTTCTCCTGTCTATATGCTATGGTTTTCCTATATGGCATAAAAATACTTTTTATGTCAATATGTTACAATAAAATTTTTTTAAAATCGAAACAATATAGCTATAATCTTACCCCTTTGAGAAAAAACCCCGGTACAGGGTGCGCTCATCATATATTTGGATTTTGACGAACAACGATATTTTTTGTATAAATATGACAAACTCGTAAAAAGTCGTATTCGTTGAATCTGTCATTTCGACTGCAAGGAGAAATCTTGTATTTTCAGCATGTTATATTGATAAGATTTCTCGCTTCGCTCGAAATGACATGCTATTGAGACTTTTTACGAGTCCATCAAATATGAATCATTGGAACCAATTGGATTCACTGTGAAAACGAAAGCCGACCCCGAACCTCCTCCACGATATGAACACGTCACTGGCGTCATATTGGCAGGCGGACTGAGCACACGATATGGGGAAAATAAGGCCTTCCTCCAGATTGGCGGCGTTCGACTCATCGAACGCATCGCTGATGAGATGAAGGGGATCTTCCATCAGGTGATCTTGGTAACCAACCAAAAGAGGGATTTCGAGTACCTCAAATTACCAATGGTAGAAGACCTCATCAAGGGTTTGGGGCCCCTCGGGGGCATATACACCGGGCTGAGCGCCATCTCGGGGCAGGCGGGTTTCTTTGTAGCGTGCGATATGCCGCTTCTCCACAAGGGCCTAATTCGGTATATGGTCGAGATTATCGATGCTTACGAGGCAGTAATTCCTTCAGTAGGTAAATGGGTGGAGCCTCTCCATGCAGTATACGCCCGGTCCTGTTTAACCAAGATCAAGGCCCTCATTGATGACAAGCGCTACCAGGTGAGGCTCTTTTACGATCGGTTGCGAGTCAGGTACGTGAGAGAGGATGAGATCAGACGATTCTGCTGCCCGCAGGAGGCCTTCTTGAATATCAACACGCCTGAGGAGTTTGACAGGATACAATCCATCATGAAGGCCCACGGCGGGGGAAGACAGAGATGATCATATCTGCTAACCAGCCGTTTTTCGCGCCTTTTACCGGTTTCTTCTCAAAGACCTGTCTCTCCGATACCATGGTCATCCTGGACGAGGTTCAATTCCCCCGGGGAAGCACGTGGATAACGAGGAATCGTTTTAAGAACGACAGGGGAACGCTATGGATGGCTATCCCCGTGTGGAGGAAGGGGTTGGGCCTCCAGAAGATCAATGAGGTAATGGTTTGCCCTGAGGGAAACTGGAGGAAAAAGCACCTGGAAAGCCTCAAGATCTCCTATGCGCATGCGCCCTATTTCAAGGAGCATGTGGATTTTTTGACAGAAGCCCTCTCAGGGAAATTCGAGAGACTCATCGACGTCAATATGAGTATTATCCGATACTTACAGACACATCTCATGGTTGATACACCTCTCATTATGCTCTCCGATTTAGGCATCAACAGCAAGGGGACCGTGCTTCTTGTTGATATATGCCGCACCCTGGGCGCATCCGGCTATCTCGCCCAAAGAAGCGCACAGAAGTATCTCGACAAGGGATTATTCGCCAATGCCGGCATACCACTCCATTTCTTTGACCCACCAGCGCCTGTGTATCCCCAGCTTTGGGGGGACTTTATCCGAAACCTCTCCGCCTTTGATCTGCTGTTCAACTGTGGCCCCAAAAGCAACGAGATCCTTTTCTCATAATCAAGCTTGTGGGTACAATACTCCTTCGCAACTCAATACAATGGAACAGGGAGATGTCTTTTTTTTGTCGTATGCCCTTTAAATAAAAGAGTCTGCAAGGTCCCGAAAAACGGGATGAATTGCAACCAATCTATGAATATATTATGCGGATTTGATTCATCCCGTCTTTCGGGACAATTGTCAAAGCATAATAAGGGCATAGCAAAAAAAGACATCTCCCTGTTCCTCGCATTCCTCGATTCTTTTAGGTACCTCATCCACTGGGTGAGGTACTAAGAGCCATAATACGGACCCAAAAAGGGCCGGGCCAGGGGATAGCACGCAAAAAACCTTGTATCATTATGTTTTATTGCTCGATCTCAGCATTGAAAGGAAACCTATCACATGCCTCGCAAACCTCCACCGATAACTTACGTATTTGATGTCCCCTGCCATCATATCGGAAACAATCCCCCGCATGGTCTTGCTCTTCTCCACAAGGGCAACCATAGTACCGATAAACTCATCCCGGTACAGGTATTGATAACTTCGAGATGCCTCGAGCAAGATACCGCCGATACGCTCCCTGCATATGTGCTGATAATGGGGTAAGCTGTTCTCTGTGATGCATGAAGCCAGGATATCGGCTGAACACAAGGCGTAGTAGATGCCTTCGCCGCTAATCGGATCTACGAATGAGGCTGCATCCCCGATCAATGCCCAATTCTCGGAACATATCCTTTGGCTACGGAATTTGTATGCGGAGAACACGGGAATGACGCCGCCCCGAAATGAAATTCCCTTGAGGTGACCGGGGAAATGGATCTGGATGTAGTGACGGAGCATGTCCTTCAAGATGTCGATCCCTTTGCCTGTTTCATGCCGGCACATGATGCCTACGCCAGTTCTGTCAACCCTCGGGAATGCCCAAAGGTAGCCCTTGAGATCAGGGAAAAACGTGAAGGTAGCAGAATCACCGGTGAGGTCAAGAAAGCACTCAAGGGCCAAAAAGCAATCAGGTTTCCCGGTTGGAATCCCCAGTATCTTTCGCGTCCTGCTCATTGCTCCATCCGCACCAACAAGGATCTCCGCCTCATACTCGTCGTGGTCCGTGGAAATCCTCCAGCGATTCCCCTCTCTAAAAAATTCCCATACCCTTTCTCCCCTGAAATGGGCGCCGAGCTCCCGGGCCGTCGTGAGCAGTGAGTAATCCAAGTCCATCCTGTTAAATATGGTCAACGGCTTCTCAAGCTCTACGGTAGCCATCCTGCCGCTCGGGGAATAAATCCCTATACTCCTTACCTCATTTCGAGGGCATGGCAGATCTTGAAGGAGGGGAAAATCTGCCATTGCTTTAGGGGTTACCCCGCCTCCGCATAACTTCTCGTGAGGTGCCCGAGGATCGAATATAATCGTATCTATGCCCCTCTTGCTCAAAAGATATGCGAGATAGGAACCACCGACCCCAGCACCTACTATGCCAACCTTGTACATAGCACCTGTGATCTCCCTTTAAGCCCTCATCCCCCAACAAACGGCGAGAAAGGATATCTCAGGTCAATCCTTAAGAAAATGATACCTTTTAGCATTCGCCGCTATATAGTACAATATATTACTGGTATTTCGGCCCGTAGTGCCAGCGGGTAACTCACGGGAGAGGCCTCATCCACCCAGGGCTTGCAGTATGGTCTCCGTGATCAGAGCCTTGGAAATGTCCAGCCCACCCAGGTTAAACGGGGTTTTAATGATGAACAGCAAAGAAATCAGCATTGATGGAAGATATGGCGAGGGTGGTGGGCAGACCCTCAGAACTGCCCTCACGCTCTCGGCGCTCTTGAACGTACCGGTCAGGATCGATCACATCAGGGGCAACCGCACAAAGCCCGGCCTGAGACCTCAGCACCTCGCGGCGGTCAATGCCCTGACGGCTGTCACCGGTGCCAGGGTTGATGGCGCTAGGGTTGACTCAACCAAACTCCTCTTTGAGCCCCATAAGGTAAGAGGAGGAAACTACAGCTTCCACATCGGCACCGCAGGATCCACCGCATTAGTGCTTCAAACGCTGATCCCTGTGCTGCTGTTCGGAAACACGCGCTCCCATGTTCACATCTCGGGAGGCACCCATGTGCCGTGGAGCCCCCCGTTCCATTACCTCCAGTCCGTGTTCTCGCCCGCCCTCAAGGCGATGGGAGGGAAGCTAGATCTGGAGATTCTCAAATGGGGCTGGTATCCTAAGGGGGGCGGGGTACTAAGGGCATCTGTTTACCCTACGCGCGGCCTTAAGGCAATCCAGTACCTTCACAGGGGCAACCTCACGGACATCCACGTGCTTTCCGCTTCCTCCGAACTCCCGCTCCATATAGCAGAAAGGCAAAAGGATCAGGCATTGAGAAGGCTCGAATACCTTGGAATTACGCCGCGTACCCGGATCGAGGATGCCCCCTCTCCTGGTCAGGGAACCGCCCTCTTTCTCGCCGTTCAATTCGAGGGAAGTAACGCGGGATTCACCTCTCTGGGAAAGAGGGGCAAAAGGGCCGAGGCGGTAGCCGATGATGCCTGTGATCTGTTGATCGGATTTCTGGATGGGGGCGGGGTCATCGACAGACACCTTGCCGACCAGCTCGTCCTCTATATGGCCCTTGCCGATGGTTACTCAACATTTCTTACCGAGAACGTAACGGAACATCTGCTCACGAACATTTGGGTGGTCGAACAGTTCCTTCAGGTCACCTTTGCGGTAGAAGAGGGAGCCGGGAAGATAGGGGTCCAAGGTTCAGGATTTGCCCCCAGTTAGCAAATGACCCCGGCGCTTCCTTTAGGGTGATATATGAAAGAAACGTATCGCTGAGCATGGCGGTGTCTTTTTTTTGCCATAGGCCCTTTAAATAAAAGGCATTGCATGTTCCCGAAAACGGGATGAATTGCCTCTCGGCCCTGAGCTCGAGGCCGAAGGGCAACCAACCTTTGAAGGTAGTATGCGGATTGGATTCATCCGGTTTTTCGGGACAAATGTCAAGGCATCATAAGGGCATAGCAAAAAAAGACACCGCCATGCCATTTTTCATTCAGTTTCTTCTGAGCAGGTATCAGAGAAAGGGAAGTTTTTCCTTCTTTCGGTATGCCAGGGCCTGACATGAGGCGATCAATATGCCGTCCCCCTCAGTGACCTTTATATCATAGGTTGCCGTCTTCGTAGATCGGTATATCTCCTTTGACTCAGCCCTCAACACGCCGCCTCTCGACGGGGGCCTGTGATAGGTTACCGTCATACTCAGGGCAACGGCCACCGTTCCATGTGTATTACAGGATATCTCAAAGGCCTCATCGATCAGGGAAAAGATGGCACCTCCGTGGACCATATGGAAGATGTTTTCCATATCATAATTAACCGGCATCTCGACAAGGGCGTATCCGGGCTCCGCTTTTCGCAACACAAGATTGAGCTTTCTGGCGTATGGCTCCTCGGCTACCCTCCTCCTGATCACATCTATGACCGTTGCATCCATGCTCTTCTCTCCCTAGACCCACGGAACGCCCAAAACTCCAGCACCCATGATAAGCCTGCGCATCTGCTTCACGCGTACATACCATACATGTATTCGACGGGGTTTCCCAAGTCAAGGATAATAGGGCTCAGGGAAGAAAGTGCCTCCCTTTCATGCATCAACGGCTCGTCCCTCGAACAACGAGCTCTCGTCTTGCCCAAGGAACGGTGCACGAGCTCACAACATCACGGTCATCTCCCTGAATGATAGGGTCTCATTGCAACTCCCCTTGAATATCTTGACGACCACGGAATTCTGTGCTCATATAGATGCTTCTGTATAGCAATGCTTCCTCATGGGAGGGGAAGCCGGTTGATCAAGAAAACAAAACAGGGGGCCTGGTAATGGCAGAGACTGGAAAAAGGGCCACCATCCTCGTGGTTGATGATGAAAAGGGGGTTCGCCAGTCCTTCCATATGGTGTTACAGGACGAATTCGAGGTCCTACTCGCTGAAACAGGCAATGAGGCTATCGATATCTTCTCGAAGAACCCCGTTGATGTAATCCTGCTCGATATCCTCCTGCCGGATGTCAACGGTATAGAATTGCTCGTGAGGCTCAAGGATGTGGATCCCAATACTGAAATTATCATGATAACCGCGGTTAAAGAGATCCGGACAGCGGTAAAAGCGATCAAACAGGGTGCCTACGAGTACATCGTTAAGCCGTTCAATGTGGATGAGGTAATCACGGTTATCCGCCGCGCCTTGGAGAAACACGCGCTTGTCAAAGAGGTCGCCTATCTCAAGGGAGAGCTCGAGAGGGTCCAGTCCTTTGAGGAGATGGTCGGAAATGACAAGATGATGGTGAAGATCTTCGATCTTATATCGACTATCTCTCAAAGCGATGGGACAGTGCTTATCCAGGGAGAGAGCGGAACGGGAAAGGAGCTCGTTGCCAGGGCCATCCATCGCCGTAGCCCCAGGAAGGATCAACCTTTTGTGGTCATCAACTGTGCCGCTATACCGGCAACACTCATGGAGAGCGAGCTCTTCGGCCATACAAAGGGCGCATTTACAGGTGCTGTGCATACCACCATGGGCAAGCTCGAAATAGCTCATAGGGGAACTATCCTGCTTGACGATATTGACTCCCTTGACATCAATATGCAGGGAAATCTCCTCAGGGTTATTCAGGAAAGGGAATTTGAAAGACTGGGGAGCACAAAGGTGATAAGGGTCGATGTACGCTTTATCGCGGCCTCCAATAAGGACCTAGAAGAGCTCATCGCCAAGGGAGAATTCCGGGAAGACCTCTTTTATCGACTGAACGTCTTTCCTACCGTGTTGCCTCCTCTCAGAGAGAGAAGGGGGGACATCCCATCCCTGTTAAACCATTTCCTGGGTCATTTCTCCAAAGGGGATAATCCTCCCCAGAGGTTTTCGCCGGAGGCTGTGAAGGTATTGACGCAATACGATTGGCCCGGCAATGTAAGAGAGCTTGAAAACCTCGTCCAAAGGCTAGCTACTCTATGCAAAGGGCCCGTTATCCATCTCAGGGACATCCCCATGTTTACCGTGACCAGAACCGAGATAAAGGACATGCCCCTTCGACAGGCGGTCAAGGCCTTCGAAAGACACTATATTGCCTCCATACTCGAGAGCGTGAATTACAACAAAAACCAGGCCGCTGAGATCCTAGGCGTTCATCGCAATACCCTCTCGACCAAACTAGGTGATCTCGGCATAAAGCCCTAGCCTCACACAATTCATCGCACCCATGAAGAATAAAACCAATCCCGTTACCTGCTACACGGTATTGTCTTCAGCTGATCCCTCACCGCAACCTCTCTAGCGCTTCCTCAACGAGTGTCCTAATCTCAGCAAGCCTGCCCTTGGATCGGGCTTCAAACCTCAGAACCAGAGCGGGCTGTGTATTGGAGGCCCTTACCAACCCCCACCCATCTTCGAATACAATCCTCACGCCATCCACATCGATTATCGAATACCGGGCGCTGAACTCCTCTCTGAGCCGATCTACGAGTCCGAATTTCTCAGCATCAGGACACTCGACCCTGATCTCGGGCGTGGTGTGCGATTGAGGCACATCGGCTAAGAGCTCTGAAAGCGATTTGCCCGTCTTGGACAGTATCTCCAGGAGCCTGCATGATGCGTAAATGGCATCATCATACCCATAATAGCGATCGGCAAAGAACATATGCCCGCTCATCTCTCCTGCGAGAACGGCCTTGGTCTCCTTCATCTTGTTCTTTATCAGGGAATGCCCCGTCTTCCACATGATGGCCTTCCCCCCGTGGGCCTCGATGTCCTTATACAGCCTGTCAGAGGATTTTACCTCGGAGATAACACTCGCCCCAGGATGATCCGCTAAGACATCCCGGGCAAACAGGAGCAAGAGCATATCCCCGAATACAATGTCGCCGGAACTGTCCACCGCCCCGATCCTGTCAGCATCTCCATCAACCCCGATACCGAGCATGAGGCTATGGCTCGTTACCTCCTCGATGAGATCTTTCATGTTTTCCAGCACTGTGGGGTCCGGCTCATGGTTGGGAAAGGTACCGTCCATTTCACAGTAGAGGGGGTGAAGATCGCAGCCGAGGGATTTCAGGATCCTTACCCCTATGGGGCCTCCGGTCCCATTCCCGGCGTCAAACGCCACTTTGATGCCGCGTGTTACCGTGATATCCCTCACAATCCTCTCGACATAGGGCTCAATGATCTCCACCGGCACCGAGGTTCCCGTTCCCTTATAAAAGTCCGTACCCTCGATGATCTTCCGTACCCTTTGGATCTCCTCGCCGTAGATGGTGTCATAACCCCGGCATATCTTAAAGCCATTGTACTGCGGAGGATTATGGCTGGCCGTAATCATCAATCCCCCCTCTACCTCCAGGCGCCGCACACCGAAGTAGAACGTGGGGGTAGGGCAAATACCGCCGTCCATGACATCACAGCCGGTGGAAATGAGGCCCTCCGTGACCTCCTCGCTGATTACGGGCGAAGTCAGCCTGCAGTCCCTTGCAAGGAGGATCCTTCTTTTTCCCAAACCTCTGAAGTAGCTGCCAAAGCCCCTGCCCATAGTAATGAACTCATCCTCCGTGATGTCCTCACCGATCACACCTCGTATATCGTACTCCCTGTAAATCTCAGGGTTCATATCGACTCCTTACTTGATTATGTGTCCTGTTTTTACGCTCGTACATCTCAAAGGAAAAAGAGCACCCACATCCCTTGAAGCCTAAAGAAGGTCGTCATAGCCACGGGCCCGTAGAATCTCCACAAGCCTCCTCACGTCCTGAGACCGTTCCTTCTTACACACCAGCAGGACATCGTCCTCCTCCACAATGATCAAATCCTCCACCCCAAGCAGGGCTACGGGCTTCTTTGGGCTGTGCACGATACATCCAGAGGAGTCCAGATTGACTACCTCGCCGATACAGGCGTTTTTTTCTCCATCGTGGGGCCAGCACTGAGCTGCCGAGGGCCAGCAGCCCACGTCATCCCAGCCGAAGTTCCCCTCAACCATGAGCACATTCCTCGATTTCTCTATCACGCCGTAATCGATCGATACGGCCTCCATCTTCCCATAGGCCTCTCCGATTATCCTTTGCTCGTCACCCCTGCCCAAAGATGCCCGGATTTCCATGAGAAGCTCATAGGTGCGAGGAAGGTGCTCTCCTATCTCCTTCAGCATCACAGAGGCCTTGGCGATAAACATACCGCTATTCCAGAAAAAACAACCTCTTTCTAGGAAATCCTTGGCCCTCTGAAGGTCTGGCTTCTCATGAAAGGATGTTACGGTGCGGATCGCGGGTTCTGTATCGATCAGCTTGCCCGCCTCGATGTACCCATACCCGGTCTCAGGCGCCCGAGGGGAGATTCCAACGGTCACGATAGAATCACCCTGCAAGGCCCTGCTCACAGCTGCCCGTATCGTCTGTCGAAAAAGCTCTTGATCCTCGATGTCGTGATCCGCAGGGAGCACCACCATCACTGAACCAGGACGATCCTGCTCAACATAAAGGGCGGATATCCCGATTGCAGGGGCTGTATTTCGCCCAAAAGGTTCGGCTATGATATCCCGCTGTGCTATCTCGGGCAGGATCCGCATGACGGCTTCCGCCTGAGCTCGGGTAGTCACGATCTTTATCCGCTCGGGGGGTGTAATGGGCTTGATGAGCTCTACTGCCTTTTTCAGGAGTATCTCATCCCCTGTGATATTCAGCAGCTGTTTGGGTCGGTCCCTTCTGCTCCGCGGCCAGAACCTCGTCCCGCTCCCGCC
>Ga0315549_1004279_pt1 | contig 12134 bp, 15 predicted proteins | sample SalMarSW160200MG_FD_203101 | JGI IMG/M metagenome (GOLD analysis project Ga0315549, IMG submission 203101) | Salt marsh sediment microbial communities from the Plum Island Ecosystem LTER, Massachusetts, United States - Salt Marsh Sediment SW1601-200 ... | reverse complement strand
CCATTCCTACACGATTTATCGCATAGGAAACCCAGAGATCGCGTGGTTCAAATCCCGCCCCTGCTATCTGGATTTGAACAGTTCAAATCCCTGCTATTAAAATTAACATGAAAAAACAATTAAGAAAAAACTGGTGGCTCGGATTTTTTGGTTTTTTTGGATTTAATGGAATCCCTGAATTGCTTACCCAGGATTGGTTTGGAATGCTTTGGCTGTTATGGTTTATTTGGTTTATTTACTTCATTCCAGAAAAGAATAAACCTTAAAAGTCTTTGAAGTATTTTATTTATATGCCCACTTCGCATAATGGTATTGCATCGGATTGCTAACTGGAAGAACCTAGGTTCTTCTACGATAACATCTCCTAAAGACGTCGCTGACGCGATATTGAGATAAGGTAAACATCCGAGCCCTTCGGGGCCCGCAGGTTCGATTCCTGCAGTGGGCGTTTTTTACTTGCCGAAGGCAAATTAATTCTGCAGGAATTCTTGACAAAATTCAAGAGTAATTATGCTCATGAGAATACATATAGCATAGGGCGTTTTGATAAGAGATTTTATAAAATCTTCTGCCCAAATAGACCTATGAATGTTTACAAAATCTCGATTGTGATTTTTTATGATAAAAGTGACATATTGATACAAGATAGAAAAGATTTTAACATAATAAGATTTGGAGAAGAATATGGTTTCTTTGGGGGGAAAATAAAAGAAGGAGAAACCCCGGAACAAGCATTAAAAAGAGAAATAAAAGAAGAACTTAATATAAAAATTAAAGATTATGTTTTTTTTTAAAAAATATGTTCAAAAATTTAAAAAATTCAATGCAATCATTGAAAGAAATGTTTTTATCGCCCCTATGCCAAATATAAAAAATCTTAAAGTAGATGAAGGAAAACCATTTATTACCCAATTTAAAAAAAGTTTTAACCTTAAGATGATGCCGGGAGATATTGATATTTTAAAAGAAATCTATCAATCATTAAACAAAAAGAGTAATTTATTCTGAAACAATTATTTTATAAACTTCTTTTCTTTCTTTTTTCTGTAAAAAGAGGAAGATGAACGCTGCAATAATTGCACTGGTTGGAATAATTTTTCTTATTGCAAATTATTTTTTATACGGCAGATTTATTGAGAAAAAAATAAAACCCACAAACAAAAAAACCCCTGCTTTTATAAATAAGGACAAGACAGATTTTTATCCTGCCAACAAATTCTTCTTGTTCGGGCATCATTTTGCGTCGATTGCAGGTGCAGGGCCGATTATAGGACCTATTTTAGCAGTGTCTTATTTCGGATGGCTGGCTGTTTCCCTGTGGATTATATTGGGCACAGTATTTATCGGAGCTGTCCATGATTATTTATCCCTGATGCTCTCTGTCAAAAATAAAGGTGAGGGAATTGCAAGAATCTCCGGAGAGAGCATAAACAAACGTTCAGGAAAAGTTTTTGCAATAATGATTTATCTGACTTTGATGCTCATTGTCACTGTTTTTTCTGCTTCTGCTGCAGACAGCATAATTGCGCAGCCAAGTTTGGTAATTCCGATAATCGCTATTTCTGTAATTGCTGTTATTTTAGGGCTGGCTGTTTATAAATTCAAGAAAAATGTTTTAATTTCAAGTTTAATTGCTCTTGCTTTTGCTTTCTTTTTTATGTGGGTAGGATATAAAGTTCCGGTGATTCTGCCTTTCTCATTAGGAATTCAGAGAGTATTCTGGATAACAATCCTGATTGGTTACGGGGCAATTGCATCTTTAATTCCTGTCTGGATATTCCTTCAACCAAGAGATTATTTAAGTGCAATTCAGTTAATTTTATTTTTAGGCCTTGGATTTGTATCTATTTTTATTGTTCAGCCTGATGTAAATATTCCTTTGATAATTAAAGGCAATTTTCCGATGTGGCCAATTTTGTTCATAACTGTGGCATGCGGTGCTGTTTCAGGATTTCACTCGCTGGTTGCCTCAGGCACGACATCAAAACAACTGGCAAGTGAAAGGCACGGAAAATTTATTGGTTACGGGGGCATGGTTGCAGAAGGATTGCTGGCTCTGTTAGTGCTATTGTTTGTCGGAAGCCTGGCCTGGAATTCCGGCTCATTAAATTTTATTGATTCCCTGAATCAGGGATGGGTTATGGCATTTGGAAACGCAGTAGGAAATGTAGTGTCAAGGCTGAACATATCTTTCCTGACATTTGCCATTGCAAGTTTAATAGGAGTATTTATGGTTAACCAGTTTATTATGACTTCTCTGGACACCTCCACAAGAATTTCAAGATTGGTAATTGCAGATACATTCAACAAAAAGATTTTCAAAAATAAATTATTCGGAGTCCTTATCACAGTAATTCCTGCCCTTATACTTGCAGTTACAAATTCCTATGCAACTATCTGGAGATTGTTTGGAACTGCAAATCAGCTGATTGCTGCAATTGCCCTGATAACTATCTCTGCTTATTTTGTCGAGCATAAAAAGCACATAAAATTCCTGATTATTCCTACTGCGTTCATGATGGTAACAACAATCGGGGCTCTTTTATACGGGCTATTCAACAAAGCAGGTTATATATTCACAGGAAATTGGGTATTGGCAATAGTTTCCCTGGTCTTAATTGTATTGGCTGTGATTGTTTCTTATGAAGGCGTTAAGGTTGTGAAAGAATACAGGAAGAGAATTTAGTCAGTTCCCGACATCACTCGTCTTTTTGTAATTAATATAAAGTTTATTAAGGATTTCCAAAAGCTGTTTTCTCTGCTCTGCAGTGCCAAGCCCTTTCCAATCAAGAACCACAAAATCAATTTCTTCTTCTGTTTTATCCATTGCTTCTCTTACCATTTCTTCTGTCAGGGGAAAAACATACCGGGGGATGACATGCGAGATTGCAACATTTGATTTTAACTGCAACTTGTTGAAATTCGGGCAGTAGTGCGGTCCTCCGATTCCGATTGCAATTTCATTGTAAGGGTTTGGTTTAAAATTCTGAATTGTTTCTAAGATGGTTTTTGCAAGAATAAATCCTGCTCTTCTGTCTTCCCATTCTGTCTGCGTAGAGCCGATTTCAATGAAGATACAGGGTTTATTAATTAAAGGACCGTGATGGGTGCATTCTAATGTAACTTTATATCTCTGTCCTAATCCTGAAGCCACCACATTTTTATCTAAATTCTCAAAAAGCTGTTTCTGGAACTGCGCAGAAGTTCTGCAGAGTTTTCCGCTTTCTCCTCCTAATTCCGCATTTCTGAAGTTGCCGGGTGCATGAACTGAAAGAGTTTTTTCTTTTTTTTCTGATTCGTGCTTTGATGCAAAAATTATAAAATCATATCTGCTGATTTTTTCCATATCAATATTTTCTGTATAGATGATTTCATCTTCAACCAGATAAAAATTAAAATTCTCCTGCGGAAACTGGGAGAGCTGGGTTGTGATATTTATTCCTGCCCTGTCTTTCTTGCTCGCGACAATTAGATACTTCTGGAACATGGTATTATTAATAATAAATTATTTAAAGATTTTTTGATGATGAAAAATATGGGTTTGAAAGTTAAGAAGAAAGGAATAACTTTATAAAATCAAATATTTGACTTAAAATATGGCTGGAGAATTTTATGAAGTTGATGCAGAAAAAGAATTTATGGTAGTTGAATATCCTGATAAAGTTGAGACGGGGGAATTTCAACTTGTATGGGAGTGGGAATTTTAAATAATCAATTAAAAAAAGGTTACCTAGGCCATTATATTAGTTTTGATACAACTTCAGAATCTTTAGTAAATAAGGCAGTAAGCGAAGCTAAGGATCTTGGTGACTTAGAAGTTGCATTAGCAGGAAATATCCCTTTAAGTAAAGAAGATGCAAGAATTAATAAAATTAATCTTGATGAAAATTTAAGAAGTTTCAGAGAACATAGGAAGTGGACTTTAGAGATGATTAAATCAAAAGGGATTTCCTCAAAAAAGATTCAAAATTATCTTCAAAAATACCATATTAGTGATTCTTATAGCATCTTTATTGATACTGGGAAAGGAATAATTGAAATTGAAAAAGAAAAACTTGAAGAAATAGAATAGTCCCTTAAGATGAATTGGATTTAATCGCTGTTATGTGCCCAGAGCCGAAGTGCAATAATTTTTGCTTTGCAAAAATTGGTGAAGAGTTCGTCCCAGACACATAATTAAAAATAAAAGAATAAAAAATTTTAATTTACAGAAGAAATCTTATCAATTAGAAGTCTGTTCTTGACTCTCTTCGGCAGTCTCTTTTTTCTCTTCTATTTTTTCCTCTTCTTTTTCCTCTGTTTGACTTTCCGAAGTACTTTCAGAAGTCTCTTCTCCTGGTTTGTTATTTTCTTCTTCCATAATAAGAGGTAGTTTATCCTGACTATAAAAGTGTTTCGGTTTGTGTATCTGAATAAATTGAACATAAATGCTGTTACGCATTCTTATCAAAAAGATAAAGATATAAAAATATTCTTTAACACCTATATATATGCACGAAATTATCCGGCTTTTAATCGGAATTGCTGTATTGGGTTTGGCTTTTCCTATTGGAACTCTGCTCGCTAAAAAAACAAAAGAGGAATTAAAGCAGGGGGAAAAATGGTTCAGATTAATTGTAATTCTCGGGTTAATTGGAGGGGTTGTCGGGCTTATAATTGGCGATGATGTTCTGCTGTTCAGCTTTTTCTTTATTGCAATTGTGACAAGCCAGAGTTTGATAAAGCAGAAGTAATTCTATTATATAGTAATTTAATAGTAGTAAATAACCAAAAGATTTATAAATATATTCTGAGTATATAAATCGAATTAAAAATGGCAGAAAAAATCTTAACAAAGGATTCACAACTTCGTTGTGCTTTTTGTAATAGGGAACTTGGAGAAAATGATTCTTTTAAAACGGCTATAGTCGAAAAATGGAGAAATGGACGTTATGAACCAGTATCTCTTGTTACTCTTTGCAATGGCCCTTCATTAGATGAAGCAAAAAAGTCCGGATTACTTCCTAGAAATTATGGATTTCCCTTATCTCTTCCAGAAGAGGATATAGAGTATTTTAAAGTTATTAGACTTTGTAAAGATGTTTTTGAGGCGTTAAATACAAGATATGAAGGAGCTGGGTTAGTAAAAGCTGTTCATATAATAGAAGGAGATTAAGTTAAAGAAAATTTCTTTTACAGTTTAGCCCTGAGTATTATTGTGCATAACAGATTTTTAACGAAATTCATTAATTATAAAAACTTCTTTCTGATATTATTTTTATGACAATCAAATTCGGACCTGCCGGGATTGGGGCTGTAAAAGATGCTGAGGAAAATCTGGAAGCTTACAGCAAATTCGGATTAAAAGCATGCGAAATTGCATTTACATATGGAATTTATATTAAAAGAGAAGAAGATGCAAAGAGAATAGGAAGATGCGCGGAAAAACTGGGAATTCAGCTGAGCATTCATGCTCCTTACTGGATTAATCTGAATTCTGATGACATTAAAAAAGTAAAAGAGAGCCAACAGAGAATTTTAAAATGTACAGAGATAGGACATCTTCTCAGAGCTAAAAGAGTGATATTTCATCCTGGATTTTACGGCAAGAACAAGGAACATGCTTTTGACAATATTAAATTAAGGATTAAAGAAATGCTGGAATATAGCAAAGAAAAAAAATGGAATATTGAACTTTGTCCTGAAACCATGGGAAAGGTGAATGTCTTTGGAAGCACAGAGGAAATTTCAGAATTAGCAAAAGAAACAGGCTGCGGATTTTGTCTTGATTTTGCACACATTCTTGCAAGGGAAAAAAGAGTGGAATGGAAAAAAATAGAAAAACTATTTCCGCAGAAAAACTGGCACTGTCATTTTTCAGGAATTGAATACGGAGAAAAAGGAGAAAAACGCCACAAGAAGACTGAAAGAGAAGACTGGAAGCATCTTCTTGAAAATCTTCCAAAAAACAAAAATATAACAATAATAAATGAATCTCCGGATAATATAAAAGATAGTCTTGAAGGTTTGAAAATTTGGGAAGAGATGGGAAAATAAGAGATTTGATATATTCTATTAACCAAAAGATTTATAAGTTTTGAGCAGCCTATATAGACATATACGCTCACCATTGCTTGCAATGGGTGAGCACTTTTTTAAAATGAAAAGTATTTCTATATTTATAGATGGGAATAATTTTTATCATGGTTTACGAAGCATATATGGCAAAGATAAAAGTTTGAAAGATTTTAATTTCGGAAAGTTTATTGAACATCTTTCCAGAAGTAGAAAGATTGTGGAAATTTTCTATTATAATGCAAAATTAGATAAAAGCCATGATAAAGACAAATTTGAAAGTCAAAAAGAATTTTTTGATAAACTGGCATTAATTCCAAAACTCAATTTAATTTTATGTAAACTCTTAAAAAGAAAAATTAAAGGAACAAAAAAATATTATTATGTGATTAAAGAAGATGATATTCATATGGCTGTTGATATTGTTGAAGGCGCTTATGAAAATAAATTTGATATTGCAATAATTATTTCTGGTGACGGCGATTTTGTCCCAGCTGTTCTCTCTGTGAAGAAGAAAGAGAAAGAAGTTGAAAATATTTACTTTAAGAAAAGTTCATCAAGAAATTTAAAAAATCATTGTGATTACTCCTTAGAATTGACAAAAAAAATTCTGGATGGTTTTTTTAATTAAAATGTTATACTTAATAGGATTGGGGCTTAATTTTGACGGAATTTCAAAATTTGGATTAGCTGTTGCTAAAAAATGCAAAAAAATTTATCTGGAAAATTACACAGTGGACTTTCCATATTCAAAAATACAGCTGGAAGAAGTCATCGGAAAAAAAATAACTGAAGCAGACAGGGATTTTGTTGAAGGGCTGGAAATTATTGATGAAGCAGAAAAATGCGATGTTGCCCTGCTTGTTTACGGAAGCCCTTTAACTGCAACCACACATATTACACTTTTAGAGGAAGCAAAAAAAAGCAGAATCAGGACAAAAGTTATTTACAGTGCTTCTGTTTTCGATGCTGTTGCAGAAACAGGATTGCAATTATATAAATTTGGTAAGATTACTAGCATGCCTGCCTGGAAAAAATCTTACGAGCCTGACAGCTTTATGAAAATCGTGCAGGAAAATATGTCAATGAAGGCACATAGTTTAATCCTGGCTGATATTGGATTAGAATTTCAAGATGCTCTGAAACAGCTTGAAAAAGCTGCAAAAAAATATGAAGTTAAATTAAGCAAAATAGTCTTATGCCAAGTGCTAGGAACTCAAAATAGAAAAATCTCCTATAAAACAATTGAAGAATTTAAAGAATTCTCAGGAGTTAGAAAACCTTACTGCATAATTATTCCAAGCAAACTGCATTTTATGGAGAAAGAGTTCTTGGATATGCTTTAGGTGGTGTTCTTCCAAACATAAGATTATATGCAGCCTTATTTAACTGCTCAGCATTATTGGGATTTATATTATATTCTGTACAAACTTCTGAATTATTCATCAGTTCGTTTTTAATTTTATTAAATTCTTTAATTTCTTCATCAGTAAAGTTGCTTATTTTTTTATTGAGATTCTTCACTTTATTAAATGAGGGGAAAGATACTTTTAAATTTTTAGTTTAATTAAATATCTTTAAAAATATTGGATTCTATTGCTTTAATATGTATGATTTTAAGAAGGTTGAAATAGAAGCAAGAAAAGTATGGAAAAAGTATGATAAAGAAATAAAAAAAGCTGTACAAGATAATCCTAAAAAAAAGATTTTCTCTTTTCTTGAAGGACCTCCCTCTGCAAATGCCCCTCCTGGATTGCATCATTTAGAAGTCAGAACTTATAAAGACATAATTTGTAAATATAAATTCATGCAGGGGTTTTCTGTTCCCAGAAAAGGTGGTTGGGATTGCCATGGCTTACCTGTTGAAGTACAAGTTGAAAAACAGCTTAATTTATCTGATAAAAAGGCAGTCATAAATTATGGAGTAAACAAATTTATAGAACAAGCAAGAAAAAGTGTTTTTTCTAATATTAAAAATTGGGAGAAATCAACAGAAGAACTAAACTATTGGATTGATTTAGAAAAACCCTATGTTACCCTAGAGAATGATTATATTGAAAGTGTTTGGTGGAGTTTAAAAGAACTATATGATAAAAAAATGCTTTATGAAGGATACAAAGTTGTTCCTTTTTGTCCTAGATGCGGAACTCCTTTATCAAGTCATGAAGTTGCCCAAGGTTATAAGGACGTAAAAGAAGATTCGGTTTATATTGCATTCAGAGTTAAAGGAAAGAAAAATGAATACATTCTAGCGTGGACAACTACTGCATGGACCTTGCCAGGAAATGTTGCTTTAGCTGTAGGAGACAAAATAGATTATGTAAAACTAAAACTTCCTGACGGAGATAAGATTATTCTGGCAAAAGAAAAATCATCTTTGGTTAAAGGAGAAGTTATTGAAAAATTCAAGGGAAAAGATTTAGTTGGTTTAGAGTATGAACCTCTTTATGATATTAAAGAAGCTAAAAATGAAAATTCCCACAAAATAATCTCTGCTGATTTTGTTACAACAGAAGATGGAACAGGAATTGTTCATACTGCAGTTATGTATGGGGAAGATGACTATGCCGCAGGTAAAAAAGCAGGATTACCAGAAGTTCACACTGTTGGAGAAGATGGAAAATTCTTAGGTATTGCCCCTGAATTTATCAGAGGAAAGTTTGTAAAATCTGCTGAAAAAGATATAATAGAAGATTTGAGAAAAAGGCATCTTTTATTTAAAACAGAAAAATTTATGCATTCTTATCCTTTTTGCTGGAGATGTGATTCTCCTCTTTTATACTATGGAATAAATTCCTGGTTTATCAAAGTTGAGGATATAAGAGATAAATTACTAAAACTGAATAAAGAAATAAACTGGGAGCCTAAGCATATAAGAGACGGGAGATTTGGAAAATGGCTTGAAGGTGCAAAAGACTGGGCACTCTCGCGTTTTAAATTCTGGGGAACTCCGCTTCCAATCTGGAGATGCGAATGCGGGAAGGAAAAAATTATCGGAAGCATTGAAGAATTAAAAAAGAATTCTTCAAAAAAAATAACTGGAAAAATTGACTTGCACAAACCTTGGATAGATAATATTAAACTTAAATGTAAATGTGGAAAAGAAATGAAGAGAATCCCAGATGTTATTGATTGCTGGTATGACTCTGGAAGTGCTAGTTTTGCACAGTTTCACTATCCTTTTGAAAATAAAAAGGAATTTGAAAGAAGATTTCCATATGAATATATTTCAGAAGCAATAGATCAAACAAGAGGGTGGTTTTATACTTTGCATGTTTTAGCAGCCATTTTATTTGATAAACCTTCTTATAAAAATGTAATCTGTGCAGGACATATTGTTGATGAACAAGGGGAAAAAATGAGCAAGAGCAAAGGAAATATAATAAAACCAGAAGACATGATTGAAAAAACAGGAGTTGATGCAATTCGCCTTCAATTTTGCACTTCTGATGCAGGAAATCAAAAAAGATTTTCTTTTAACTTAATAAGAGAATCTGTAATTCCTTTTTTAACAGTATTGTATAATTGTAATCCATATTATAATCAATTAGAAAATAAAAAATGTTCAATGAAAATTGAAGATAAATGGATTTTAAGTAAATTAAATATTTTAATTGAAGAAGTTACAGAAGATTTAGAAAATTATTTGCTAAATCCTCCTTTTGAAAAGATATTAAAATTTGTTGTTAAAGATTTTTCAAGAGGCTATATTAAAATGACTCGTGATAGAGAGGACACTCAAAAAATAGTTGGAGAAATTCTGAAAAAAATCTCTTTAATGCTGGCGCCTTTTGCACCTTATATTTCAGAATATCTTTATCAAAACTTTGAAAAAGATTCTGTCCATCTATCCAGCTGGCCCAAAGCTGACAGAAAAAAGATTGACAAAAAATTAGAAAAAGATTTTGAAAATCTGGTTCAGATAATTGAAAAGGGGCTTGCTGCCAGGGACAAGGCAGGAATTGGATTAAAATGGCCCTTGGCTAAAGCAGTTGTGAAAGGTGCTGAGTTAAAAACAGAAATGCAGAAAATTGCAGAAAAACAGCTGAATGCCAAGAGAGTTCTATTAAAGAAAGGAAAGGAATTTGAAGTTACATTTGATACAAATTTAACCCCTGAACTTGAAGCAGAAGGTTATGCCCGTGAGATTTCAAGAATTATTCAGGCATTCAGAAAAAATTTAGGGCTGAATAAAAAAGACAAGGTTGAAACTGTTATAATTACCGACGATAAATTTAAAGATATCCTTGAACTGCAGAGAGGATACATTAGAGAAAGAACAAATTCAAAAAGACTGGAGATTGTTACAACTGAAAAGGAAAAATTTAAAAACAAAACAGACTTCAAGATAAAAGATAAAAGGGGAACAATAGCGATTATTTGCTACTAACAGGTAATCCAATAAGATTACTCTTTTATCATAATAATATTTAAAAATAAACACAAACTCGGAACTTAAATGATAGTTAAAGAAGAATTTTTAAGCAGACTAAGAAAGATATTTGACTTGAATCTTTATGAAGTGAAAGTCTGGGCTGCATTGCTGTCAAGAGGAACATCAACTGCAGGAGAACTGAGCAATATTTCAGATGTTCCGCGTTCGAGAACTTATGATATTCTGGAAAGCCTTGAGAAGAAAGGATTTATTATTATGAAACTTGGGAAACCAATCAAGTTTGTGGCACTGAAACCCGAAGAAGTTGTTGAGAGAGTCAAAAGAAATTTAATGAGGACTGCCAAGGAAAGAACTCAGAGACTGGAATCCATGAGGGGGGATGAAGTTTTGGAAGAACTGAATCTTTTGTTTACCAAAGGAATAAAATTTGTTGAACCCTCTGAATTATCCGGAAGTTTGAGAGGAAGGCAGAATCTTTACAATCATCTGGACATGATGGTAAGAGAGGCTGAAAAGACAATCACAATTGTAACAACAGCAGAAGGGCTTAACAGAAAACTTGAAGCACTGATGCCGAGCCTGGACAAATGCAAAAGAAGAGGCGTTAAGATAAGAATTGCAGCGCCGGTTGACAAAAACAATCTGAAAGTTGCGAGAGAACTGAAGAGAGTTGCCGAAGTCAGAAATATGGAGAAAATAAAAGCGAGATTTGTGATTATTGATTCCAACCAGCTGATGTTTATGCTTCTGGATGATGAAAAATTCCATCAGAATTATGATATCGGCATCTGGATAAATACAGAATTCTTTGCCCAGGCTCTTGAACAGATGTTTGAACTTGCCTGGAAAGAAATGAAAGTTGTGAAGTAAAAAGAGTGAAAAATGTTAAACAATATTATAGACTGGTAGAAAGTTGGGAAGTAAATTCTGACTATAATTTAACAAGTAAAATAGTCTTCTTACAATTAATAATTACCCAAATAATAAACTTTACAAATCTCTTCAAATATTACTATCTCTCGCAATCTCTTTCCACTTCAGTCCCCACTAACAAATTAAATAAAAAAATAAAAAATAAAAATCAAAAAAAATTATATTTTAAGTACAGCCAGGATTAAACCCAAAAGTGTTGTAACTACAACAACCCAGCCTGCGATTACATTGACAACACCTATATAAGGCACACTCAGTGTTCCGCCAATCAGACCGAATCCTACAGCCAAAGCAACTAAAATTTCTGTCAGCCATACTACAAAGTTTAACACCTTGGAATTTTGTTTTGCCATTCATACCTCCTTTTGATTTAATTATACAAATCTTAAAAAGAAAAACACTTTAAATAAGTTTTGATTATCTCTTCCTCGCTGTTTTTCTTTTTTTCTTGGCAGTCTTTTTTCTTTTCTTTTTTTTCTCTCCTCCGACAATCCCCGAAAGTGTCGCCTTATAGCTTATCGGCGCCTGAGCAGATACAAGATTTATTTCTCTGTTTGAAATTCTCTTTGCCAGTCTTATTGTATCTCTTATTGCCTTATTCAGCCTCTGAAGTTCTTTGTTGGTTTTCTTCACAGAAGCCATAATCGCTCTTTGGGAGATTTTCCCGAAGAAAAATCTTTTGCACTCCGCATCAAACTCATCCAGCAATGCCTGCTTTTCATCCTGCCTTGCACGAATAAGTTCCCCAGCA
>Ga0315549_1004277_pt1 | contig 12136 bp, 8 predicted proteins | sample SalMarSW160200MG_FD_203101 | JGI IMG/M metagenome (GOLD analysis project Ga0315549, IMG submission 203101) | Salt marsh sediment microbial communities from the Plum Island Ecosystem LTER, Massachusetts, United States - Salt Marsh Sediment SW1601-200 ... | reverse complement strand
AATACCCAGGGCTCGGTACACGGTGTCTTTGTCCAAGACAGCATGGCATATCTGGCTGATCACAAGTATGACCTTCAAGTTGTAAATATCAATGACCCAACAAATCCTGAACTTGCGGCCACCTACACTACCCCGGGCCATACCTGTGATGTCTTCCTCAGGTACAACATCGTTTTTATGGCCGATGAGAATTCACTGATATTGCTGGAAAGCGATTTCCATCAAGGGTGCTGTGTTAATCGGGGCAACGTCAACGGAGAGAATGGGATTAACGTGGCTGACCTGACCTACTTGGTTGACTATCTCTTCCGGTCCGGCCCTCCGCCGCCGTGCGAAGAGGAGGGAGATGTCAATGGCGACTGTCAAATCAACGTAGCCGACCTGACTTATCTGGTTGACTATCTGTTCAGGGGTGGTCCAGCACCACCGCCATGTCCGTAGATTTGACCGTCCGCAAGGCGAAGGGGTTAATTCGTGGGCGGCAGCTCGCCATAAGCGAGTCCACATCTGCGCTGTCTTTATTCTGCATCTACGGCAACCTAAATCGAAAACCTCCAACCGCAGTAGAACTCCTTGCCGGCCGCCTCATCAGGTGGGCAGGCAATACACTCGGTCATGATCCTTGCATCGATAGTCTTGGCAAACCCGGAGTACTCCACAATGCCCACCGATTTGCATGGAAACAGCATAGGAGGACAGGTGCTTCTGTCACTTGCCAATAATCGGTTACACTCGTCCTAAATGCAGGGCAAGTCTGACTTTGGTTGCACCATGTATAAGAATATATTAGCTTCTAAATATGAAGATACTGACCCGCTATATCTTGAAAGAGCACATAGGGCCTTTTCTGTTTGCCTTTTTTACGGTGACCTTTCTTTTGATTATTGACTTTGTTCCCAGAATCGTCAACAGCATTTTGGACAAGGACTTGCCGGTCTCAATCGTTTTCGAGCTGATCGGACTCAACCTGGCCTGGATGATTGCACTTTCGGTACCGATGTCGGTACTGGTAGCAACTCTGATGGCTTTTGGCCGCTTAACCTCCGATTCTGAAGTTACCGCCCTTAAGGCCTCTGGCGTGAATCTGCTGCGGATCATTATTCCCTTACTGGTGGCCGCAGGAGTTATTACGGTGGCTATGATTGAGTTTAACGACAAGATTCTACCCGATCTCAACAAGAGAGCTCGTCTTTTACGTGCTGATATCTCAATCATGCGACCGACTTTGGTGTTTCGGTCCGGTATTTTCATCTCCGAAATACCCGGTTATCTGATTCTCATTGATAAAATAGACCACGCTACCTCACGGATTAAGGGGGTGCGTATTACCGATATCAAGGACCCCAATATTACGCAGATCATTGTGGCCGAATCCGGTTTGCTGGAGATGACAGATAATGGAAAGAATATGCGCTTCACGCTCTACAACGGCGAGATGCACTCACTGGATGCAAAGGACCCCAATAACTACCACAAGATTGATTTTGAAAAACAAGTTGTCAATATCTCCGGCACCGGCTCCGAACTGGTTCGCCACGACACCGACTACCGGACTGACCGCGAAATGCCGATCGCCCAGATGCAGGCGAATGTCAACCGGGCACGGGCAGCTATCACCCCCTTTCGAGAAAGAATAACTCAAGCCCTCACCGCTAAATTCGACTTCCTCTTCTTAGACAGCTTTGCTTATCCTACTGCTGACACTATCAGTGACTCAGCGGCGTTGTCGCTTGTCCAGAATGATGCTGCCGTGTTGAGGCGTCAGGTAACCACAAGTAGACAACAGATCAAGGCTCAGCGGAAAGTGATGAACAAATACACCATTGAAATCTACAAGAAGTATTCGATCCCGGCAGCGTCGCTGGCTTTCATCCTGATCGGCGCACCTTTAGGGGTGCTTTCGAAACGAGGTGGTATGGGGATGGCCATTGCCATTTCGATTCTGCTGTTTACTATTTACTGGGCCTTTCTCATCGGCGGCGAGGACTTGGCCGACCGCGGCCTGGTATCGCCGTTCTGGGCTATGTGGGGCGCTAATATCTTGTTGGGTGGAATCGGCCTATATCTGTTGTATATCGTCGTCACTGAAAAGCTATTTTTTGGTTTTTTCAGAAAGGTAAACCCACGGCCACATGATTAAAAAAATCGACCTGTATTTGTTGAAGTCATTTTTCATCTCCTTAGCAGTAGTCACCGTAGCTGTTGGGCTGACCATCATTGTCATCAATGTAGTGGAAGAACTGCGGGATTTCATTGACCATAACGTTCCCCTAACCAGTATCATTGAATACTACGTTTATTTTGGCGGGTGGGTGATCAAGTCGTTTCTACCGATGTTTGTGCTGCTGGCCACGCTTTTTTCGGTTTCAATACTGGCCCGGCGAAACGAAATTCTGGCGATGACGACCTCCGGGGTGTCCCTCTACCGCATCATTCTCCCGTACCTTGTGACTGCCATAATACTTTCGCTCGGCCACATATACTACAACGAATACCTGTACCCTCCGGCCAACAGAAGACGACTGGAGATAAAGGAATTCACGATTGAGAAAAGATCGAAGCAAGCTCTCAGCCGCGTGTCGAAAATTTACCGTCAGATTAAACCAGGACACTTTTATACCATCGCCAGTTTCAACGTCGATCGTGGAGTAGGCAAAGACCTCAAAGTTTATAAAACCAACGAAAACCGACTTAGCCAGATTACCACAGCTCCTGAGGTGTACTATCGTGACCACCGGTGGATGGCCAAAAACGGGGTCGTTCGTACCTTTCACGATTCCGCCGACGAGTCGTATTCCGAGTTTACTGAGATGACCTTGCTCGATATCAAAGATAAGCCAGAGGATTTCGCCAAACGGATCGGTAAACCGGAGGATATGAGCTACCATGAGCTGAAGGATTACATCGACTTGATGAAGTGCACCGGTGGGCCGTACCTCCGCGAATCGATCGACCTCGACATAAAACTTTCCTACCCCTTGGCTTCTATTATCGTGGTTTTAATAAGCATCCCGTTTGCCTCCAATCCGCGCCGGGGAGGGATAGCTGTTTCCATAGCAGTCGGGTCGCTCATCTCTCTGGTTTACTTTGTCCTTTTCCGAATACTGCAGTCTGCCGGATACAACGAAAAGATTCCCAAAGAAATGGCGGTCTGGGGAGTTAATGGTCTTTTCTTTGTTATCGGGCTGGTAGGGTTGTTGAAAGCGAGGAAATAATGCCGCATTCTGATCATGAAAAAAATCGGAAAGCCTGGAACGAGATGACGGAGGTGCATTTCAAACACCCCGATTACAAGGTAAAAGAACTTCTTGAAGGCCAGTCTACTCTGAAGTCTATTGAGCTTACTGAGGTATGCGATGTCTACGACAAGACGCTGCTGCATTTGATGTGCCAATTCGGACTGGACACCCTTTCCTGGGTGCGGCGAGGAGCAATAGTCACGGGCGTTGACATCTCCGACAAATCCATTGAACGTGCCAACGAACTGAAAGAAAAGGCGGGCTTGCCCGCCGAGTTCGTTCGCAGTGACATCCTGGACCTAGTAGGCAGGATTGGCAACAAGTTCGATATTGTGTTCCAATCATACGGCACTCACTGCTGGATTTTAGATATAGACAAGTGGGCGCAAGTGGTGGCTCACTACCTCAAGCCGGGTGGCATCTTTTATATAATTGACGATCATCCGATCATACAGGTCTTTGAAGTGGAGAACGGATCCTATTTCGGCACGGCGCCGGAGCGATACTTAAACGGACGGGACTATTGCGACCGCTCTTATATCATCAAAAACGAGCTGGTCGAGTGGCAACACACACTGGCGAGCATTGTCAATGCCCTGATAAAAGCCGGGCTGACGATTGAGTTGCTCAATGAGTTTGATAAGAGTTATTACCCTGTCCACGAGGACTGGTATGAAGAAGACGGTTACTGGTATCCGCCAGGCGGCCCGTCAAAGTATCCCCTGATGTTTTCGTTGAAAGCAAGAAAAGGTTGATAGCCACTTTGTAATGCCTGTTAAACGGCATTAAGACCAATTTGCTATCAAAGATCAAGTTTTGAAATTCTGTACTGTCATTCCTGCGAAAGGGCTTGTTGAAAAACACAGCAAGCGTCATAGCGAGTAGTCCGCCTGAGGCGGACTACGTAGCTATCTCTTTGTCATTCAATAGCCGAGATTGCTTCACTGTCGCTCGCAATGAAGAGAACGGGACTTTTTCAATACACCCATCAGGAATGAATAATCCGTATTACGAAAGTATGACACGTAGATGATCTTGCGAGGTCGGTAGGGTTCTCCTTCTATGTCAAGTTCTTTCAACCCCGTCAGAAAATCAAGGTAGATGTCTGAATAACCCAGCTACTTGCTCGGTGTGACTAAATCAGTCACTAATGGATGTTTCCTTTTTCGGCCTCGTCTGAATCCCTTGGCGGCTCCTTCGAAAGAAACCGAAGAAGTCTTCGATAAGAGTGTAAACTACAGGCACCACCACCAGCGTCAACAGAGTCGATGAGATAATTCCCCCGATCGCCGCTCGCGCCATTGGGGCTCGTACCTCAGCACCTGGACCAATACCCAACGCTAGGGGCAGCATGCCGAATACCATGGCGAAAGTCGTCATCAAGATCGGTCTCAGACGAATAGGCCCGGCAGTCAAAATAGCATCGAATCTTGGAATACCTTTTTGCCGTTGTTGTTTCACAAAATCGATCAACAGAATAGCATTCTTGGTCACCAGCCCCATCAGCAGGACAATCCCGATCAAGGAGATCATTGAAAACGACGATCCCAGCAGCGCCAGAATAGCCCCAACCAGTGAAAGCGGCAGGGACAACATGATGGAGAGGGGATCGATAAAAGACTCGTATAAGGAGGCCAAAAGAAGATATATGAAGATGATCGCAAGAAATAGAGCCTTGAAGATGCTGGTGAAGGACTCTCTCATTATCTCAGCCGTGCCGACGGGTAAAATCTTGTAGCCGGGGGGCAGTTTTATCTCGTCGGTCTGCTCCTCTATCAGACCTGTCACCGTTCCTGCAAAAGCCGTAGAAAGGACATTAGCATTGACGCGCACTTCCCGCTGGCGATCATAGCGATTGTATTCTCCAATCGCGCTCGTTTTGGTCAGGCGCGCCACACGGTCCAGCGGGATCAAGAGATTACTGTCATCATCATCCTTATTCCGGCTCTCTATGAGGATTCGGCCCACATCGTCTTTGGAGGAACGAAATCCTTCCCCAAGTCTGATACGGACATCGTATTCTTCATCTCCTTCTTTGTAGTGGGTCACGACCTCTCCCTCGACTAAAGACCTGATTGTCATGGCGATCTCACCCAGGTTCAATCCGAGGTCGTTGGCCAACCTGCGGTCGACTTCGATCTGAATTTCTGGCTTACCCTCTTGAAGGGTATTGTCAATGTCCGTCGTTCCCTCAATATCATCAAAGATAGCCTGCACGCGATGGGTCAGCAGCGTCAGTTCCTTGACGTCATCCCCCCGAATGGAAAGCTCAACCGGTTTGTTGCTTCCGCCCTCACCCTCTCCTCGGCCCACCGCATACTTTATCCCCGGCACCGTCCTCAACATAACACGAACAGAGTCCATCAACTGACGGGCCGAGAGCTCCCTCTCGCTTTCATCAGTCAGCTTGACCAGAATCCGGCCCTGCGTCACCGGATCGTTGCCAGCGCCAATGGTAACGTAGGTTGCCGCAACCTCAACCAATCCTTTGACAATCCCTTCCACTTCTTCGAAGCGCTTTGAGGTTTCAGTCAGGTTTGTCCCGGGAGGAGTTTCGATATCTACCGCAAGTTTCGCCTGGTCCATCTCCGCGATGAATTCCGTCCCGATGAATTGAGCTGCAAAGAAAGCGAGCGCAAGTGATAGGATAGCAATCATGACCACCAGCCACCGCGCTCTCAAAGAGCCAGCAAGAAGCTTCTTGTACGCAGGCTTTACAGCTTCGAAAAAGATATTCCAATAACTGAGAACTTTCTCAATCGGCTGCCAGATAACACCAAGCAACCGAGCCACCGCGCCGAGTACACCTTTCCTGTTACCCAACGGTTCCTTTTTCTCAAGATACCGTGAGGAAAGCATCGGTGTCAGCGAGAAGGCCACAAACAACGATATAACAACCGCAAAAGCCACCGACATTCCAAATTGGAAAAAGAATCGCCCCACGATTCCCGACATAAACGCAATCGGTACGAACACTACCACAATGGAAAACGTCGTTGCTACCACCGCCAGGCCTATCTCCTTGGTGCCTGAGAAGGCTGCCGCCATAGCCGATTTGCCTTCCGCCATGTGACGGTAAATGTTTTCAATAACTACAATGGCATCGTCGATCAAAATTCCAACCGCCAGCGACAGCCCCAGAAGGGTCATCATATTAATCGTGAAACCCAGGGCTTTCATCAGCGTGAAGGTGGCAATAAGTGAGATAGGAATGGAAAGACCGGTAATAATGGTCGGACGTATGTTAAGCAAAAACAGAAAGATGACAAAAACTGCCAGAAGCGTACCAAACTCGATATTGAACAAGATTTCGTGGATCGAGTCCTCGATAAAGACAGAGTTGTCATCAACGACCTCAATACGGATATCTGGTGGCAGTTCCTCCTGGAGCCGGATCAATGTCTGTTTGACTCTGTGGGCTAACTCCACTGTGTTGGCTCCCGACTGCTTGATGATGCTCAGTGAGACGGCGGGACGTCCGTTGTAGCGTGACAGCGAGCGTTGCTCCTTGATGGTGTCAGCTACAGCTGCGATGTCCTTTAGATACACCGGAGAGCCGCGCTTGTTCTTGATGATTATATCATCAAACTGCGAGACCTGATCGAGCCTACCGGACATTCGAACCACATATTCGCGGGAGGCCTCATCGACTCGCCCGCCCGGTATCTCCAGGTTGGCGGCCGTGATAGCGCTTTCCACGTCCAATACCGTAACTCCAAACGACTCCATCCTCTCCGGATTGAGGGCTACTGATATTTCACGTTCCTGACCACCGACCAGCGTCACACTGCCCACCCCCGAAATCGATTCCAGTCTCTCTTTGATAACGTTTTTGACAAGTTCCGTTATATCTTTGGGTGATCGTTCGCCGGAGATGGCAATTGAAAGGATCGGTATGGCCATCGGGTCGAACTGGCTGATAACCGGTTCTTCAATATCCTCAGGAAGGTCGGCCCGAATGCCAGAAATCTTCTCGCGCACGTCCTGGGTCGCCTCAATTGCCTTTCGCTCCAGTTCAAACTCGATGATGACCAGCGAGTAGCCTTCCAGTGATCGCGAGGTAATATGGCGGATTCCAGAAACCTCATTGACGGCATCCTCGATCTTCTTGGTCACCTCACTCTCTATCGTCTCTGCCGAGGCGCCGGGATAGACGGTGACAACTGTCGCAATTGGGAAGTCCATTTCAGGAAGGAGATCGACCGACAGCTCCGTATAGGAAAAGACCCCTAAAACCACAAGAGCGCCGATCATCATGGTGGCAAAGACGGGACGCTTGATCGATATGTCCGCCAGCTTCATTGCTCGCCTTCGAATATATCAGTGATAATAACCTTAGTCCCGTCCTGCAAATAGTCCTGACCGAGTGTCACCAGTGTATCGCCCGGAGAAAGACCCGAGGGCACCGCGACACGGCCATCAAACTCGGCGCCGATAGTCACTTCCCTGTCATGAGCTTGACTATTTAAGACAACGAAAACAACGGAACCTCCGCGACGAGTGATCACCGCCTCCCGCGGAATGATCACAACTTCCGTCAACTGCTTCAGCGGCAGATTGACTCGAACGAATTCGCCCGGCCTGAACGCGCCTTCACGATTGTCAAACACTACCTCAACCTGGAAGGTCCTGGTGATCGGGTCAGCCGACCGGGCCACCGACAGAACCGTTCCCTCCGCCGTCTGGCTCTCCCCCCCCGTGGAAACAGTAACCACGGTCCCCGGTGCCACCGACCCGATGTCGGCGGCGTTGACGCCAAACTTTACGCGGAGCCTATCGACCGTGGCGACCGTTGCCAGTTCCTGGCCGGGACCGAGAAAATCGCCTTTGGAGACCTTCAGGGAGGTAACCACACCATCAATGGGCGACTGCACTTCCACCAGTTGCGCGGCGGCCTCGAAACCAGCCTTATTAACCTCGTACTGAGTTTTAGCGGCATCAAACTGCGATTCACTGACCGCTCCCTCTCCGAACAGGTACTCCATTTTCTTGTAGTTCTTCTTTGCGTTTTCATAAAGTGAACGCTCTTGCTGATACTGCGAACTGGGCCCGGACTTGTCGAGAGAAATAAATACCTGGTTGGCCTTGACACTCTGCCCCTCGTGGACATGGACCATCTCAACTGCCTCCGCAATTTTGGCGCGGATGACTGTCTGCTTTTCTCCCTCAAGAGTACCTGTGTACGTTTTAACGATTTCTTCATTAGAAAGTCTAACAATCGTTGCCTCAACCGCTACCGCTGGTCGTTCTTTTTTGACAGTATCCTGGTTGTTTCCGCACGAGCAGACAGCTAAAGAGAGTACCATAAATCCTAACGTTAGCGAGGCATGTTTTATCGATCTCATTAGCGCAGAAGCTCTCCCGTTGGGGTAACGGGTAGCCCACCCCTTGGAGTGAGTCTTCTTAAGCAACGCTGAATCAAGGTTTCTCATCCTACCGCCCGCCACTGGCGGGGTGGGGCACCCATAAAGCCCACGAAAGGTTTTCAAAATGTATTTCATCACCTTATAAAATATCCTATTGCATGTTGAAATCGAGAGTAGTTGCTTTTTTCAATTGAGAACCGGCTGCCCGGAAAGAGAAGAGCGCCTCGGCCTTGGAATTGCGGGCTGCCGTGAGGGCGGCCTGTGCCGAAAGCACTTCCAGCAGCGTTCCTTCGCCGGTCTCATATCTTAAATTAGCAATTCGCATGCCTTCTTCAGCCTGCGCAATGGTCTCTTTCTGAATGTCAAGCGCCTTTTTCGCCTGAACAAGTTGATCGTATGCCCCTTCTACTTCCAATCTAATGTCGTCCTGAAGCTGCTGAGCAGCCAGCCTGGCTTGATTGTATTCCGAATACCGCTGCTTTACCTCGCCCTTCGTGTATCCTCCAGAGAAGATTGGGATCGACAGAGTTATACCAGCCGTCCACGATTCGGCGGTATGTCCGCTCAGGGTGAAATCGTTGGAGGCAGACTCCCAACTATAGCTTGATATCGCGTCCAGGGAGGGATAGTACCCACCCTTGGCTACACGAATCGCCTTGTGTGAGATTTCCGTCAGAAAATCGGCCTGCTGCATTTCGGGACGTCTTGCCAACGCAGTGTCGACCAACGCTCCGAGAAGCGGCAAATCGATCAGCGAAGTGTCACCAACCTCCTCAACCAGCCCAATCGACTCGTTCAAGTCGATGCCAAGAAACGACTTCAGCCGCTTTTCCGACAGCCGAACTTCCGATTCGGCGTTGAGTATGGCCGGTTGAATGTTAGCCTTCTCGACTCTGGCGCGCAAAACCTCGAATTCAGAAACCAATCCCTGCGAATACAGCTTTTCTATCACTTCCAAATTATGGCTGGTTGCTTCAAAGGCTTTCTTAAGAACCGCCAGGCGGGACTTCTCCAAGACAGCTGAATAGAACAACACCTCAGCATTCTGAACCACCGCCGCCTTTGTCGCTTCGGCTTGCCTCTCGGAATACTTCTTGTACAACTTCGCAATCGAAAGGGCCGTAAACACCTTTCCCCCCTGCCAGAGCGGTTGCCTCAGGCTTAGGGAGGCGTTGAAATTGTTGCTAAAACCGGTTTCAATTTCCGTTACCTCATCGTCCATCTTCGCGAAAAAGGAGGGGATAATGAAATTGCGCGAGTAGGATCCGCCGGCCGACAGATTTGGAAGCGCCCCGGCACGGGCCTTGATGATGTCGCTCTGCGCCTTGGAGATTTCCTCCTTTGAGGCAAGGTAGGTACGATTGAATTCGAGGGCTCGGTGACGTACCTGCTCCACCGTCAGCGCGGTTATTGCTGTGGGGACCTCATACAAACCGAAGCCAAGCAAGAGCAAAACTGCAACGCCCGTCTTGATCCACTGTTGACCTCGAGCCGCTTGTTTTATCATAGTATCATTCATGTAACAAAATAGTTCATCTCCGCCTTAGCGGGGTTGTCTTTCTTGTTCGTTCAAAGAGGGAAGTGAAAACCCGCACTTGTTCATCAATATCCACCAGATCCGGGCTCATTTGCTTTCCCAGCGTCAGACCGTCATGTACAGCGAAAGTCAAAACCGCCAACTGTCGTCGCTGCTTTATTGTGCGACCGTACTGGGGACTTAAGCTCTTCGTCACAACCTCAATTATTTCCCGAACCGCCTTGTTAACATGAGCTTTGATTCGGGGAAGTTTCTGCGCCTCAGCCCTGAGATTAAGGTTGTGTCGGGTATGTGGCATACTTCTGCTTGCATCGATTTGGCACAAAAGCCTCAGCACTTCGCCGGGATTGAGGTCCCTATTGACATCAGGTGCAAAGGCGACGGCAAACTGGTCGATTGCTCTTTGGACCAACTTAGAGAAGATTGCCTCCTTGCTTTTGAAGTGGAAATAAAGAGCTCCCTTGGTCAAGCCAGCTCGGTGTGCAATGGCTTCGGTGGTGGTGGCGCGGTACCCCTTCTTGAAAAAGAGGACCTGTGCCGCGTTGAGCAGTTGATCTCGTCGTTCTTCCGCGGGGAGCTTGGGGCTTTGCTTTATACTCAACGTCTTCTGTCGTTTTGCCGCCTTCATAACATACCTACCAGTAAGTATCTAAATACGTATATTATACTTTGTCAAGGAAAATTTCGTTAGAAATCTGTTAGAGCCACTTTTTTCTACGGAATAAGAGCAATAGCCCCAGGATGACTGTCAAAATGAGCAACAGAGCAAAGATATACCCGAATTTCCACTCCAGCTCCGGCATGAAGTCGAAATTCATCCCCCACAGTCCGACCAGAAAGGTCGGTGGAATAAAAAGTACGGTAAAGATGGTCAGGAACTTGATGATCTCATTAGTCTTCGTTGATACCGACGAATAGTACACTTCCAGCGAGGAGTTGAGGATTGCGCGGTGAAAATCGACAATGTCGTTGATGCGAACCAGGTGATCGTGAATGTCGGAGAAGTATCTGGCCGCCTTGCCTGAGATGAGTTTGAACTGTTCCCGTGAGAGACGACTGAGCACCTCCATCTGTGGTATGACGAAACGCTTGAGATGAACAATATCCCGGCGAAGAGTGAAGATTGATTTCAGCGTTTCTTTGTCAGGCCCGTCGAGCACGTCGTCTTCGACCTGGTCGACCTCGTATTCAAGTATATCCAACGTCGTATTATAATTGTCCACTATAGTATCAATCAGGGCGTGAAACAAAAAGTCTACCCCGCGCGACAACAGCCGTTCATCTCGCTCAGCCCGATGGTATAGATAATCGAATATTCGATGTTCGTCGTAATGTACCGTAACCACTGAATTGTGACTGAGAAACATATCGATCTCGCTGATCTTCAAGCCTTCCTCGCGGCCAATGTAGTCCACAATCTGAAACACCAGAAAGAGATAGCGGTCATAGTCGTCAATTTTGGTATGAGGTTTTTCGGCAATTACATCTTCAATTGCTAAAGGGTGAAAATCAAAATCGTGCGTGAGAACAAATGATTCCTCGTCGGTCGGCTTACACAAATCAACCCAGAGCAGGCACTGTTCCTGGCGGGTAAGACGATCAAAATCAGCTAAGCCATCGATCGTCTTAACTTTCTCACCGGGAATGTACAAAAAGGATTTTATCACACTTTCTCTTCCTTCTCTAGCAATGCACCTTCTTCGGAAACTTGATCAAGAATAATTTCGCCTTCATGCTGGGTCTTGATTTCCTTGATCGACACCTTTTCAAAATGCAAGAAAATAATTCCCATCAAGTAAGTTGGGAGTAAATCCAGAAGGTGTAAAGCCAGGGCGCACAAAACCGCATCGGAGCGGTTGATAGAAAACGCAGCCAACGAGGTTGAGACGGCCACCTCGAATGTTCCGGCATTGCCGGGGGTAATAGGAATAGCCAAGGCTATGGTATTAATGATCATCACTGTCGCGGCAGATGCCAGAGGAAGACCAAAGCCA
>Ga0315549_1004274_pt1 | contig 12142 bp, 10 predicted proteins | sample SalMarSW160200MG_FD_203101 | JGI IMG/M metagenome (GOLD analysis project Ga0315549, IMG submission 203101) | Salt marsh sediment microbial communities from the Plum Island Ecosystem LTER, Massachusetts, United States - Salt Marsh Sediment SW1601-200 ... | reverse complement strand
CACCATAATCCAGGTAGAAGATACCGATGGAGGTATGGTAAAATCCCTAACACCAGACCCCTTGAGGATAGCGGAACCCGACCTTAACATTGCCCTTATCCTGTCCTAAGAATGGGGTCCACCTCAATCTCCATCGTTCCCTACCCATCATATTTCCCGGAGAATCTCCTTATCTGTTTCCAGGAACTAATGGTAACCACATTACTATTAACAGCGTCCAACAGTACCTGAGACGTCTGGTTAAGAGGGCCGGTCTGGACAATAGGATTTATTGCCACCTTTTTCGCCATGGATTCGCCACACATACATTGAACAAAGGTGCTAATATCGCTCATATTAGAGAGATTATGGGACATAAAAGTATCGCCACAACGTTGAAGTATACTCATCTCAAGCCTGCAGACCTTCAACGGGAGCATGCTAGATATTCGCCAGTCAAGGGTCTGAATCTAGCTCGCGAGAATATACGCAGCCGAAGTGGGAAGAAACTTGAATGAAAAACTGGGGTCAACCAACACAAGTAATCAATCAAAACCAGTTGTTTTACCAACCCCGTTTTTACAACTATTTTACAACTGGTTAGAGAAGATGGCCTGATGAAAATGGTCAAGGCAACAGGTAAGCCCAGGAAACCAGGAAGACCACGAGTAATACCCAAAGAACTCGAAAATGATGTCGTAAACCTTTATGAGTTGGGATATGGCTATCGCGCTATAACCCGCATCCTCCGTGGCCCCGAGTACGGTATCGATGTCCATTTCAGTTCGGTGAGGAAGGTTTTAATACGCTTGGGTAAGGTTCAGAAGAAGGATATGCCAAAATGAAAACCTATCTTGATCCTGAAGATGTAAGTCTAATGGAAAAGTGTACCGGGTCGATGCGTGACAGGCTGCTTATCAGACTCCTCTTCTATCTTGGTTGCCGGGTATCGGAAGTCCTGGCACTTAAAGTAAGCGATATCGATTTTAAGCAGAAGACTGTAACAATATTACATCTTAAAAAACGTATCAGACTATTGTGCCCCAAATGCAGCGCAAGCCTGGCTAGAAGACACCGCTTTTGCCCGGTGTGCGGAGAAGAGATCGATGATATTACCACTCGAGACCAGAAACACAGGCGTATAAGAGTGTTGCCTATCGATGAAGATACTCTGCGTATAATAGGTAGCTATATTGCTGAATATAAACCTTTGACTACTGATGATAATTGGCGTATCTTCAACATAAATCGACACCGCGCCTGGCAGATAGTGAGAAACTGTGCCAGAAGTGCCGGCATTTCAGGTCTGGTTAATCCTGAAACGGGAAGAATAAGAGGCGTTAGTCCTCATCGTCTCAGGGACGCCTTCAGCGTACACGCGATGAAGCTGGATGACTCGGGCGATGCATTGCGATTGCTTCAAGAACACCTGGGTCACGCCAGTTTTAACACTACGGCGAAGTACCGAAAGATCGCTGGCGAAGAGCACCGCGAATGGTATGAGCGTTTGTGGAGAATAACTACTCCTTAACCTTGCAGATTACAATCCAAGCAATTGTGACCTATGATATCGGGAAGCGTTTTAGCTTACGTTCTATGCTAAGAGATTATGACTTGAAGGTAGCTATATCCAATGTCAAACAATTGACTGTTTTCGTAGTGAAGTATAGAATTAGATAACCAAAAGATGGTAAGAAGGGCAAGATGTTAGACAAGGCCTTCTTTAGCCCTCGTTCGGTAGCCGTAATTGGAGCAGCTCGGGAGCCGCACAAATTGGGGTATTCGGCGCTGCAAAATATTCTCCAGTATGGATTCCAGGGCAGACAGGGAAGCATGATACAGTACCGTGATTACATACTCTCGTACTCCCCATACCAGATGGGGTTTATGAAGCAGAGAGCCGAGGAGTGAGCCTCCTGACCGGCTCACTATCGCTTCCTGTCGAGCTCGTTAGTCAACCCGCTCATCTCAGTGCCGCCGCTCATGATCTGAGCGACTCGCATGCCATTGCCCTTGATACGGAATCCAACAGCTTCCACCATTACCCCGAGCAACTCTGTCTCATTCAGATCGCCTCTCGTCATAGAATCTACATCATTGATACGATATCCCTTTCTGACCTCGCTTCTCTCCGAGACGTTCTAGAAGATGTTTCTATCATGAAAGTCATCCATGGCGCGGACTACGATATCCGCAGTCTTGACCGGCATTGCGGGCTTCACATCCACAACCTGTTCGATACCAGCATCGCCGCCCGTTTCACCGGCATTGCCCAGTTTGGCTTGGCAGCCCTTACCAGAGATTTGCTGGGTATAATCATTAATAAGAGCAAACGACTCCAGCGAGCTGATTGGGGACGACGCCCGCTCTCCACCGAAGCCCTTGAGTATGCCGCTTCCGACGTCCGCCACATCTTCGCCCTGCGAGAGATCCTAGACCAGCGGCTCCGAACCTTAGGACGGACAGCGTGGGTTGCCGAAGAGTGCACCAGAATCGAAGAGGTACGTTTTACCGCGCCAAATATAGAGACCGCATACCTCTCCGTTAAAGGGGCCAAAGCTCTGGATGGACGCGGACTCGCTATCCTCCAGAGTCTTTTTCTATTCCGTGAAGGAGAGGCTCGACGCCAGCATCGGCCACCATTCTTCGTACTACCTGACGCTGCCCTTATCTTCCTTGCCGCTAGTCCCCAAGCAACCCTCTCAGAGGTACCCGGTCTGGGACAAACCGGGTTGAAACGGTTCGGGCAGGGCCTCCAGCAGGCACTACGTAACGGCACAGCTGCTCCACCAGTACACCGCCCGTGTCATATTAGGGCCGTACGCGCCAGCGAAGAACAGGTCCGGCGCCTGAGCCGCCTCAAAGAGTGGCGCACATCACTGGGCTCCAGTCTTTCTCTTGACCCCTCCCTCCTCTGGCCTTTAACCAGCCTTGAACGGCTTGCCAGAGAGCCTGATACGCTGAACGTCGAGTTTACCTCTGATGAAATCCGTCACTGGCAGCGCGATGTTGTCGCTTCTTCTCTCCAGGATTGCGTGGAATCCTTGCATTGATATGGACCAGTTAGAAAACGGGGCTTATCAGAAAGGTGGAATTCCTTGGCGAAGATTGTCCTAGACTTACATGACATTTATAATAAGGGCTTCATGATTGATGCAGAACTAAACAGGGTTATTGTAGAAGCCACAGAAAAGAAGATTGCTTTGGTAGAGATTATTCCCGGCAAAGGGTCGGGACAGCTGAAAAAACGTGTCCTACGATTCTTGCTCAAACCGGAGGTAAAAAAGCTCTATCATCGGCTGGAGAAGGATGACAAGAATTTTGGGAGGGTTTTCATACATTTCAGGCATTAGGCTTTAAACATTGCACTTTGCTTCACGGCTGGTTCTTCCTGATCGGTTTCAAAAGATATTCCAATCTGTTCAGTTTGATTTCATATAGAGCGGATAACAGCATGCCGATTTTCCCCAGAGGGAAACCTTTCCGGTGAAACCAGACCAGGTAAGGTTCCGGCAGGTCACACAGGATGCGATCTTTATATTTCCCGAAAGGCATCCGCACAGATACCAGCTCAACCAATATTTGATGGCCGATGGGGGTGGTGTCCTTATTTTGCTCCATACTAAGTTAAATCCCAATGCACTATATTACAAACCGGTAACAGCCTTGCTCACCAGGGCAATAAGATCGTCGATGCCCAGGCGCTCTCTGGTTTTGGCCATAAATCCGCTTTTATGAGCGAAAGCAATCTCCGGGCGGTCTGCAATCAGGGAAAAATCAACCGGTGTTCCGTCGTAGCGGTAAAGACGCCAGCCCTCACTGCGGCGGTCCAGGGAAATGACAATATCGGGCGGATTTTCTTCCAGGCGGCGGAATTCCTCCAGCCCGGCGGATTCCCTCGTCTCCCCGATCATGGCAGGCACCCCCGCAATTACCAGCCTGGAGCTGGTTTTCCAAAAATCAATCTGGCTTTTGAGCATGCGGGCTTCCCCGATGATATAAGTGCCAAAAGCCTTAAGCAGGGGGAGACATGCTTCCGGGCCGGAAGCGAATCCGGCTACCAGCCAGCTTTCCACCGGATTCCGGTTTACGAGGTCGTCACCGGCATGATATTTTACAGAGCTTTTTACCGGCCCGAAGCGGTCAACCTCGTCCTTGAAATACCACCACGGCATGACGGACATGGTCTCCACAAGCCCCATGTATTCGGCTACCAGGACAAACGCCGCCGGGCAGCCCAGGGACTGGTGATGATCAAAATTATGCTTCTCCGGCTCATGCCGGTCGCCGGTATCTACCACCCACACATCCGGATTATCCAACTCCGCCGGTGCAGGCTCTCGCCGCTCGATCTTGAATACCGTGTCGGCATGCACGGCCAGAAGCAGACTGACGGCTGCCACCTCATCAAAATGTGCACTGCCGGGATGCGTAATGATCAATTGTGCTTTCATCGCTACCTTCCTATTATGACCTAAGCCTCGATATTTTTCATCGCTGTCCGGAACTCCTGTGTCATTCTTTCGGCTTCGGCAGTAAGCCTGTCCCATTCGCCGTTAAGCGCTTTGGTAAATTCCTTGAGTTTCCTGTATTCCTGTTGTATTTCAATAACCTTCTGGCTATCTTTATAATGCTCCGGCTCGGCGAATAGCACCTCGATTTCGGTCAGGCGTTTGGCAGATTTTGCAACTTCGCTTTCGATTTCTGCGATCCGTTTCTTTACCGGAGTAATCTCTTGATAATGTTTGTTTCTAAGATTTCCCTCAACCTTCTTACGCCGGTGCAGCTGGTTCTTCGCAGGACTGGCGGTCAGTGTATTTTCCTTGTTAACCCGAATGGTCTCAGAAAAAACATTAACCGTCGATTCTTTCTGAGAGAGATAATCGTCATAATTTCCGTTGAAAACCCGAGGCTTGCCGTCTTTAATCTCGATGATTTTATTGGCAACCTCACGTATCAGCGTCCTGTCATGGGTGATAAAGCAGATCGTGCCTTTGTAAGCTTCCAGGGCATCGGCCAGTATTTCCCGAGAGGGAATATCAAGATGGTTGGTAGGCTCATCCATGAGTAAAAAATTGGTCGGTCTTATCAGCATCTTGGCTATCGCCACGCGGGTTTTCTCTCCGCCGGAAAGCACCGATACCTTTTTCAGGACGTCTTCCCCGCTGAACAAGAACGCGCCTAAAAGACCCCTTAACCTCTGCTCCGTTTCGTCCGGGGCTATCTGCCGCAACTCGTCGATAATAGCATTCTCAGGGTTGAGAAGCTCGATGTAATACTGGGCAAAATATGATGTTAAAACGTTATGCCCCAGTATGCGTTCGCCCTGTTCGAAGGGCAGCGTTCCGGCCAGAATCTTGAGGAGAGTGGTTTTGCCGGCCCCATTCGGCCCGACCAGTGCCACCCTGTCCTGCCGCTTCAAGACCAGATTCAGATTGGAATAGACGAGCTGTGTATCGTATGACTTGGTAATGTCATTAAGAGTGATGACAATGTTGCCGCTGCTTGGCGGCTCCGGGAAGGAGAACTTTATTTTTTTAGTTGACCTGGGAACAACTATCTTTTCTATTTTCCCCAATTTTTTTATCCGGCTTTGCACCTGCGTCGCTTTGGTGTTCTTGGCGCGGAATCTTTCGATAAAGCGCATCTCCTTTTTTAATTTTAGTTCCTGTTTTCTGGCTTTGGATTTCTTAACTTCCAGGTCTCGCTGCCGGGCGACGATGTAACTGTCATAGTTCCCGTGATACAAGATAACCTCATCATTTTCAATAGCGATTACTCTTTTGACCACATTATTCAGAAAGGCGCGGTCATGCGATGTGACCAGAACCGCCCCCTGATAGGTTTTAAGATAATTTTCGAACCATCCGGTGGTCTCCAAGTCGAGATGGTTGGTTGGTTCATCCAGTATCAGTAGATCGGGTTTGAGAAATAAGAGTTTGGCCAATTCTACACGGATACGCCAGCCACCGCTGAATTCAGCCAGCGGACGGAGAAAGTCAGATTCGGTAAAACCCAGACCGGACAGGATAACCCGCGCCTCATGTTCGGCGTTATAACCACCGTATGACTCAAAGGCATGCTGCATCTCGCCCAGTTCTTTAAGCAGTCCGGTAATATATTCTTCGTCTTTCTCATCGGCCAGTTCTTCCTGGAGCATCTGGATTTTATGGGCAATGCTATTAATACTGGCGGAAGATTCAGCGACTTCTTCCAGTAATTTGCGCCCGGAAGCAGGGTTAATATCCTGATTCAAATAGCCGATAGTAGTACCCTTCTGCATGGAGATGATACCGGAATCCGGGCTTATATTGCCGGAAATAATTTCAAACAGCGTAGTCTTGCCCGTACCGTTCTGCCCGATAACCGCAATGCGGTTCCTCATGCCAACGTTAAAACTGACATTGCTGAACAGATGCCGGGCATTATAAGACTTAGATATATTGGAGACGTTAAGCATTGTGTATTTTTCTAATTATTATTATACAAGGATTGGAATATCTTCTGAAGCCAATCAGAAAATATGAGCCATGAAGCATGCTGGAAGTTAATCCGTGGACGCATCCGGCCTCATTGACAGAGAAATGCGTTTACGTTCCGGATCAACCGTGAGCACCGTGACCGTAACCTTTTGGTTTACCCTGACGATATCTGCGGGGTTTTTAACAAATTTATCAGACAGTTCGCTGATGTGCACGAGTCCATCCTGGTGCACGCCGATGTCGACAAAAGCCCCGAAATTGGTCACATTGGTCACGATTCCGGCCAGCTTCATTCCCGGGGTGAGCTGGTCAATCGTCCTGATATCAGCGGCGAAAGCGACCGCCTCAAACTGTTCACGAGGGTCACGCCCCGGCTTGGACAGCTCCGCCATAATGTCCTGTAATGTCGGCAGCCCATACTCTTCCCCGATGTAACTCTCCAGATTAATCCGGCGGCGCAAATCCTCGCGGCGTATGAGGTCGGCTACCCTGCAACCCATGTCCCTGGCCATGCGGCCTACGATGTGATAGCTCTCCGGATGCACAGCACTGGCATCGAGGGGATTCTCGGCATTATCAATACGGAGGAACCCGGCGGCAAATTCAAACGCCTTCGGGCCGAGACGCGGCACCTTCTTGAGGTCTGCGCGGCTGCGAAACGGGCCGTTCTCATCTCTGTGGGCAATAACGTTTTTTGCCAAAGTGGGGCCAAGGCCCGAAACATAGGTGAGAAGCTGTTGGCTGGCGGTATTTACCTGTACCCCAACTTCATTTACACAGCTCATGACGGTTTCGTCGAGATTGCTCTTGAGCCTGCCCTGGTCGACATCATGCTGGTATTGTCCCACCCCGATGGACTTGGGGTCTATTTTTACCAGTTCCGCGAGAGGGTCCAGGAGCCGCCGCCCGATGGATACCGCCCCGCGCACGGTGATATCCTGATCGGGGAACTCTTCACGGGCGACTGCAGATGCTGAATAGATCGATGCGCCGCTTTCGTTTACCATGACGACCGGTATTTTGTCCGGTAAGCTCAGCCCGTGAATGAATTCCTCGGCTTCGCGGCTGGCCGTGCCGTTGCCGATAGCGATAGCTTCGATGTGAAATCTTCGTATAAGGTCGAGCATCGTCTGACCGGCTTCCCGGCTCCGCACCGCCGACCGGTTCACATAGATAACGGCATTGGCTAAAAGTTTGCCCTCAGGGTCCAGGCAGACCACCTTACAGCCGGTCCGATAACCTGGGTCAATGGCCAGCACAGCCCGCGGCCCCATTGGCGGAGCCATGAGGGTTTCACGCAGGTTGCGCGCAAAGACACGGAGCGCCTCGTCATCGGCACGCTCTTTGGCCTGCCGGCGGATATCAGTTTCGATAGAGGGCGCCAGTAACCTCGGATAGCTATCCTCCACGGCCAGAACCACCTGTGTCGAGGCGGCGCTGGTACTTTTTACGAAGCGCCGGTGCAGTAAAGATAGCGCTTTTTCTTGGGGCGGTCTTATCGTGAGTTTCAGGAACCCATCGTTCTCGCCACGCAACATAGCCAGCATCCGGTGACTGGGCACACGGGCAACCGGCTCCTGACAGTCAAAATAATTGCTGTATTTGCTGCCTTCGCCTTCCTTACCTTTAACCACGCTTGATTGAATGATGCCTTCCCGGTAAAAAAGCCTGCGTATGATCTGCCTTGCCCGGGTATCTTCATTGACACACTCGGCAATGATGTCGCGCGCTCCGGCCAGGGCATCCTCGACCGAAGAGACGCCCTTTTCCAGGTTCACGAACGCGAGAGCTTCATGAGACGGATCGGCCACCTCCTGAGCCAGTATCAGCCCGGCGAGAGGCTCAAGCCCTTTTTCTTTAGCCATGGTGGCCCGGGTGCGCCGTTTGGGGCGGTAGGGAAGGTAAATATCCTCCAGTGCGGTCAGGGTCGCCGCCGATTCGACGGACTTGCGTAACTCGGCTGTTAGTACATTCTGTTCTTCAAGAGATTCCAGTATCGCCTGACGCCGACTATCGAGCGCTGCCAGCCGTGCCAGACCGTCCCGAATTTCGCCGAGCACTACCTCGTCAAGTGAGCCGGTTTTCTCCTTCCGATAGCGCGCAATGAAGGGAATAGTCGCTCCCGCATCAAGCAGGGACCTGACAGCCTCTACTTGCCAGGGTGTGACTCCCGCCTGGTTGGCAATGGTCATGCCGTGAGTTACAAGCATTGCGTTTTTATCTCCGGGTGATGGATAAATTGTACTACAGAGTCCCTGCACTCTTAAAGCAACTGCCATACTCTAATAAGGCCATGGCTTGTTGACAAGCGGGAGCGGGTGTATAATTTGCCTGACTACTCTTAGCTGATGACGAATTCTTATACGATCAACATTGATGGAATCGGGCCGGTATTATTCGAAAAAAGCAGACGCGCCAGGCGTGTCATTATCTCTGTTAGAAACTCAAAAGTCACCAGGGTAGCTGTCTCAACACGAACTTCCTTCAAGAAAGCCCTAGAATTCGTCTACCTTAAGAAGGAATGGATCCAAAAGCACTTGGTGAAAATCGAGCAAGATGAAGGTCTTAAGCAGGCTTTGACAGACCGTTTCCTGTCCATTGATAAGGCAGATGCCGGGAAAAGACTGACAGACAGGTTATACCATCTAGCTAAAGAGCACGGATTTACCTGTAATAAGGTCTCCATCAGGGAACAAAGAACACGGTGGGGAAGCTGCTCTTATAAAAACAACATCAGCCTTAACTTGAAACTGGTATTGCTGCCCGAAGAACTTATTGACTATGTGATATTGCATGAGCTGGTTCACACCCGGATACATAACCATAGCAAGAAATTCTGGGCCGAACTTGACAGATATACGGGAAATGGCAAAGCTATGGCTAAACGGCTGAGGATGAACGGCTTGAGGCTATTGTAGTTTAAATGTTATTACCATAACTTCACCCGTCATTTTATGCTCAATCTGGCAGCAGATATGCTCCGCAATCTCTGTGAATAGGTCAGCAACCTCTTCCTCAGCCTGATATTCTTGGGTGTTACTTCCACCAGTTCATCTCTATTCACAAAATCAATTGCCTGCTCCAGGCTCATTTTCAGGGGCGGCGTCAGTTTGACGGCAATATCCGATGTGGACGAGCGGACATTGGTCTTCTTCTTTTCCTTGCAGACATTAACCGGAATGTCCTGCAGCCGTGAATTCAGCCCCACAATCATGCCTTCATAGACCTGGGTGCCGGGTTTAATAAAGGTCAACCCACGCCCCTGGGCATTGTTAAGGCCGTAGGTAATAGCATCGCCTGGTTCCGAGGCGACCAGTACCCCGTTGCGGGCGGAGACAATTTCTCCCCGCCAGGGCTCATAGCCCAGAAACACGCTATTCATGATACTCTCTCCGTGGGTGGAGGTGAGAAAAGAGCTGCGAAAACCGAGGAGACCCTTGGTAGGTATCTGAAACGCCAGACGCACATTGTTCTGGCCATCATTGCGCATATCAGTCATCAGGGCCTGCCGCTGGCTCAGCATCTCGGTTAAAACCCCGATATATTCATCTCCGGTATCAATAGTAAGCAATTCTACCGGCTCAACAAGCTTACCATCAATTACTTTGGTAATCGCTTCCGGTTTCGATATTTCTAATTCGTAGCCCTCGCGGCGCATGGTCTCGATAAGGATAGCCAGGTGCAGTTCCCCTCTCCCTTTGACCAAGAAGGTGTCAGGGCTATCCGTATCCTGCACCCTGAGGCTGAGGTTGGTCTCCAGTTCCTTATAAAGCCGCTCCCTTAACTGCCGCGTGGTGCAAAAACGCCCCTCATGACCGGCAATCGGTGATGTGTTGACACCAAAGGTCATCTCTACCGTCGGCTCGCCAATCTCAATGCGCGGCAGGGCTGCGGGCTGTTCCGGACTGGCGATAGTATCCCCGATGCTGGCCTCGTCAATACCGGTCACCGCGACAATGTCACCCGCCTCAGCCCGGTCTACCTTCAAGCGTTTGAGCCCGAGATAGGTAAACACTTCGGCTACCTCATGCTCGTCCATCTCACCATCGGCGTTCACCCTGACGATGGTATCATGGGGGGCCACTTTTCCCCTCAGTATCCTGCCGATAGCGATTCGTCCCTTGTGGCTGTCATAGTCCAGGTTGGAAACCAGCATCTGAAACGGCCCGCTTTCAATCCGGGGAGGCGGCACGTTAGCCAGAATACAGTTGAAAATAGAACTGATATCTTGGCTAGAGACATCCGGGTCAGTGCCAGCGATACCCTCCCTGGCGTTGGCATACAGAATATGGAAATCCAGCTGTTCCTCGCTGGTAGCCAGTTCCAGGAACAAGTCGTGAATGAGGCTGATTACTTCCGCTATCCGTGCATTAGGCCTGTCTATCTTGTTAATGACGACGATGGTTTTCAAGCCCCGTTGCAAGGCATGGCGCAGCACAAACTTGGTCTGTGGCATCGGCCCTTCGACAGCATCTACCAGGAGAAGGCAGCCATCTGCCATGCTGATGACACGCTCTACCTCACCGCTGAAATCGGCATGTCCCGGGGTATCAATGATATTGATTTTAACGCCCCGGTACATTACGGCCGTATTCTTAGACATGATGGTAATCCCCTTTTCCCGCTCAAGGGTATTACTATCCATGATTAACTCGCCTACTACCTGGTTATCTCGAAAGACCTTGCTCTGCTTGAGCATGGCATCCACCAGGGTGGTCTTGCCATGGTCAACGTGGGCAATAATAGCGATATTCCTGATGTCACTGCGGTAGTTCATATGTGGTGCAATCCTGCCTCGATATATTTATCTTTAATCGTATTAAATTCACTAGTATCCGTTGCTTTGCCATAACTGCCGTCATCGTATCTGTGCCCGTATATTCCAAACCGGCGAAGTTGCTCACGGGATAGGCGCAAAAGAGCCCGTTTGGCTTGGTTGGGAATGTCCGGGGTAATAAGCATGAGGGGACTATATGATGTCCAGTCTCCCGCTAGCGAGGCGCTGCCATCCTCATTCAGAAAAGTTCTCTTTTCGGAGGCGGTGAAGGTAAAAATAGGTCGGAAGACAAAATATCAGTTTCACTATGAATATTATACACCAGCGGAGCGGTTTTAGAAAGCGGAGGGTAGCGGCTGGGATTGATAATCGTCTTGATTGCCTGTAGCGAGGACGGAGCTACCTAGACAGCCATCCGGCGTTTCTACTCCGCCGCGTAACTAGTATATTTCCTGAACTAAGTAAACCATTGTGGAGCTCATATCAACGTCCCGATGTTCTCTGAACAATAACAAGTGACGACTCGGAGAGAGAAACAGTAGGACATGTGGAGGTCACAGCGACCTTATGAGTACCTATTTAAGGTAGCCATACTTCTAATAGGAATTCGAATTAAATTCTTAAGTGTCCCTGGTCCATTTATCCGCCGCCTTAATCTCAATCTCTAAACGCATTTCCTCCCGGGCTCGCTTCGACAGCGGCCGCTCCAGCCAGGCATAGTATCCGCTAACTGACACGCTCAACATCCGTCCCATAAGCGGCACCGGGTACTAGAGTCGCAGTTCCTTCATCGACGCGTACCGGGCAGCGACTCCCTGGCAAAGTACGCGGCTGCTTTTTTTAAGATATCCCGCTCCATCTTCACTTCTGCCAGCTCTTTCTTCGTCCGGGCCAGTTCCATCTC
>Ga0315549_1004272_pt1 | contig 12148 bp, 10 predicted proteins | sample SalMarSW160200MG_FD_203101 | JGI IMG/M metagenome (GOLD analysis project Ga0315549, IMG submission 203101) | Salt marsh sediment microbial communities from the Plum Island Ecosystem LTER, Massachusetts, United States - Salt Marsh Sediment SW1601-200 ... | reverse complement strand
GATTTGCCAACGATTTAACATTATCTACACCTGTAGTATGCTGCGTGATACCCATAGAATAGACAATCATCGCCTTTTTACTCTTGGCATAAAGTCGGGCTGCCTGAATGAGCAAATCACGGGGAATTTTTGTTATCTTCTCCACATATTCTGGCGTATATTGCTCAACTATCGTTTTTAACTCTTCGAAGTTCTCTGTCCTTTGCTTTACATATTCTTTATCATGCAGCCCCTCTTTTATTATCACATTCATCAATCCGTTTATCCACGCCACATCGCTGCCACAGTCCTGAGCCATATAAATGGTTGCATATTTGGCAAGTTCGATTTTTCTCGGGTCAACAACAATCAGCTTGGCTCCTTTGTCATTGACGGCGTTGATTATCCTTGAGCCAATCAGTGGATGCTGTTCGGTTGTGTCCGAGCCGGTTACCAGGAACAAATCCGCATCCTCGAATTCGTTTATTGAATTTGTCATTGCGCCCGAACCAAATGTCGCCGCTAAACCTACTACTGTGGAAGCATGACAGAGCCGAGCGCAGTGGTCAATGTTATTGGTCTTAAAAACAGCCCTGGCAAGCTTCATCATAATAAAATTCTCTTCGTTGGTTGCCTTGGCAGAACTTAGAAACGCAAGGGAATCCGGCCCATATTTCTCTTTTATCTCTAAAAGTTTTTTAGAGACCCTGCCAAGAGCCGTATCCCAGCTCACCTCTTTAAACCCACCGTTAGATTTGATTAAAGGGACTTTAAGTCTATCTAACTTATTGACAAACTCATAGGCGTTCCACCCCTTCACGCAAAGAGCGCCATTGGAAACAGGGTGACTTCTGCTCGGATATGAACCTACAATCATTCCGTTCTCGCACTGTAGATACAATCCACATCCGCATCCACAGAATGGACACGTGGTGAGAACAAGATTTTGTTTTGTATCATGCATACCGTATCTTATATTAAGTTTTAATTAGCCGTAAGTCTTTTCCAATTATTGTTAAACTGATATGTTTGTTGGTTTTCCAATAAGCATTTCAATAAGTTTACAGTAACAATCTTGCAAAACGGCTATAACAAGGAATATTCCGCTTGTCAAGTCTCTTGACTGTAAAGTATGAGACGTGGATGTTTATACAATGCTTGCCTGCCGCTTGTCTCGTCGAACGCCCAGCCGCAGCACCGAATCCCATTTTTATGCTATTAAAGGACTTGACAGTATATGCACGACGTTGTTAGTATCAGAAGACTCGGAAATGTACCGGGCAGGTAGCTCAGTCGGTAGAGCAACGGACTGAAAATCCGTGTGTCGGCGGTTCAATTCCGCCCCTGCCCAATTGATAACCTGCTAATTATCAGGCATTTATCCGCCAGACGTGCTGCGGATTTATAACAACAGCATCTCATCAGTTCTTAGTATCAATTATGCAAGACAAAATATTGCTTGCGATGCGAAACTGTACATTAAATATATTTACCGCACAAAAAATTCCCCTCAGTCTGGACTGTCGCGAAACAATGTTCTGCCTCAGGTCTGAAGAGTTCAGAAATCCTGCGGATTCTGAACTTTTTATTTCCATCAGAAAGAATTTCTTCCTATAATTCGTTTTGGGGATAGGCGGCTTTTACTGCTGATGACCAGAGAGTCACAGTAAATATTTGTAAATTAAAAGAGTAAGAAAATGAAACGTCGAAATTCGAAGGGCTTTACGGGTACGGCAGCTGTTTCAAGCATAGTTCTGCAGGTATTGCTCTGCATTAATCTGTTAGTTGGACCTGCCTGTCAGGCAAATGACGGATGGGACCAGGTTGGCCGGATTCTAAATGGAATTGAGGCGCCCAAATTCCCCGATAAAGACTTCAATATCACCGATTATGGCGCGGTTGCCAATGGACAAACAGACTGCACTAAAGCTTTCAAAAAAGCAATATCAGCCACTAACCAGGCCGGCGGTGGTCGAGTACTGGTCCCCGCAGGTTTATTTTTTACCGGCCCGATTCATCTGAAAAGCAATGTCAACCTGCACATTTCAGAAGGAGCTGTAGTTAAATTTGCAACCGACCCCGATAAGTATCTGCCGGTTGTGTATACCCGATGGGAAGGTGTTGAGTGCATGAACTATTCGCCTTTAATCTATGCCTACGAGCAGGAAAATATTGCTATAACAGGCAAAGGGACACTCGATGGGCAAGCAAGCGATGAGAATTGGTGGCAATGGGCAAAAAACCAGCGCAATGATGTTAGGACGCTGTATGACCAGGGCCAGGCCGGCGTTCCGGTTCACCAGAGAGTGTACGGACATGGCAAAAAATTAAGACCAAACATGATTCAACCTTACAAATGTAAGAATATTTTAATAGAAGGGGTGACAATCAAAAATTCTCCTATGTGGCACATTCACCCTGTGCTTTCCACAAATATTATTGTTAGAGATGTAAAAGTAACCGGATATGGGCCAAACAATGATGGGTGCAATCCAGAATCATGTAAAAATGTACACATTGAAAACTGTTACTTTGACACAGGAGATGATTGTATCGCCATAAAGTCGGGCAGAAACAACGATGGCAAAAGAGTCAATGTTCCAAGTGAAAATATTGTTATTCAGGATTGCCAAATGAAAGATGGACATGGCGGGGTGGTCATCGGAAGCGAAATGTCGGGAGGCGCCAGAAATATTTTTGCTGAAAACTGCACTATGGACAGCCCGAACCTGGACCGGGCAATACGGATAAAGACAAACTCGGTCCGCGGTGGCTTTGTGGTGAACGTCTACGCAAGGAATATCACTATTGGTCAGGTACGTGAGGCTGTGTTGAAGATTAACCTCTATTATGGTGAAGGTGACACTGGCGAATTTGTGCCAACCGTTCGGAATATCAACATGGAAAATGTCACCAGCAAGAAAAGTGAATATGGATTGTTCATTAGAGGTTATGACCGTTCACCAATAACAGAGGTACACCTAAAAGATTGTACGTTCGATAACGTTGCGAAATCTAACATACTCGTTGGTGTTGAGAATCTAATTTTGGAAAATGTAAAAATTAACGGTGAGATTATCAATAACACCGTAGAAGAGTTGGCCGGTGCAAGCAGCTATATTGATAACTAAAGATAATCGGGATTAGGCTGCCATCGAGAATATCGCGCAAATTGATGCTGGAAAGGAAAACAGAAAAAGGGTAAAAACGCAATTGGAAAGGTTTAAATAAAAATCTTATACGATTGGTCTCACAAGAAATTCTGGCTGGAAAAATACAAAGGTTATATGTAATGAAGAACGCAGTCATATTGCTTTGGTGCTTTGTATGTCTGGCTTTGGCTTTTTTCTTCGGTTGCGAAAAGAAAGACGCTGCCGAGCCGGAAGTAGTATTGAAGTTAGGCCATAGTCTTGACACAACCCATCCCGTACATAAGGCGATGGTGTATATGGCCGAGAAAGTCGCCGAGAAATCGCAGGGGCGTATGAAGGTCGAAATCTTTCCGAGTGAACAGCTGGGTACCGAAAAGGAATGCATAGAAGCGCTTCAGCTCGGCTATATGGCGGTGACCAAGACATCGACCGCGGTAATGGAAGGATTTGTACCTCGAATGAGAATATTTGGCATTCCTTACCTTTTCAGAGACTCCGAGCACTACTGGAAGGTGCTCAAAGGCCCTATTGGCAGGCAGCTCCTTTTGGCAGGCCAAAGCAAGGGTCTGCGTGGTTTGTGCTTCTATGACGCGGGGGCGAGAAGTTTTTATGCAAAGAAAAAAATCAAAAGCCCTGAGGATTTGAAAGGTTTGAAAATCCGCGTTATGAAAAGCGTGATGTCTATGAAGATGGTCGAAGCTATGGGCGGTTCCCCAACGCCAATTGCATGGGGCGAGCTTTATACTTCGCTTGACCAGGGTGTTGTTGACGCAGCGGAAAATAATCCGCCGTCGTTTCGTACTTCTCGGCATTACGAGGTGTGTAACTACTATATTCTCGACGAACACACACGACTGCCCGACATACTGATAATCAGCACAAGGGTCTGGGAAGCTTTGACACCCGAGTTTCAAAAAGTTTTACAGCAGGCCGTGGATGAATCAGTCGAATACCAGCGTAAAATCTGGGCCGAAGCCGAAGAAAACGATATGGAAATAGTTAAAGCAGCCGGCGTTCAGGTCAGCTACCCGGACAAAAGACCCTTCCAAGAATCGGTCAAGAGTATATGGGAAGAGTTCAATGGCACTGAAATTGGTGAATTAATAAAGCAAATTCAGGAGGTAAAATAGCTGTGTTTAGAACAATAAAAAGGGTGCTGGACCGCTCGCTCGAATTGCTTGTTATGGTGGTCGTAGTCGTACTTGTGGTGGATGTTCTGTGGCAGGTCTTTACTCGCTTTATCCTGAAGGACCCCAGCACCTGGTCGGAAGAACTGGCGATATTTATGCTCATCTGGGTCTCACTTCTCGGTGCTGCGGTTGCCTTAAACCGAGGTGCACATCTGGGAATCGACTATTTCGTGGGCAAGTTGTCGCCGCAGAAAAGGCTGTACACGGAGATTTTTGCTTTTCTCTGCATAGTATTGTTTAGTTTCACCGTGATGATTCTCGGAGGAATCGAGCTGGTAACAAGCACGTTAAGACTGGAGCAGCTGTCACCGGCCCTTGGTGTTCGGGTTGGTTATGTTTACCTGGCGATACCTATCAGCGGATTCTTTCTTGTCCTGTATTCGGTTATCGGCCTGGTCGAGAGATTGGCCGCATTAGTCAAAGGCAGTTTGGTTTCACAATCACAAACTTCGCATGGAGAGGAAGGTGTCGATTGAGAACCACCGGGACTGTAATCACGAGCTTATTAGGTTCAAGGATTATGAAAGGATATTAAAGTGGACCTGCCTATAATAGTGTTGGTTGTGAGCTTTGTAATACTGCTTCTTTTAAATGTGCCCGTGGCGTTCAGTATAGGTATCTCAACGGTGCTGGCATTTCTGGCTATGGGAGATTTACCGGCGTTCGTGGCTGTGGCACACAAGATAGCTACGGGAATTGACAGCTTTGCCTTGTTGGCGATACCATTTTTCGTCTTGTCAGGCATATTGATGGGCCACGGTGGCATCGCTCGCAGACTGATTGATTTTGCCAACGTTCTGGTCGGCCGCTTCCGCGGAGGACTGGCTTTCGTAAACGTACTGACCTGCATGCTTTTTGGCGCGATATCCGGCTCAGCCACTGCGGCGGTCTCGGGAGTCGGAGGATTTATGGTCCCGATTATGAATAAGATGGGCTACCACAGAGATTTCAATGCATCCGTGACCATAACAGCGGCGACGACAGGTCTTTTGATTCCGCCCAGCAACATTATGATTGTCTATTCACTGGCGACAGGCGGTATTGTCTCGATTGCAGCGATATTTATGGCCGGTTTTTTACCCGGCTTTCTGATGGGCCTGGCACTGATGGCGGTTGCCGGAATTCTAGCCGTCCGGCATAAATACGGTTCGGATGAGATATATAAATTTCATGAAATCATGATACGCATCATCGGAACCGTTCTCTGTTTGGTCATTCCGGGATTTTTATATTATAAACGTTCCGGTTTTCTTCCGGCGCAAGATTCGTTAAAGAAACTGGAAAACTATTCTCAAATCTCCGCATCAACTCAGAAATTAAATGCTGCTTTTATCTGGGTTCTTTTGTTGTTACTGGCGGTGATGGTCATCGGATATGCGGCCATGGCATTGAAGAAAAACCGTCACAGTGCGAAGATTACGGCCGGATTCATCGGACTTTTGTTTGTTCCTGTCTGGTTTTTGAAAGGTTTTTTTTACGGCCGGCTCTATGACATTCAGAATTACGGCAATTTGAGTCTGGCTTTATCTTTCTATTCACTGCTGGTTATCGGCCTGATTGCTTTTTACGGTATGAAAGTTTCTTGGAAAGGATTTATCTGTTTTATAGATGCGATTCCCTCCCTGCTTTTGGTTTATATTGTTTTGGGCGGCATTTTAACCGGCATCTTCACGGCAACGGAAGCCTCGGCGGTTGCGGTGCTGTACGCGTTTATACTGGCGGTGGTAGTATACCGCGAGGTGAAAATCAAAGATATTCCGAAGATATTGCTTCAGTGCGGTGTTACCACATCGGTCGTCTTCCTGCTCATCGGAACAAGTATGGCAATGTCGTGGATTCTGGCTTCGGAAAATGTTCCACAGGATATAAGCGCGGCATTGTTGAACACTACAGGTAATAAAGTCCTCCTTCTTTTGATGATTAATGCTATCCTGCTGGCGGTGGGGACATTTATGGATATGACACCGGCTATTCTGATATTCACTCCTATCTTTTTGCCTATCGCTGAGAAGCTTGGCCTGCACCCGTTGCATTTCGGCATCATTATCATAATGAATTTGTGCATAGGTATTTGTACGCCGCCGGTCGGGACGTGTCTGTTCCTCGGCTGCGGTATAGCCGATACCACAGTAACCAACGTAATGCGCCACATCTTTCCATTTTTTGTCGCAATGATAATTACGCTTTTAATATGTACCTTCGTGCCTGAAATATCCATGTGGCTCCCGGACAAACTCGGATTTGTTAAGTAGATACAACACATAGAAAAAAAACAGGCATAATTGACAGACCCATCGACCAGTACGAGCAATTGGCAAATCCGAAATAAAAATTTTGTCCCGTATTGGCAGCGAGTTATCCATTTGCTTAAGGTCTGATTTTTAGCCATACAAAAGCAGCAAGGCCCGGCAACAATAACACAGTTACCTCAAAACTTATGCCTTACGAGTAAAATCATCCCCAAAATCGGCTAATCGTGAGGCAAATATATCTTGACGACTCGCAGCACAGATAATACATTTATCCTTTCGTTTTATCGTTTTTTTTCAGCAGTTATGCAAATGAAAGAAGCTATTGCAAAAGCTGGTGCATTGATTGAGGCGATGGAGTATATCCGTCGCTTCCGTGGACGAATTGTGGTCGTAAAACTCGGCGGAAGCGTCATTAACGATACCTACCTGCAAAAGAAGCTCTTAACAGATATCGCCTTTATGTCCACCGTAGGTATGTTGCCCGTTATCGTTCACGGCGGCGGAAAGGCCATCACAAAGGCAATGAACCAGGCAGGACTTGAGCCGGTCTGGATACAGGGCCGCCGATATACCGATGAGAGAACCCTGACCATAGCAGAACATACGCTCGTGCATAAAATCAATACTCCCATCTGCGAGACTCTCATCGAGCAGGGCTGCAAGCCCATGGGAATGCACTCACTCAGCAGCTGCGTGCTTTTTGCAGAAACCCTGAGACTGGCTGGCGAAAACGGCAGAAAGATTGACCTCGGGCTGGTCGGCAGCGTAACCGATGTAAATGCCGATTTGCTAAAGACACTCTGTGCCGACGGGACGATACCGGTTATTGCATCGATAGCCAGAGACAAAGCTGGCGGCAAGCTCAATGTAAACGCCGATAGTGTCGCCGGTAAGGTCGCCGCTGAAGTAAATGCTGAAAAACTTGTGGTTGTAAGCGATACTCACGGCATATTGTCTGACCTCAACGACCCTGGCAGCACAATCTCAAGTCTGGGTGAAGCCCAGATTAAAGAGATGATTGACGCTGGTGTTATCACCGGCGCAATGTTCCCGAAGGTTGAGGCCTGCCTGACGGCGTTGGACGCCGGAGTCAAAAAGGCACATATTATCGACGGGCGAATCGAGCATTCACTATTGCTGGAAATCTATACCGACAAAGGCATCGGGACACAGATAGTTAAAAATTAGCAGGACGCAAGCAGAAAGGAAGAAAAAATGATAAATGAAATTTCGGCCTTTTGGGCCCCGGGAACATACGAGTTGATAGTTATTTTTGTTGTCTTTTTTATTATTTTTGTGATTCCAGCCACTGCCTTGGTTATTTTAATTGTGATATATGTAAATCAAAAAAATAAAAAGAAACAAAAGCTTCATATGGAAGTAGAAAAACTAACTGAAAAAGTTGATAAACTTAAGCAGGAAAAACAATAGCGCAATACGCAATACGAGATACGCAATACGAGATACGCAATACTCCACAGGATGCCTTATGGCGGAGATATGAATTATGACTACAGCCGAGACAATCGAATTGTTTGATAAATATGTTATTGGCAACTATAGCCGGCTGCCGCGGGTAATCGTCAAAGGCCGGGGCTGCTATCTGTATGATGCCGACGGCAACGAGATACTGGATATGTTTCCCGGCTGGGCCGTTAGTGCCATAGGTCACTGCCACCCGAAGGTGGTCGAGGCGATTCGCAAGCAGGCAGGCGAGCTTCTGCACATCGATAATACCTTTTACTCCGAGCCGCAGGGTGATCTGGCGAAGCTGTTAAGTGAACGTGCCTTTGGAGGCAAGTGCTTTTTCTGCAACAGCGGGGCAGAGGCCAATGAGGCAGCGCTGAAACTGGCGCGCCTGCATACGTCGGAAGGAAAATATAAGTTCATCACGGCTGAGGGCAGCTTCCACGGCCGGACTTTCGCTACGATGACGGCAACTGCTCAGCCGAAACATCACGAAGGCCTGTTGCCGTTGCTGCCGGGCTTTATCTATGTGCCGTTCAATGATATTGGCGCACTGGAATCGGCTTTTAGCGATGAAGTAGCGGCGGTTATGGTCGAGCCGATTCAGGGTGAAGGTGGAATCAATTTAGCCACGAAAGAATATTTGCAGGCGCTCCGCCGGCTCTGTGATGAAAATGGAGCGTTAATGATTCTTGATGAGGTCCAAACGGGAGTTGGAAGAACCGGCAAATGGTTCGCATACCAGCATTTTGATGTAGAGCCGGATATTATGACTATGGCAAAGGCCCTTGGAGGCGGTGTTGCAATAGGGGCTATGATGGCTAAAGAAAAAGTAGCAGCTTCACTGGTCCCCGGCAAGCACGCATCGACGTTTGGCGGAAATGCTCTGGTTTGCGCAGCAGGTGTGGCGGTTATAGAGGCGATAGAGCAAGAGAATCTGCTGGAGAACGCTAACCGGCTTGGCCAATACACTATGGATAAGCTGGTGCAGCTAAAGCAAAAACACAATATTATCGATAGTGTCCGTGGTATCGGCTTGATGATAGGTGTCCAATTGAACAGTTCGGGCAAAGAAATAGTTGACAAATGCCTGGAGAAAGGGCTGCGTATAAACTGCACGCAGGACACCGTTCTGCGGTTTATGCCGCCGATGATTGTTAATAAAAGCCAAATCGACCAGGCCATTGATATCCTTGATACAGTTTTAACTGAAAGGAAATAGCCACGAAGGCACAAGGGCACAAATATTCTAATGTGTCATTCCTGCAGAACCTATCCCGAGCAGGGTCGAGGGAGCAGGAATCTATCTTCTTTTTTATTCTTCTCTGTGACCTCTGTGTTCTCTGTGGCTAAAAGAAAAAATGAAAGATTTTCTTTCCATATGTGATTGTTCAACGAAGTTTCTTAAAGAGCTATTGCGTATAAGTAGGGGACTTAAGAACTTATATGGCGCAGGAGGCAATGATTTATGCCTGACAGGCAAGGTGCTGGCAATGCTCTTCGAGAAGCCAAGTCTGCGAACTCGGATTAGCTTTCATGTTGCTATGACGAACCTCGGCGGCAGTGCAATCTACGTCAAGCCCGAGGATATCGGCGGCATCGGTAAGCGCGAGCCGATTAAGGATATGGCAAGGGTCCTGAGTCGATACGTTGACGGTATAATGGCACGGACCTTCGAGCATAGCGCTGTCACCGAGTTGGCTGAATTTGCAACTGTACCGGTCATAAACGCCCTTACTGACTTCTCGCATCCCTGCCAGGCGATGGCTGATGTACTTACTATTGGCGAGCACTGTGGGCGGTTAGAAGATGTGAAAATTGCTTTTATCGGCGACGGCAATAACGTTGCCCGTTCGCTGGCCTTCGCATCGGCAAAGCTGGGAATGAAAATGATTGTTGCTTCTCCGCCAGGTTACGAGCTCGATGCCGAATCAATCGAAAAGGCAAACCAGATATTAGCCGATAGCGTTGAGCAGACCAACGACCCCGAGGCCGCTGTCGATGGTGCTGATATTATTTATACCGACACCTGGGTCAGTATGGGACAGGAGGATGAAAAACAAAAGCGGCGTGAAGACTTCGAGGGTTTTCAGGTCAATGCCGAACTGGTCAAATCTGCGAAAGATGACGTTAAGATTATGCACTGTTTGCCCGCTCATCGCGGCTCAGAAATCACCGACGATGTAGTCGAGTCACCCAATTCGATTATCTTCGACCAGTCCGAGAACCGCCTGCACTTCCAGCGAGCTTTGCTAAAAAAACTAATGAGTTGAAAAATGACAAACCATAGAGTCATAATCGGTGATTCGAGAAAAATGACTGAGCTGGCTGCTCAGTCCGTTCAGCTTGTTATTACATCTCCGCCTTACTGGCAGCTAAAAGATTATGGTAATGGCGGCCAGATAGGTTTTGACGATGCTTACGAGGCCTATATAAATAATCTTAACCTTGTTTGGAATGAATGTTACAGGGCTCTCCAAAACGGCTGCCGGTTATGTATAAATATCGGCGACCAGTTCGCACGCTCCGTTTATTACGGAAGATACAAAGTGATTCCTATAAGAACTGAAATCATAAAGTTTTGTGAGACGGTCGGCTTCGACTATATGGGTGCAATTATCTGGCAGAAAGTTACTACTTGCAACACCACCGGCGGAGCAACAATAATGGGCTCGTTTCCATATCCGCGAAATGGCATCGTCAAAATTGATTATGAATTTATTCTGATTTTTAAAAAACACGGCAAGCCACCTATGGTCAGCAAAGAAATTAAAGAAAATTCAAAGATGACCATAGAGGAGTGGAATCAATATTTCGCTGGCCATTGGAATATCCCGGGAGAAAAACAAAATGGGCATCTGGCTATGTTCCCGGAAGACATTCCTCGTCGTCTTATCAAAATGTTCAGCTTTGTTAATGATACTGTACTTGACCCGTTCTTGGGAAGTGGAACAACTGCATTGGCGGCAAAGAATCTTGAAAGAAACTCTGTCGGATATGAGATAAATCCCGATTATATACCTGTCATAAAAGAAAAACTCGGCTTAAAAGACAAAAGTTTCTTTGATAAGTTTAATTTTGAGCTCGCACAGAACAGGGAAGACAAAATCAACTGGAAAGAAGAAATAAAAAAGCTCCCTTATATTTTCAAAGACCCTGTAAAATTTGACAAAAAAATCGACCCCAGGGAATTACAATTTGGCTCTAAAATAAGCATCCAGGATAGCAGGGAGATAAAATATTACAGCAAGAAGAAAGTAATATCGCCTGAGATATTGAAATCTTAACAAAATGAATGGTTGTATCGACAACGCAATAGATAGGTGGTTTAGTGAGACTGAAGCAGCTTTTAAAGAGGTACATAAAGCTAACCCCGTCGATTTTCTTTGTATCAGCATAACAGCATTAGCCCATAACTACTGCTCAGCCACTCTTTCTCTGTTAAATAAAGGGCATAGGCTTCCCGCTATGGCTTTGCTGCGTGTATTGGCAGAACTCGCCTTTAGATTTAATTGTTGTCTTTACTCAGATAATCCGCAAAAGGAATCACGCGAGGTCAGAATTAAGAGGTGGTTGAAAAGAGGCTTCTTAGAGCGAAAAAAGTTCGTTCAAAGAATGATTGAAAGTAATGTATGTTCGGGTGAAGAGGTAAATGGCTTCAAAAAGGAACTGGGAGAATTGGAACAAAAGATAGGTCAAATTCCGTACGAACCGATTGGGAACTTTTATAACTCCCTTAGTGATTTGCCAGAACCTTACAAGAGGGATTTGTACCCACTTCTTTACAATATTTATAATTGGGGGATTCATCCGGATTTCCTGCTGTTAACACAACTCGTAAAGCAAAATGCCGAATCTAATATTGTCGTAAGCGACATAGATGAGAATCCTGTTGTGCTGAAGATTTATTGCCTTACCATGGCTTTCAACATTCTGGCTGTCGTTAGAAAAAACTATGAATGGGACTACGACACTATCAAAACAGAGTATCTTAAAATCAAAAAAGATTTCTCAAAGGAACGAAAGGCGTGAAAATTCTTTTTGCAACGACAAATCATGGTAAACTGGCTGAGATGTCAGTCATGCTTGATTTGAATATTGACTGGTT
>Ga0315549_1004270_pt1 | contig 12152 bp, 8 predicted proteins | sample SalMarSW160200MG_FD_203101 | JGI IMG/M metagenome (GOLD analysis project Ga0315549, IMG submission 203101) | Salt marsh sediment microbial communities from the Plum Island Ecosystem LTER, Massachusetts, United States - Salt Marsh Sediment SW1601-200 ... | reverse complement strand
GGTTCTCGATCCTTATTTCTCGGGCACCAAGCTGCGCTGGCTGCTTGATAACGTAGACGGCCTGAGATCCCGCGCAGGCAAGGGCGAGCTGTGTTTCGGCACCATCGACAGCTTCCTGGTCTACCGCCTGACGGGCAACCAGGTACATGTCACCGACGTCTCCAACGCCTCACGCACGTTGATGATGAACATCGAAAACCTGGCCTGGGACGACGAGCTTCTTCAGATCCTGGATGTGCCGCGTGCCATGTTGCCCGAGATCGGGACATCGTCGGAGATTTACGGCACGACTTGCGGACTTGCCGAATTGCCGGACGGCATCCCGGTCAGCGGCATGGCCGGGGACCAGCAGGCCGCGCTGTTCGGCCAGGCATGTTTCGATACGGGCCAGGTGAAGTGCACCTACGGCACGGGCGCCTTTGTGCTGATGAACACCGGCCGGCGAGCCGTGCACAGCAAACGCGGATTGCTGACCACCGTGGGTTGGAAGATCGGAGACCAGGTTACTTACGCGCTCGAGGGCAGCGTCTTCATCGCCGGGGCTGCCGTGCAGTGGCTGCGTGACGGCTTGGGCATCATCAGCGAGTCTTCCCAGGTGGAGCGGCTGTCCGGCGAGGTCGACTCGAGCGAGGGAGTCGTCTTCGTTCCGGCGCTGGTCGGGCTGGGCGCACCGCGCTGGAACCCCGAGGCGCGGGGCACAATAAGCGGCATAACCCGCGGCACCGGCGCCGCCCACATCTGCAGGGCCACGCTCGAGGGCATCGCCTTCCAGGTACGGGACGTGATCGAGGCGATGCGCGCCGACACGGCCGACAAGGTGGCACTGATCAGGGTGGATGGAGGAGCGGCGGCCAACGAGTTCTTGCTGCAATTCGAAGCGGACATACTAGGCGTCGAGATCGACAGGCCCCAGATTCTCGAGACCACGGCCATGGGCGCAGCTTTTCTTGCGGGCCTGGCGGTCGGAGTATGGAAGGACCTGGACGAAATCCGAGGCCAGTGGCAAAGTGAGCGCACTTTCACACCGCAAATGAGCGACGAACACAAAGCGGCTCACCTCTCACGCTGGGAGGCCGCGGTTGCGAAGCTCTGAGCAGACGTTTGTGTGACAATGCAGCCGGGTAAATACAAGCCAGAGCCATTCGGCAAGTACTTGCTGACCGAACGTATCGGTGCGGGCGGGATGGCCGAGATCTTCCGCGCCACAGCCTTCGGAGTCGAGGGGTTCACCAAGGAGATTTGCATCAAGCGTATCCTGCCCACCCTGACTGTGGACGAAACCTTCGTCAAGATGTTCATCTCCGAGGCCAAGCTGGCGGTCAACCTGCATCACGCCAACGTCGTGCAGGTGTTCGACCTGGGCAGGATAGGCGAGCATTACTTCATTGCCATGGAGTTGGTGCGCGGGCGGGATCTTTTGGAGATCATCAATCGCTGCCGGGCACACCGGCGGCACCTGCCGGTTCCCATAGCCCTGTACATTCTGGCGCAGGTCTGCAAAGGCCTCGACTACGCCCATCGGGTAAAGGTCGAGGGCCGCCCGGCCGGCATAATCCACCGCGACGTCAGCCCTTCGAACATTCTGGTCTCCTGGGAAGGCGAGGTGAAGGTAGCCGACTTCGGCATAGCCAAGGCGTCCCACAAGGACGAGAATACGGCCACCGGCACACTCAAGGGCAAGTACGGCTACATGTCCCCCGAGCAGGTGCAGGGCCTGCCCATTGACCAGCGCTCGGACATCTTCGCCACCGGGGTGCTGCTCTACGAGTCGCTGGTGGCCAAGCGTCTCTTCAAGGGCGCCACCGATCTCGAAACCCTGGAGAGGGTCCGTGCCGCCGCCGTGCCGGTGCCGCCGTCGTCCGTGAACAAGAAAGTTTCTACAAACATCGACGCCATCGCCATGAAGGCGCTGGCCCTTTCCGCAGACGACCGTTTCCAGACCGCCGGCGAATTCCACGACGCCTTGGCCGACCAGCTTTTCCAAAGCGGGGAGCGGGTCGATTCGAAGACCTTGGCAATTTTCATGCAAAAGCTGTTTGCCGAGGAGATCAAGGTAGAGGAGGAACTCGAGCGCGAGCGCAGCCGGCCTGACCTTTCCTTGCCGGAATTCGCGGCCATGGTTGAAGAGCAGGCCCGCGCAACTCCCACTCCCACGCCGGCCGGGCCCCAAACGCGGATGGATCTGCCCTTCGGCGCGACTCCGCACCCGGCCCGGCGGCCTCTCTCGTCCCTTGCCCTCGGCGCCATAGGGACGGGGGCCATCCTGCTGGTCGGCGCTCTGGTGGTGTTGTTTTTCTGGCTATTCAACCGGACGGAGACCGTCTCGCGGCAACCCGACGCTGGTGGCGCCAAAGGTCCCACGATTGCAGTGCCCGCCGGCGGCAGCCTGACGATCGACTCACGACCCAAGGGAGCAACAATCGAGATCGACGGCAAGCTCACAGGAAAGCGAACGCCCGCGACCATCGATGACCTGAATCGCAACGAGACCCACCAGGTAAGACTGTCGCTTACAGGCTACGAGCCATGGCTCAAGCAAGTTCGTTTCGGCAAGCTGCAACTGATTGCCCTGGAGCCGCATCTAACTCAAAAAATAGAAAAGCCCCCCCCTCCCCCGACGCCCCGCAAGCCGAAGTTCGGCACGCTGAACATCAACGCCGTTCCTGTCTGGGCCTACGTGTATGTTGACGGAAAGAAGCAATCCCGTCCGACCCCTATCTACAACCTGAAGCTAAAGCCAGGCCCGCACGAGATCCGTCTCGAAAATCCAAAGCTGAAACTGGTGCAGAAAAGGCGGGTGATTATCAGGAAGGGCAAGTCGGTAGACTTAGTGGTCAAGATGAAATAGACAGGATCGCAAGCGCCCGTTCGAGTACCGAGAAAACCCTGGCGTGTCCGATTTTCGGACACACGGCTTGGCGGTTCGGCTGGCACCCACCCTGGTTGCACCCTGTTTCGGGCACCCTGTTTCGGCTCGCGCCAGGTTGTGAGATCGGCGGTTTCCCGGCAGTCGTCAGTCTGCGAGCACAGTCGACGAGTTCAAGAACCGCTCGATCACTACTGCGCTGCAGGTCTCGCTCAACGCTTCCGCCATCACATCTCCGAGAAGCTCGACGTAGGCATCGAAGGAGACGTACCCCTGGTGCCGTTGCTCGGCGAGAACCTTGCCGTCGATGGATGCGTCGTCCTGCACCAGTCTCTTCGCCCGCACCTCGGGAGCGATGGTGATCGTGTGGTTGTACTGCAGGAACATCAATCCTTCGACATCGATGCCGTCGAGCGCGAGCGTCAGCGCCTCATTCGCGTAGTAGTTCCTGCAACGCAGGCGACCACCGACGTAGAGGCAAGGGTATTCGGGGAGCGCGACGTAGTTGCCGTCGATGGTGACGTCGCCCAATGCCACGATCACCGAGTCGTTCTGTAGTGTGCCGTCGAAGCTAAGGTCACCCGGGTGGGCGATCGGCTCGGTGACCCTGCGCCCTTTCATGCTTCTCGCTTTTCCCGGCGCGCAAAGCTTCCGGAGGAGGAGCAACAATGCGTGTCCAACGAACGGGGACAGGCCCTGCACGCTGTCGCTGAAGGCCTTGGCGAGGCGTCTCTTGTCCTTTTCGAGGCCGGGCTTCGTGTTCCCGAGCGCCTCCTTCAACCACGCGAGCTCGTCTTGCGAAAAGTACGGGAGCTGCCGGATCTCCGTCTCGAGCGTGTCGAGGGCGTCCCGGTACCTCGCCTGTTGCTCGGCTGCTGGTTTCCTCGTGCTCTTCTTCCCCGCCTTCTTGCTGGCCTTCTTTTTCTTCGCCACGTTCGCCTCCATGGATAGATGGGCAGGAATTGGGAAAAACGGGGACGTTTCACACGTTTCACGTTTCACATGTTGTATTGCATCAACTGAGGTCATTCGGTAGCGGGAGCATGTGCCAATTGTCGTCACAGTACCGGTGCAGGCTGTGCTTGCAGCCCACGTAGAGCCCGTCTAATATCGCCTGGAGCATGTAAATGCCCTCTCTTTCCGTGTGCCCGGGGATGTCGATTTTGCGAAAGGCGTTTCCTTCGACCTTAAATAAGGCGTAGTTGTCAGTAACGTAGACTTGGCCTTGATAGACCGCGAGCACAGCCAGCCCAAAGATCCCATCGTGTCCACTGACTTTCAGCAATGTGGGCGGCGTGCTTGGTTGGATCGAGACAACGCCAGAGGGCCCTGCAAGGAACAACGTGTTCTGTTGCGGATCCAAGGAGATCGAGCTGTAAAACTGCTGCCCCTCGGGCAGCGCTTCGTCGACAGGTAAGGTAACCCCCTCGCTCCAACTCGTGCCATCGCATTTCCAAAGCTGCCGAGAGACGACAAACACATTTGTGCCCTCAAAGCCAATCCCTGCCCATACGTCCAACTCCCGCTGCTTCTCCCGGGAAAGGTTCACAAATGGATCGATCGACTCGCAACAACTTCCGGTCCAGCGGTAGATCTGACCCCCAGAGCCCAGCAAGTAGGCAGTGCCCTCGATGGTCGTCCAGCCATTGAGGTATCCTCGCTTTCCAGGACCCGTGCCCGCTGTCTCAACGTTGAACCGCCCTCCCTTTTTTGCCTTTTGTGTCGGCTTCCAGACGTAGCCGCTCCCACGTTGGCTGACAAGCAACACAGCGCTGTTTTCATCCCTAAAGTCAGTTCCGATCGCCCCCATAAACCACATCCCCGAAGGAACCGAATGGATCCCGACAGGTTTTCCGTTTTCAAATTTGATAAGCCGGTATTTTTTCGACTTGGTCACCAGGACGTAGCCCTCGTTCCCCCTAAATAGCATGCTCTGAACATTTGTAGCGACCATTTAGTTTGTCACGTTTTCGGCGCTTAGATTGGTTGTCACGTCCGCAATTTCTTCGAACAACCCGTGACTCGATAGTACCGCTTCGACTGCTTGTCGTCTAGCCGCTACGACCTCCTTTCTGGATCTGGCTGCTTTTTTCATCGCAGCCTCGGTTTTCACGACTTCCTGGTAGAAGATCCATCTGGTTGGCAAAGCGCGCGTCGAGTCTTCGAACACCTCTCTCGCCGTGCGTCCGCCAAGCACCGGGCTTGGCCGGATCTCGTTCAGATCGTGCATGGCCTTGCCGATGCTTATAGAAAGACTTCTATTGGATCTTCCCCATATGGAAATCCCACTCTTCAACGAATGATTCTCCCGCCTGTGAACAGCATCGATCCTATCATCGTTGCCCTCAAAAAGAGAACACTGCAGGCTGATTCTGCCAACTCCATAGGAATTTTTAACAAGACTCCATTTTATAGGACAATCAATGTATTGCGACTGACCGAGACAACGTTCTGACAGACTCGTAGCACCTTCTGATAAATCTGGGCCAAGGGCACAAGAGTAGCGCAAAACCGCTGGTATGCAGCATGAAACCTCACGACGTCTTGTTTTCCTCGTCCTCCAACAACTCCGAGGCCCCGCGACCCCAAAAGGGGTCACCCAAAACATGGAGCGGTACTTTAGTGCAGCAAAGCTTCTTACCGGGTTCGCAATGGCGCCGCGGTTTCCGCGTTTCTCAGCGGCCCCCGTAGTGTGGGGGTTGCGGCACCTAAGGAAGGGCAAGTCGGTAGACTTGGTGGTCAAGATGAAATAGACAGGATCGCAAGCGCCCGTTCAAGTCCGTTTTCACGCCCGATAGCGCGCGAAAGCGCCCGGCAGCGCGAGTGCAATTCAGAGTCCGAGCGGAAACGCTCGAAAACCCCGGCCATCGAGCGGGCGGTCAGGCGGCCGGCCGAAAGCGGTCGCGGGCCAATGCCCATCTCGTACGCCCGTCTGCCCCAGTAATACTGGTCGACAATGTGAGGCACGATCTGCTGGGGAATTCCCGCCCTGGCAGCGGTGTGGACCGTTCCCGAACCGCCGTGGTGCACCACCCCGCATACCTTCTTGAAAAGTTCTGCGTGTGGCGCGGATCCCGCTTGGCGGGCAAAGGTAGGCAGGTTGTCGGCATCGAGCCCCGTCCAACCCTTTCCCAGCACGACCCGGCAGCCGGCCATCTCGGCTGCTCGCATAGTGATTTCGACCAACCGCGCCGCCCGCTTGACCTGCACGCTGCCGAACCCGACATAGACCGGCGCCGGGCCTGCGTCCAGGAATTCGGCCAGATCATCGTCCAGCGCTTCGCCGACCCGGGGCCGAATGTTGCCGGTGTAACGAAAGGGAACAGACCAAGCCGGCGAGGGCGGCGCCAGCCAGGGGCTTATCGCCAGGAGCGTGGTTCCCGATCCGGCCAGGTGTCGAGTTATGTCGTCAATCGGCGGCAAGCCGAGCCTGCGCCGTTCGGCTTCCAGCGGCTTTTTGACCACCCAGGCGGCGCTCGTGTTAATACCCCACCACAGCAGCCGATTGGCCATGCGGGGAGCGCCTTGCCAGGGTTGAACCGGCGGGGGTTGATCGCCGGGCAGAATCGGTGCGTATGCCAGGCGCAGGTAACGGATGTCCCGATAGGCGGCCAGCGACGGTCCGGCCAACTCGGTTGCGGTGGCGAGCAGGACATCGGCATCTCGCGTGGCCATCTCGAGTAACTCGAACTGCTCGCGCAAAACACTTTCCATCCAATCGATGACCGAGCGCCAGGAAAACCAGCCGGTCTGCAGCGAGCGCATCAACTTACGGCTGTCTTCGGTGAAAAAAAGGCAGTCTTCGATGTCGCGCGAGGCGGCCTGAGCCTCGAAGCCGCGCGGCAGGCATAACGTTACGGAGTCACCCCTCCTCTTGATTTCTTGAGCCAAATCAAGTACCGGCCAGACGTCGCCGCGCGAGCCGCGGCAGGCCAATGCCACCTTCATGCTTGCCGGACGTCCAACTCGGTGGCGGCCGCCTCGATCTGTCCGGGCGACAAGCCCCGGCCGTTTTTCCAAATGTGCGCCAGGTAGTGTATTGGAACGCGCAGCAGTAAAGTCGAGGGGCTGAATTGCATGGAAGACAGCATCCAGCAGGCATGGGTGCACCAGCAGTTGGCCCGCCGGCCTCCGCCGATGGCTTCGATTTCTTTTTGCATGCGCTCGGAATTCAGGGCGGCGGTCAGGTTGAAATCGAATTCCTGCAAGCGGCCCACCGGCTCCCTCATCTCGCAGGAGCGGAAAAAACCGTTATGATCTATGACTATGGTTGTCTTTCCGGCCGTGCAGTCCATCGGCCAGGGACTGGGGCCCTCCACGTTGCTCTCCTGCAGGCCGTAGAGAAAACGAATCACGCCGATGAAATACAACTTGCCCAGAAAACGGGCCGGCGCCGGGAATTTGGCGAAGAGTCTTTCGGCGTACGGATCGAGCAAGGGATACAAGCGATCATGCAGCAACTTCAGATCGTCCTTACCGAGACCCTTGGTGGCCGGATCGCGCGGATCTCCCCTGACCGTTTCGAAGAAGTGGGTGGCCAGCGAGAACTTGTTGAGCAGCAGTACCCCCAGGTCGTACATCTCTGTGTAGGCATCGGGAGTGACCACGCTGGCCACATTGCGGTGCAGGCGGGGGTGATCGGCGAAGCGATCCTCCAGCCGCTGCAGGGTGGTCATGACCTTGCGAAAACCGCCCTCCACCCCGCGCACCCCGTCGTGGGTGGCGGCCAGGCCATCGACCGAAAGGTTCAGGTGGATGTTCAGCTTCGGGCAGCGATCGAGAAGATCTTCTGTCAGGCGAAGCAGTCGGGTGGTCAGCAAGCCGTTGCTGGGCAGGTTGATGGTGCGCACGCCGTTGTTCGAATAGAACATCTCGATGATCTCGACCAGGTCTTTTCTCAACGTCGGCTCGCCGCCGGACAGCCAGAGCTTATCAAAGCGCGGCGCAGTCTCGGAAATTTTGCGTATTTGGGCAAAAGTCAGATCGCGTCCGCGGGCCTTGTCTCCGACGTAGAAACAAGTGCGACACTTGGAGTTGCAGCGCGCGGTGACAAACAAGAAGACGGATTCCAGGCGCTTCTTTCTCATCAACTTGTGCAAGAAGCCCGCTTCGCCCAGATGAATGTCCCTGTCGCTCGATCCGGATTGTCGCCGATCGCGAGACTTCTTGTCGCCGACCAAACCATTGAGTTTCGATAATAAATTCGTCAAAAGAATATCCTCCCGGTCATGTTACAGGTTTTCCAGAAACCCGCAAGCTTGTCTGATTTCCACGCCCTCCTTTTGGCTCTCGCGCTTGAGATGGCGTACAAGCTGAACGGCCCTGATGGCGTACTTCTTCTGGAAGCCGAGCAAGGAGGTGGACAGGTGAGCATCGGCGAACTTGGCCTCGATCATTAGCGTAGGTGTGTTCTCCTCGATGAGGCAGAAATCGACTTCCAGTCCGTCCTTGGTGCGTAAATAGTGCAGCTCATGCGATTTGCCCAGAACATCCGTGAGACCCATGATATGTTTTTGCAGGCTCACCGCGACCAGGTTTTCAAATCTTGCCCCGGGATCCTCTTTGACCAGGCCGGTGTCATAGAAATAGATCTTGGGCGCCTTCAACAACGAGCGGGCCATATTTCGCGAAAAAGGAACAACGCGGAAGACAATAAACAGGGCCTCCAGGATCTGGATGTACTTTTTAACCGTGTTCGGCGCGACGCCGACGTCGCGGGCGATTGATGCGTAGGATAGCGGGGAGCCGACTCCGTTGCGGAGCAGTTCCATTACCAGCCGCATGGCACGCAGATCATGGATGCGTTCGAAATCCAGAATGTCTTCACGGATGAGACCGTCATGGTACTGCATGCGCCAGCGGTCGGCATCGACGGAATCTTCAGCCAGGAAAGGTTCCGGAAAACCCCCGCGCTCGATCAGCCGATCTATTTCCTTGGCATGATCGGTTCCTGTCAACTCGGACAGGGACAAGGGCAAGAGGCGGTGTGCGAAGAAGCGACCGGCCAGCGAGTCGCCGCCCTTCCTGAAAGTGTCAAGCCGGGCGCTGCCGGTGACCAGGATGCGCATCGAGGCCGGACGTGTATCGTAGACGCCTTTGATGAAGCGTTTCCATCCCGGCATCTTGTGAATTTCGTCGAGGATGAGCAACTCGGTGTCTGGCAGCCAAGCTTCCTCCCGGATGATGCGCCGATCCTCCATGCTGTCATAGTTGAGATAGACCGTATTTGCGAATGTCCGGCCGATATGAAGCGCAAGCCAGGTTTTTCCAACCTGGCGCGGGCCGACGATGAATACAATCTTCTTTTCCAGATCCTTGCGGATTCGATCTTCCTGGAGCCTGCGCATGCGACTATTTTACACAACTTTGCATTTTGGTCAAGACTATTCTGCATATACGTTCGTTTTAGTCGAAAGACCCTGTCCGATCTAACCTCGCGCTTATCGAGACCGCCGGGCTTCAGGCGCCGCAGCACGCCGAACCAGGTCTTGTAGCCGGAAAGCGCGATCGAGAAATAGTGCTCACCCCGGTAGACGCCCGGGATGGTGACCGGCGTGTAACTTTCAAAACAACATCCTGGCTACTTCGGAGCGAATGGATCTGAGCAGGCCTTGGTTACAACCGTTATTTCTGATGTTGGCATGTATATTCCAGTATTACTCCAACTGTATCCGTGACGTTCCAGGTATCGAAGGACGCGCCTGCGCAGCCTGGACTGGACCGACTGGATGACATCGGGTGTCAGCTCGGTGGCTTCGAAGAACTGGGCCTGTCCGTCGGAGGAAGGCGCGAAGACGCCGTCAGTGACTGCCGAGTGGAAATGGGTGTGCTCGTTCAGGGAAGAACCCGAACGGTGCAGAAAAGGCGGGTGATCATCAGGAAGGGCAAGTCGGTAGACTTAGTGGTCAAGATGAAGTAGCAAGCTGTGCCGAAAAACCATGCTTCGGCGCGATGCCTTTCCGGCGCAACCATCAGCCAACTATGGCAACTTCACGAACTTGTTCCATTTGTCGAACAGTTTCTCAAGCAGCCCGTGCAATGAGGTCCTGGCATCCTTGATGATGGCCTTCCTAACAGCAGGCGTCAGGCAGCCCGGGCAAGGCGGGGTATTATCAAGATCTTTTCTTGCCAGTTCGACGAGCAACTTGATCACTTTGTCACGCTCTCTTCTGCGAAGTTTCGGATAGTTCCGAAGGAGTACTCTCAAAGACTTGACCAGTCGACCGTTGTCGTTTACGTAGTTTTCGATTATGGGAAAGATCAAATCAGGAAAGTAGCGTCCTTGCCTGGCCGCGGCTTTATAGATGATCAACACGCATTTTACCGCTAATAAAATATTGACATTGTCCCGGGTTGTAAGTCGGATACTGAAATGTTTCTCGTCGCCATCCCAACCGCTCGGGCGGATGCTGCCATCTAACAATCCCGGGAGAAATCGCCCGGAGATTCTATCGGGTAGCCTGCAATCCTCTTCCGATATGACCTTAAACGTGGTGGACGAGAGTGCCCCTTGGACTTTGTCCAACTCTCTCTTCCGATTGACGTCCTTCGGGTCGGAACGTCGTCTGATACACGTCAGCACGCCCTGAATTACTCCTGCATCCCGCGCCCCATGTTTTTCGAGGGCCTTCGGAACTTGTTCACAGAAGAGTCGGGGGTCCGCAACCAGGCCGACCCACGCCAATTTTTTCTCAAATTCATCGCCGCTATTTAACAAATCTTTTCGCAGTTCTGCATCGTGTGCCAACATCCTTCCGATCTGGAAACCTGCCTTGTATGGAAGATTCCACAAGCTAACGCGGCCATGAAAAACGACCGGGCCAATAAATCCCCCCTTGCAGCCCGCTCCTTGCAGCGCCCTGCTGAGCACCTCGTTTTGCTCTCCGGCCCGTGCGGTTCGGATCAGCAGATCGAGGCCCGCCCTGCCCGCGTTCTGTATGGTCTGGGCGGCCTGCTCGGACTTTCCAGGAGCATCGAGATTGGCTACGGCTTCTTGTAAACAATCAAGTTCTGTAACGGCCGACAGGCTGTCCGGTAATATGTTGCGCGCAAACGACAATACCCAGAGGTAGGGACACTCTACGCAAAGCGATGGCAGAGAGAATCGATCGGCGATCTGTCCGGTTTTTTCAGGCTCATTCCGCAGCAGGCTGGATATTTCCGGCATCTCTCCTTTCCGCGCGGCCAATACAACTGCGGCAACCTGATGTGCGTGTCCCTTGAAGTGGCGAAGATCCCTCGCCAGCAGTCGCATGGCGGTTTTCCCGTCTTTCGCGCTCACTTCCCCGGCATCGAGAAGCCAAAGGAGCAACTCGGGGAAGTAGCGCCGCCTGGCCGCGGCTGCCTTGTACAGGGAGCAGGCACAGGCTGGTGAAAACATGTAGCGGATCCCGTCGTCGCCGACGGCGTAAATCCATTGCACGCCGTTGATGCTGCCTCGTCCGTCTGGAACAATTCGATCTTCGAGCAGCCCCGCAAGAACGGGAGAATTCCGGCCGCACTGGTCTTTGGAAATCTTTCTTTCAAGCACGTTTTCGGCTTTGCGGGCAATGTCGGCCAGGTGATTCCTAAGCTTGATGCTCCTCATACTGGTTGGCATCCGCCCCAGCCTGTATCGTGCGCAGCCTGCTGCGGCCGCAACAACCGCCACCACGCCGGGATCACCTTTCGCGATCATCTCCTGTGCACGAATGACAAAGCGCACCGGGTGCGCCGAAAGTGCAACCAGCGCCAATTTTCGCTCGAACGCGGGGCCCCTGGAGATCATTTCCTCACACATGCCGGGATACAGTGAAAGCATCTTTCCAAGCAGGGCGCTGAACTCGAAAGACTCCCGTTGTGACAACAACTCGTCGAGGTCGTATGGTTTCCCAATAGACTCTATGTTGCAACCCAATCCATATAAAGCCACCGAGAGCACATCGTTTTCCACTCCGGTTCGTGCGGCATCGATCATGGCCGCAATGACAGTCTTGATGTCCGTCGCGGCTGTTTCTGCACCGGACGATCGTGCCGGAGTCGGCAGAGCAACAAGAAGAAGGGTTACTAAATTAATTGGTAGCCGCAGGTTCATGCATTCATCCTTCCCTGTTCTTATTTATTCTCATTTCGAAATTTATCGAATACCAAAAAAAACACAATGATTTCATAGTTTCCATCTGGAAAATCCAAAGCTGAAACTGGTGCAGAAAAGGCGGGTGATCATCAGGAAGGGCAAGTCGGTAGACTTAGTGGTTAAAATGAAGTAAAGCTCCACGCCGCAAGCTGCGGGGCATCCAGGTAAAGG
>Ga0315549_1004259_pt1 | contig 12176 bp, 4 predicted proteins | sample SalMarSW160200MG_FD_203101 | JGI IMG/M metagenome (GOLD analysis project Ga0315549, IMG submission 203101) | Salt marsh sediment microbial communities from the Plum Island Ecosystem LTER, Massachusetts, United States - Salt Marsh Sediment SW1601-200 ... | reverse complement strand
TAATCTGCTCTGGCGTGTAAGACTTCCTGACCATCTATTGCCCCCTTTCTTAATTTCCAGTCTAACATGAAACTGGACTCGTTTTCGGGGGGCAGGTCACTTAGAAAGCGATGGGTATGAGATTATCCACATTGGAGTAAAGGTGCCACGAAATGTCGAACGCTTTGCTATCCAGTTCGACATTGATTGCCCTAGAGAATACTGGAAGGAAAAATCCTTTTTTCAGCACATGCGTTGTTTACGGTACGTCTCAGAGAAGAAGCAGTTCAAAACTTAGGGCCATATGGGGTCTGCGGTCTACTTATAACCATTGTGTAGCAGGGTTTTGCCCGCATGGTTGTGACCGGTGCTGGGATGATGCCAATTGTGGAATCGAGGGAGCAAAACATTTGCTTGGATTGTGCAGCCTCACCGACAAAAAAAGAGGCACTCCCCCTAATGTCAATGGGAGAGCCCCTCAAATTGAAATCTAGCCCCTTTCCGGGCTTGTTGGGGGGATTAGGCTTATTGAAAATAAAAAAGGGTGTAGTCAGTCACCTCAGACTACACCCTAAAAATGGGTGTTGTTGTCAAGGGAAAATGTCAGGGTTTAATGTTCAGCGATTTTGTCAGTCTGACTCCTTTCAAACAACTAGAGCAGCTCTTTCCTCGTCTGCGACATGTTTTCGCCGTGTGGGAGTAAAGTGGTCATCCAGTATACGCTTTAACGTAGGGCCTGAGATACCAAATTCCTTAGCAGCCTGCTTGCGAGTGATAGCATTCTGTTCGAGTTGAGCGAGAATCGGAGCAAATCTTTCTGCAAATCCCTCTCGTTCTGCCACGGGAAGCATACCGATTTGTTTACCAGCCTGCCTTGCTCGCTCCATTCCAGCCCGCGTCAACTCACTATGTTTGTTTTTTCTTACCGGGTCTTCAAACCAATTCCCATCACCTGCAAGGGGGCCAACCCACTTACGATTTTGCTTACGCCATTTCCTGACCCTGGGTGGTTTCGGGAGTGGTGGCTCTTTCCACAGAGCGGGATAGTTCGGAATGTTGTTTGCCTGAGCGCGAAGTGTAGCCGCCAAGGGCGGTGCATCCTGTGGAGTAAGAATTTTCCCCTGGTAACAAGCCAGTATTTGCCCATCCAGTCGCTCTTGTATCTCGACATATGCACCAGCGTAGTTAGTCTTATCGGCATCGGGAAAGAGTTGCAGGTTCCGCTGACGATATTGCACCGTGTTGTCCCTGGCGACACGTCTCCGCTCCTTGAGACAAAGGATGCCCTCTATATCCACCCCTAAGCTAATTGGTCGGTATGCTAACCCTGGCTGAGCCGCCGGTACACCGAAGCGCTCGTTAAAACGAGGCAGGAAATCCTGTAAGAGCAGATTAGCTTCCGTGATATTACTGGCTCCACTAAGCCGTAGCTCCGACACCAGACGGTCCTGAAACGTGCCGTTGGCGCGTTCCACTCGCCCTTTTGCTTCAGGACTATGAGCTCGCACATGAGTTACGCCCAATTCCCGTAAGGCGCGCCCAAACTGGGTGAGAGGACCAGAGCCATTACTTGGTCCTCGCTCCACGTGGAAGATAGAGTGTCGATCAGTGTACACACCGAGGGGTATCCCACACCGGTCAATGATTACTTTCAGGAGCTCAAAATAGCCCAGTGTATCTTCTCGCTCCCTAAAGATAGCATATGGGACTGTTCCTGTGGCATCATCTATCGCTAGGAATAGGGTCAGCCATGGTCCTCGATCCTCCAACCAACGGTGATGGCTGCCATCCAATTGCAGTAATATCCCTTCTTGAGGCATTCGCTGACGCCGGTATCGGTGACGTGGAGACCGGCCTCGCCGAGGGCTAGACAGGCCAGCCTTTGATAAAACCCGCCGTAAAGTGGAGCGGGACATCATTATCCCCTCCCGCTCCGCCAGGAGTTCAGCTAGGTGGGTATGATTAACCCCACTATATTTCCCCTTTGCCAGGGAAACTACCTGCTTACGGATGGCTTGAGGTGTGACGTTAGCTGGCGTGCGGCCACGATTGCCATGGGCCAGAGCAGCAGCGCCTTCCTTTCGATACGCTGCCAGTATTCGCCATCCGTGGCGCTCACTCACTCCCATCACTTTGGCTGCCTCTTGCATGGGCCAATGCTTTTCCAGTACCCCGTTTAGAGTCTGTAGCCTGTTCTGTTCTTTTGCAGTCAATGTCAGTTCTTTCATTGACTGACATTATCCCTGAACAATAACCTACTGACCTAATCGTATCCCACCAACACCCAGGGCGAGGCAGTTGACAATGTTACTACCCCCTTTCTTAGCTGGGCAACAGTTGCCGGATTTTCTGAGGCGCTTTCCAATCCGCTATTCGTGCTCGGGCACCGTTTGCCTCTTCGTTTGGTCCATCGGGTGCTGACAAACCGGTGAACGTAATCGCTTTACCGAACCCGTTACGTCATGCACCCTTGTCTATTGTGGAAATTGCGCTTTCAGCGCTCCCGGTTGGTGTCACCCTCTTAATCTAGGTTCAAATACAATAGCCCAGGAATGTTACTCGACTACCCCAACGATATACGGCTCCTTGCTCAGCAGTAGCCTCCGAAGACGCAGTGCCAGCTTCCGGGCCACCGCCACGATGGCTTTCTTCTTGCTCCCACAATTCCTCAACACCCGCCGGAATTTCTCCAACAACACCGGATCGTACCGGATAGCTACCCACGAACACTCCACCAGCCATGACCTCACCCGTCGATTTCCCTGCTTGGTAATATGTCCACGGCGCTCCTCTTCGCCACTAGAGTAATCGCTGGGCACCAGCCCCAGAAAGCTGGCAAATTCCTCTTTTCGCCCAAACCGGCTCACGTCACCCCATTCCAAAACCAGCCGGATCGCCGTCATCTTGCCAATACCAGGGGCACTCATTAATAACCTTACGCTCTCCCGGTAACGGTCAATCCTGGCCAGCTTTCTCAACTGCTGCAAGAGTTCCTTCTTCAACTGTCGCAGTTGACCCAATTCCTTGAACATCACGTCAAAGGAGAATCGCAGTGAATCGCTCATCTCTGTCTCCGTAAGGCGCTGCTTTAACCGGGTATAGGCAGCCCCACTGCCCCACGGTCCAGCAGGTAGGGCCTTATCCAGACCATGAAACTCCAGCATCCGCCGTATCCGGTTGCACACCCGGGTTATGTCCGCCTGCACTTGCCCACATGTCCTGGATATTTGTCTGTCCTCTCGAAGCCCCTTGTCCGGAACAAAACACCTGCTATAATCCCCATTCTCCAGATTCTTGGCCAGCCGGCGACAGTCCGTGCGATCGTTCTTCTTCCGCTGGACCTTCTCCTGTGTCACAGTATGCGGTGGCGTCACCACACACTCCCATCCATCTGCCTCCAGTTGATCGTGCAGGCCAAATCCTCCGAAGCCCGCCTCATACATCACGAGGATCTGGCATTCTGGAAACTTGTTATTCAAGTAATTCCGCAGCACCTCGTACCGCGCTGGCATACTCGTTTCGTGAACGACCATGCCCCCGCTCCGAACGCAGAGCTTCCACGTCTTTTTGGAGTCCTCCAGCCCCACAAACACCCCTTCATTCCTGACAATGTGTTCCCTTTGCTTCTTCACAGAAAGTTACCCTCCTTCTTTTAGTTCTGCCTTTTGAGTAAGGTAGCCTTTCTGCATATTCAGTATCAAGTCCTAAGTCCTAGCATAGCAAACCGGTGAGGCGCCATAATCTGGCTGGGGAGCTAAGCTGCCCCGACAATCAGACTGCCTGCCGGCTCTCAGGTGGCTCGATTAGGGAAATTGGGGTTCTAGAGAAAGAAGCCCCGCATCAAGAAAGCAAGCATGGGCTGAGAGCCCGGCCAATACCCACTGAGCCCGAATATTTTCAAAGGAGACGACATTGATCAGGAGTGTTGGTATCGACCTTAGCCGTACCGGTGGCCATCAGGTTTGTTGTCTGGACGAGCAGGCCAAGCCCTGCGACAGCTTCAGCTTCGACAGTACTGTGGAAGGCCTGGAGAGGTTTGAGAAGCGTATTTTCTCGAATGGTGATACGCCTACCATTGTTTTTGAGCCAACGGGTCTGGCCTGGATCCCCATGGCCGTCTATCTCCGCGCTCGTCACCCCGAATGCCGCCTGGTGAAGGCAAGACTGCAGAAGGTAGCTGCCCTCAGGAGATACCTTCGTAGTCGCGCCAAGAGCGACAGGGTAGACGGGCTCACGCTAGCCAAGATGCCTTTCATTGATGCCGAACAACTGGACGAAGCTTATCTTCCGCCATCTGAGTATCATTCTCTCCAGCGGCTGACCCGCCAGCGGGAGCGTCTCATGAAGAGCATCACTATTCGCAAGAACCGGATAGGCTCAATAATCGACGGTTATCTTCCTGGCCTGCGAAAAGCCTTCTCCGACGAGTGGTCTGATCGGGCTAGGTTATTCTATCGACAAGGACTAAACCCTCTCGCTGTGGTCCGTGATGGTAAAAGCGCCCTCGAGACCTTCTTGGTTAGTGTTAAGGCAAAGGGCGCCCTGACTGAATCCCATCGAGTGTATCAAGCTTGCCAGAAGCTGGCGGAGTTCTATGAGAAATCCAAGGCCGCCGGTATGATAAATGAGGACTTCTTCGATGACCTTCAGAATGAGATAGCCTGTGAGCTAAGGCTGATGGAAACTGAGGAAGCCGAGGTGGAAAGATCAGGCCGAATTGAGGAACTCTACGGACATCTTCACCCGTGTGACTACCTGCGCACTATTCCCGGAATTGGAGTGAGAACAGCCCAGGTCTTTCTGGCCATAATTGGTGACCCACACCGCTTCCGCAGTCAATCTGCCTTCGCTAACTGGACGGGCGTCGTACCTGGAGCCAGTCAATCAGCGGATACAGAGCCCCCCTCTTTCATCCTTGAATTTGATGACGTCCATATACCGCCCTATCATCTACGTCTACAAGGGGAGTCCCGACAGCAGTGGATATAGAAACGTGGAAATAAGTCCACCGATTACTGCTTGAGAATACATTTTAAGCCTCCCTCGCTAATGCAGCCATCAGCCTTGCTATGTTATCCATAGCTCGCCCCCTGATTTTTCTCACGCTTCCGCTGCTCCCACCAGACATCTATGAAGCCCGCTATAAAGAGCGATCACCCAGGTCCATCACCGGACCCGGGTCAAGAGAGGCTGGGGGTGTTATCCCTCTCCAAGCGCCCCCCCAACGGAGCTCGCCGCCTCGGGATTTACGCCTTGCTCTCTATCTCGACAACAAGACGGCGTAGCTCATCAATATATTCGGTCATGTCCGGCGGTAGTGTTCTGTACTGGTTGATGTATCTCCAATTTGCCCTCTGGACGATAGAATCTACTAGCACAAGTCGTACTTTCTCCCTTCGCTCGCTTTATTCTTATTTGACCATTTAAATACTGACCTGCTCTACAAAAATCGTGCCAGCTTTCAGGGGGCGAGATAGGGGCCGGTCTTTTAAGCCATTCGGCGTATTGACAGGTTGTAAACCCAGTAGTAAGCTTTCACTAGAGCACATATATAATCCGTGTGCGCACATACCAGCGGTGGTGGCCTGAGGGGAGCTGGGGGCATGAAGCATATAAAATATTTTATGCCGCATCGGGTGACGAAATCGTCTTTGACAGTAGTATTGTAACCGGCACTAGATAATCCAAGAGCATATTAGATTCAGGCATTGGGTCATCTAGCGCAGCTTCCTGCGAAAAATTAAGAAGGGGGAAGTCAAGATAAACAAAGCGAGGCAAAGCCTAAGAATGTGGAGGGGGTTCTTCCTCAAATTTGTCATCTTACTAACCATCTTATCATTGTTTCTACCAGCAGGCGGGTTGCTCTTCCCCAAGCAAGCCTCCGCCAATGGTTACTACTCTCATCAAAGCTTTACACCTGCTGCTGATGGATATGATAATGCCACTACCTGGAAGCACGAACTGGCGCTAGGCTGGGCTTGGACCGCTGCTAACAAGGACACGGGTTTTATTTCCGCTTCTGCCTTTTCCTATGCTGGCGGTGCTTCGGCACAGGCGCAGCAAAGGGTGCAGATTAATATTCCCAGCGGCCAACTTTGCCATGTAACCGTGCATGCCTCCATAATCTATACCGGAGGCACACAGAAAATTGGTATTCCCGCTTCGTCCTGGGGAGGAGTTGACAAGATATGGTATATCGGTAACGACTACCATAAAGAGACACTGGATGCGGTTTTCGGCTGGGACGATATAGCTGATGCAGCTATTGGCCTAGGGCTTACCTTTGCTAGTCTGGGGCTTTCGGAAGCTTCGACCATAAAACAGGTGGTTGATGTACTGGGCTATGTCAGCGATGCAGCCTCGATTGCCACGGGATTTTATGAGCTTCTGGACGCTGGCGACGCGCAGCGAATCCATACAAATTTTTCCTTTGATGCTGATACCGACACCTGGGTAGGTGTGGGGTTCAGAGTGGACACATCAGGCTGCGTTTTAGGGGCGTGCGATTCCACAGTGCTGGGATATGTGGAGAGCATTGATGCATATGTCCGAGGTGTTGAGGCTGAGAGCTACTTTAGCTTTGATGCCTGGTGGGGTGATACTAATATCCACGATGATAGCGGACGTGGGAATTATGGCATCCCCCACCCTTCCACCAATGGCCCTCAAACATATCCCGGCAAAATTGGAGCGGGTATTAAGTTTGACGGTGTGGAGGACTGGGTCGAGATTAACTTCAGCGCAGATGAGAGGACTGTGCTGTCCCAGGAGGGAACCCTTGAGCTCTGGGTGAAGCCTGATGAGGTTAGAGATGCTCTCCTCATCTACGGTGGCTCGGGCAGTAGTGCCGACGGTTGGGGGAGCGATAAAGAATTACATATTGGCACTAGCGCCAATGGGCGCTTCATTTTTTACCTCGGGAGTAATAGTGCCAATGGATTTTATAAGTATGTGTATTTTGGCACGTATGAACCTCATCACTGGTATCATATTGCCGTGACTTACCTTAATGTCCCCTGGGGTAGGGTAGAGTGTTACATCAACGGGCAGCGGACTGAACCGGCGTCTTCGTATATTTCAGTCGAATCTCTACGGGCTGACTTAAGCCTGAACGACATTCGCCTGGGCAGGCCCAATGGAGATACCCGCTATTTTGCGGGTGTAATGGATGAGGTCAGGATTTATAGCCGGTGGCTCTCTGCAGGGGAGATAAGCCAGCATTGCTGGCAAGGGGTGGATACCACGGCGCCTTCGGTTCCGGTAATGCTCCCAGAGCCTGAATACTCACCAACAGATGAGAACATGGTTGCCTGTCAGCCCTCCGTGGACAGCGAGAGCGGAGTGTTTTGTTATTGGTTTCGGTGTATACACGACGGGGCAGTCGTCAGCAGCGGTGCCTGGGGAGGTCCTTACAAGACCTTTACCAGCTTGTCAGATGGGCTACTGTATTCCTATCAGGTGAAAGCTAAGGATGCGGCCGGCAATGAGAGCGCTTGGTCGGCGTCGGTGAGTTCCACTCAGGATTCCACTCCCCCCACGCTGGCACCTCCCCCAGCCTTTTGGCTGGATGGGCCAATCGAGGGCGATACTATGAGTGTAAATATACCGATAAACGCCAATGATAGTGGAAGCGGCATAGCAGCCACTTGGGTCTGCAGATTCGGCGATTGGGAATGCCACGAGTTTGAGGAACCCTACCCCCACGATGTTGGTTCTGTGCAGGTGCAGTTCCCAGGTATTACCAATTACGAGGGCTTTGTTTGGATTATGATGACCGTTGTTGATGGAGTTGGTAATGAGTCCGCCCAGCCCCAAGTTGAATACCGTCTTGACACGAAACCGCCACGTGGCAGTATAAGAATAAATGGTGATGCCCCATTCACCAATAACAGCTTCGTCACGCTCAATTTAGTTTTTCAGTCTGATTTCTCTGGCATAGCCGGTATGAGGTTCAGTAATGATGGCGTGAGTTGGTCAGAATGGGAGGATTCCCATGGTATCAGAGAGAACTGGGAGCTTAGCTCAGGAATCGGACTAAAGACAGTGTACGCACAAAAAAAGGATGGGGCGGGAAATATTTCCTCTGCTTACTATGACACGATAAACTATGGTCCCATTCCCAGCGGGGAAATAATCATAAATGATAATGTTTTCTGGACTAAAAGCAGGACGGTGACCCTTGACCTGAATGCTGAGAATGCTGACAATGTTGAAACCATGGCTATATGGAACGGCGACCCAGATTACCTACCTGTTGATAGCGATTGGGGGACCTATCAAGCTACTTATTCGTGGCAGCTTTCTTCCGGTGATGGGGAGAAAACCGTATATGTAATATACTCAAGTTCTCCACTACACGAGTCAGACAGTCAATCAGATACCTACTCCGACACCATAAAGCTAGACTCTACTTCTCCGACAGGAAGCATGACGATAAATGGTGGAGCTTCCCAGACCAAATCCAGACAGGTAACCTTGAGCCTGTCAGCCAGTGATAGCTACAGCGGCGTGGCTGAGATGAAGTTTGTAAATGTGGAAGGAGGAGGACGTTGGACACTCTGGGAATCATATCAAGATACCAAGGAGTGGCAGCTTACCGCTGGCGAAGGTGAAAAGGGGGTCATAGCCAAGTTCAGAGATGCAGCCGGCAATGTATCCTCATTTTACCACCGGCAAATCATGCTGGACTTCTGCCCGCCAGGAGGGTCGCTAGAGATAAACGGCGGGGCTAAGTTCACTAATAATAAGGAGCCTACCCTTCACGCCTCCATAGATGGTGAAGATTATAGTATGCCCAAGCAATTCTCCTCCACTCAGGGGGAGATGGGGTGGTATTACATCGGCTCAACCTCGCCTGTGGAAAAACCTTTTGAGCTTTGCTGGGACAATGTAGTCAGCCCCTACGGCGAGCAGGAGTTCTACTCCTGGAACTCTGAGGTAGGAGAAGATAAGCCCCAATACCTTCAGATAACCGGTCCAGAGCAGGGAGCTGTGATATGTCCTGGCGAAGGGTCTAATGTTGCCATAGTTTGGCAGGCACGCAAGGCGGGACTGGTAACGATAACGGGTGAGCTATGGTCAGCCCTTCCTGACAGCAGCCCACCAAGCGGGGACGCCGATGATGGAGTCTACTTCTCCATCTATAAGAATGAGGCGCTAATAGCAGGCCCAATTAATATCTTTCATAGCGCCGACCTGCATCACGGCACCCTTGAGGTGCCTGACTGCCCCGTGACACCGGGAGAGATGATTTTCTTCTACATTGACCGGGGTAAGTTGTATGAGAGTGATGATATGCACTACCACTTCACCATCCTCAGTGACACTGAGGTTCAACCCTGCTCTGTGAGCTTGGCGAACCTCAGGGACGAGGATATTGACCCCTTGAAGCTGCATCTTTATGGTAGTTGGGAGCTAATGCTGGAGACAGAAAAGTGGGAAGAACTGAAATGGACTGACTGGGAACCTTGTAACCCGGACTGGAATGGGGTATGGGGACTTCCCTCCGGGGAAGGTCTGAATACCGTTTTGGTTAAGTTTAAAGATGGCGTCGGCAATATCTCTTCGGCTTATAGCGCCAGCATTGTCCTGGACGGGACCCCTCCGCAGGCAGGTTCCATAACCATAAATGGTGGCGCTCTAGAGACAAGCTCCCCGAATGTTACCCTTGGGCTTTCGGCTACCGACCTGCTCAGCGGTGTAAGTGAAATGCGCATCAGTGAGGACGGTTCAGTCGGTTCCTGGGAGGCCTATTCTAAGACGAAACCCTGGCATCTGGCTCAGGAGGGAGAGTGCACCTTATCAGCGACCTTTAAGGATGCCGCGGGCAATATCTCCGGGCCTTGCCAGGATAGCATTCTCTACGATTCCCTGTTCACCAGTGACCGCCAGAGGCTGGGCCGCTTCGCCGATGTGAAGCTGGCGGATGTCAATGGTGACGGGTGGCTTGACCTCCTGGCTACCTCAGCTAAAGCCTCCCATATCCTGCAGCTGTACCTCAACGGGGGTAACGGGAAATTCCAGCCTGCGGACCCCTACCCCTTCCCCAGCTTGGTTACGAATGTGGGTAAAGTTCTGCTGGGCGACCTTGATAACGACGGCGACCTGGATATAGTGGTCACCCGACAAGATAGTTCCGAGCAAGTGCGTATCTTTTTCAACGATGGCAGTGGTCAATTCCCCCAGTATCAAGCGTTGAGCTATGCTTCCGTTGGTGAAGCTGCCCTGGGGGATACAGACAACGATGGCGACCTGGACCTCATCCTCAGCTATAAGCGGAGCTTAGGCAGGGAAAAATTAACAATTGACATTGTCGGGGTATTCACTAATACAGGTGGTAACTTTGTTTTTGATAGTGAGATTAGGCATCCTGCCTGCTCTATTGCCCTGGGCGATATTGACAGCGACGGTGATGAAGACCTTCTGCTCGGCTGGCTAAGTGGAGGGCTGGTTCTAGGTGGTAGCCCCACGATTCAGGGTGAGCCTAGGATAAGCATCCTTCACAGTGTTGGAGGTGAATTCCTGCCTCTGGGAATTCTGGATAGGCCAGGTGTCCTGGCTAAGGGGAGTTTTCCCATGGCTCTGTTTGATATGGATGGAGACGGAGATTTAGACCTGATAGCCGGCGGCTCTGAGACAGATGTCTGGTTGAATGACGGAAGCGGGCTCTTTTCTCCTCCGGTAGGAACTCCTCCCTTTGCGAACAAAGCATCCCGCATGATAATTCCGGCTGATGTCAATAACGATGGTCAACTTGACCTGGTGCTGGGCGAGCCTCCCGTGAATTACAACCGGGTAAACCTGGGCTTCTCCTGGGGTGAGTTCGCCACCGGTCACCTTTATCCCATCCAGTATGAATGCCAGTCTACTGTAGCCCTGGGCGATGTGGACAACGATGATGACCTGGATATGCTCCTTGGTCTTCTTAGCGGATTTCCCTCAGCTTACTATGTGGAAATGCCGTCAAGCCTGCTCCTCAGGAGCAATGCCCCGGCAAACTCAGCCCCCGGGAAGCCTTCCAACCTGCAGGCTGCGGTTGCAGGGCAAGAGGTTACCCTGAGCTGGGATGCGGGCTCGGACACTGAGACACCAGCCGGCTTCCTCACCTACAACCTTCGGGTAGGCACTACTCGTGACGGCAATGAGGTCCTCTCTGGGGTCATACCCCCGGGCTTTGGCAATGTAGGACCTCACCTGAGCAAGCTTCTCAAGCTGCCTTACGACAGGTATTACTGGAGCGTGCAAACCGTGGATGGAGGATTTGCCAGGTCCGTGTGGGCTGATGAGCGCGATTTCACTATAGGAGCGGCTGCCGATACCACAGCTCCCACCGGCTATGGCTGCAACACTCCGGCTAATAACGCTACCAATATTCCCATTATACCTACTCTGACCTCAACCGTGGCTAGCGATGCTACTCCACCAATCTACTATAGGTTCCGCATAGCTACCAGTTCAACCTTTGGGTCTGTATTAGAAGAAAGTGGTTGGCAAACAGGGACATCCTGGATTCCTGCCACCACGCTTGATTATAATACTGAATACTGGTGGCAAGTAAAAGCAAGGGATAGTGTCAAGCCTGGTAATGAAGGTGGTTGGAGCTCTGCTTTCAATTTCACTACCGAACCGGCACCAGCCAATTATAACCTAATAGTTACTTGTAGTCCGGCTGGTGGTGGCGATATTAAGGTGAATGGCACTGCTCCGGGTTCGTATCCTTACACTTACAGTTTTGCTGCGGGCGTATCTGTCAGCCTTGAGGCAGTGACTGCTGCTGGCTATGAGTTCTCCAGTTGGACTGGCGACCTGAGCGGGAGCACCAACCCGGATACGATAACCATGAATTCCGATAAGAGCGTTACGGCTAACTTTAGCCAGATAACCCATACCTTAACCGTGGATGTCAGTTCAGGTAGTGATATTAAGGTGAATGGCACTGCTCCAGCTTCGTATCCTCACACTTATAATTTTGCCGAGGGCGTATCTGTCAGCCTTGAGGCAGTGGCTGACGCTGACCATGAGTTCACTGACTGGAGTGGCGACCTGAGTGGAAGCACCAACCCAACCTCTATAACTATGGACTCCGATAAGAGCGTTACGGCTAACTTTAGCCAGATAACCCATACCTTAACCGTGGATGTCAGTTCAGGTAGTGATATTAAGGTGAATGGCACTGCTCCAGCTTCGTATCCTCACAC
>Ga0315549_1004254_pt1 | contig 12189 bp, 8 predicted proteins | sample SalMarSW160200MG_FD_203101 | JGI IMG/M metagenome (GOLD analysis project Ga0315549, IMG submission 203101) | Salt marsh sediment microbial communities from the Plum Island Ecosystem LTER, Massachusetts, United States - Salt Marsh Sediment SW1601-200 ... | reverse complement strand
AGAGAACATCGAAATAAAGGCTTGTATCATCTTTATAATATTTGCTGGTCGCCGGATGGTAATTGGTTTGTCGCAACGGTACACGGAGGCATGGGTTTCAAGCACGCCAATCTTGCTATCGAAGCAAACGGAACCGAAGTCTTTGATTTAACAAAGTACAAAGTCACGGGTTGCAGGCCCGATTTTAGCCCCGATGGCAAGAGGATAACGTGGGGATTAACCGATTGGGATTTATGCACGGGTGATATTGACTTGTACGCCCCCGCACCCATAGTAACGAATGTTCAACGTGTCATAAATTGTCGAAAAGAGTACGAGGTTTATCACTCTGAATTTTCACCTGATGGTAAATACCTCGCTTTTAGCCATGGGCCGGAAGCGAACGAAATGGTAGGCGGCAAAGCGCCGGGCTGGAATATCTGCGTCAGTGACTTGTCGGGCAAATGGGTCCAAATCACTACCGACGGAAACCACAACAAGGAGCCCGACTGGGTGCCGATTACAATTCCCGTCCATTAAGTGGATTAGGAACTTAAGGAAAATGGACAAGAAAGGTTGCCTGTAGGAATATAGCAGATGGATACACGATTTCCTAAATTCACAGTAGGAATCTTTTGTCTGCTATTGATATTGACATTTATCACTGGCTGCCGCCGTACTAAGGAAACCGCCAATATGCCGGAGGTCATAAAAACAAAGACGGGTATTGAGATGGTGAAAATTCCCGGAGGCTGGTTCGATATGGGAAGCAATAGCGGCTCACCGGACGAGTCGCCGGTGCACAGGGTATGGGTTAGCTCATTTTGGATGGACAGATTAGAAGTGATCCAGGAGCAGTTCGAAAAGTATCAGCTCCCTGACCCCTCTCATTTCAAAAATCCGAAGAATCCCTTAGAGCAAATAAACTGGACCGATGCAGCTCTTTATTGCAACGACCGCTCACGAGCAGAGGGCTTTGAGCCTTGCTACGATGAGGAAACCTGGGAATGCAACTTCGGAGGCAACGGATACAGACTTCCGACAGAAGCTGAATGGGAGTATGCCTGTCGGGCGGGCAACGGCACAAAGTTCAGCTTTGGTAACGATGTGCGGAAGCTGAAAACCTTCGCCTGGTTTGCCGAAAACTCATCCGGAAAGACACATCCTGTTGGACAGAAGAAACCCAATCCCTGGGGGCTTTATGATATGCATGGAAGTGTGTCGGAATGGTGCAATGATTTTTATTCAGAGGATTATTACAAGCATAGCCTGGAAAAAGACCCGAAGGGGCCAGATAAAGGTAAGGAAAAAGTCTTGAGAGGCGGCGCATGGAACTCCAGCGCCGAAAGTTGCCGGTCAGCTTACCGTGCCAGCGACCCTTCTATCAATGATACTTGTCTTGCAAGTGACGCTATAGGATTTCGCTGCGTAAGAGCGACGCCGCTTCGCGGCGACCCAAATGCACCTGCCAACACATCTACTGGAGAAGATATGACAAAGGAGAATCCAAGCAAAAAAGCGTTAAAAACAGGATTCGTTTATGATGATATTTACCTCGAGCACAAAACAACTATAGGCCATCCGGAGGCACCTCTGAGATTGGTCGCGATAGTCGAGAGGCTGAAGGCAACAGGATTATACTCTCAATTATTCAAGCTCTCACCAAAGCATGTTTCTTCGAAATGGCTCACTATGGTTCACACACCCGAATATGTAGAGCGAGCCAAAGAAAGTTGTGAGGGCGGCGTGGGATATCTGGATTCAATGGATGTTCCGATATCACCAAAATCCTATGAAGTAGCACTTGCAGCCGTGGGAGGAGTGCTCTCAGCCATCGATGCGGTCATGGAAAAGAAAGTCACGAACGCCTTTTGTGCGGTACGTCCGCCGGGCCACCATGCACTAAAGGATAAAGCGATGGGGTTCTGCATCTTTAACAATATCGCTATCGGCACCCGCTACCTTCAAAAGAAACACAGCCTAACAAAAATACTCATTGTGGATTGGGATGTACACCACGGCAACGGTACTCAGGCAGAGTTTTATGATGACCCTTCAGTGCTGTACTTTGGTGTTCACCAGTACCCTTTCTATCCAGGCACCGGAAGCGAAGCAGAAAAGGGCAGCGGAAAAGGTTTGAATTACAACATTAACGTACCCTTGCCGGCTGGTTCCGGAGATGCCGATTATGTAAAGGTCTTCAAAGAAGAACTTGAGCCCGCGGCCCTTTCCTTTTCCCCGGACTTCGTGCTCATATCCGCGGGGTTTGATGCCCATAAGGATGACCTGCTCGGCGGAATGAAGGTTACCACGGAGGGATTTGCGCAACTAACGCAGATCATCAAAGAGATAGCTGAGAAGTGCTGCGAAGGTCGGCTTGTGTCCATTCTTGAGGGAGGATATGGTTTAGATGGTCTGGCTGCTTCGGTAGAGGCGCATATTCAGGTCTTGATGAGGTAAAGGGACACAAGGAATGTTATTTCATACCTGGCCGTTTGCGCTATTTTTCATTATTGTTTACCCCGCCTACCTGGCCCTCAAGAACACCAAGCTCAGAGTTCCCTGGCTTTTGGCTGCTTCATATTTCTTCTACGCCTGCTTCAACCCACTATATCTGATTCTAATTTCGTATTCGACACTGCTGGACTACACCGTCGTTATGAAAATGGCCAAAAGCGCACGGCGGAAGATGTGGCTTTCCATAAGCATTGTAAATAATCTCGGGCTGCTTGGCTTTTTCAAATATAGTGGATTCGTAACCGATAATTTAAACTTTCTATTGTCTTCATTGGGAATTCCTTATGTCCTCCCTGCTCCCGGTATAATTTTACCCGTGGGCATATCATTCTATGTCTTCCAGTCAATGAGCTATACCATAGATTACTATCGTGGTAATATAGAGAGGGAGATGAGCTTCATAAGATATGCCACCTTTGTCTCACTCTTCCCTCGGTTGGTTGCCGGGCCAATCGAAAGAGCGAAAAACTTACTCCCCCAGCTACACAAACCACCTAAGGTCTCCATACAGGACATAGCTGACGGTCTTTCCCTTTTTGTTGTCGGCTTTTTCAAGAAAGTCGCCCTGGCCGACTATATGGCTCTATACGTTGACAGGGTGTATGACGCTCCTGAGCAGTTTCAAGCGCCTGCTTTGGTCCTGGCCACTTTTTTGTTTTCCTGGCAGATATATTTCGACTTTAGCGGCTATACGGATATGGCACGAGGCGTGGCGCGAATGATGGGATTTCGTTTAATGCTTAACTTCAACAATCCATATTTGGCAACGGGCCTGGGTGACTTCTGGTCCAGATGGCACATCAGTCTTTCCTCCTGGTTCAAAGACTATGTGTATATTCCCCTGGGAGGCAACCGCAAGGGCAAGTTTAACACCTACAGAAATATGTTTCTGACTATGGTGATTTCGGGATTGTGGCATGGTGCGGCCTGGACATTTGTTATCTGGGGTGCGTTGCATGCGCTCGGGCGTTTCTGTACTCGAGAGCTGGAAAGAACTCCATTTTACAAAGAAAGGGCGCCGAAATTAGTGAAACAACTGCTTGTGTTTATTTTTGTCAGCTTTGCGTGGATTTTCTTCCGGGCTGAAACAATAAGTGACGCTTGGGTGATTGTAACAAGAATATTCAGCTCCGGACTGGCAAATCCCTATTGTCCATTGCTGGCTTTGGCCTTGGTCTTTGCTGTGTGGCTATATCAGTTTGCTTATGAATCCAAACTTAAGTGGGTCCTTGAGCTGAGGGCCGTCCGCGTAGGGATTGTTCTTTTGTTAGTTTTCTACCTGGCTGTCTTTGCCCCGGCGAGTGAGAAAGGATTTATCTACCTGCAGTTCTGAAATTAGTAAGATTTTTAAGAGGCTTTAATAACTGAGGCAAAACAAGATGCCTGAAAATAACATTTTAGAAAACCGAAAAGATTTTTGTCCGCCTAATAAAACTGAAGCTGTATTCAGTTCCAACAGCGTGCGTTTATCCGGATACGAATGGACTTTCGTTGGAATTGTTACCCTGGCTTTATTTTGTTTCGGGCCCAGACTTTGGGAACGAGCGGAAAAATATGAGCCCGAACCTCATTATCGCTTGCCCTATGAGTTAAGCAATGATTACTGGTTGTACAGCCGTTATAGTCGGCTTGCTTGTTCCCGGAACGAAATTCTTGTGATTGGGGATTCGGTCATTTGGGGACATTTTGTGTCCAAATATGACACGTTGTCCGAGTGTCTCAACGAAATTGCGGGCCGCGACCATTTCGCTAATTTGGGTGTGGATGGCATCCATCCCGTGGCATTAGCTGGTTTGCTGAAATACTATGGTCACGACATCTCAAACAAGAAGGTCGTTCTTCATTTTAATCCTTTATGGATGAGCTCAAGGAAACACGATTTGCAAACCGAAAAAGAATTTCGTTTCAATCATCCCAGGCTGGTACCGCAGTTTATTCCAAATATTCCCTGCTACAAGGACACGTATTCCAAGAGGTTTTCCGCTGTGGTAGAACGCTATGTGCCTTTATTAAGCTGGACATCCCATCTGAATATTACCTATTTCGAGAACATGGACCTGCCCACTTGGACGCTGGAACACCCCTACGAGAATCCCGCCAGCGCCGTCACTTTCGAGCTTTCCACCTCTGCCAACAATAGTCAGAGCGAACATATTTCCTGGACGGAGAAGGGAACAGCTAAAATGGATTTCCAGTGGGTTGAGCTCGAGACCTCACTGCAATGGAACTTTTTCCGGCAGTCGGTCAAGCTGTTGAAGAAAAGAGGCAACAGCGTATTCGTCCTCGTTGGCCCATTTAACGAGCACATGCTCAAGGGCGAGAGCATCGAGATTTATCGAAAGATGAAAAGTAAAATTGAAGACTGGCTACAACAAAATAATATTGCCTACTATATGCCTCCGACTTTACCCAGCGAGTTGTATGTTGATGCCAGTCACCCGATGAGCGAAGGATATGTCATGCTTTCGAAACAGCTCTTTGAAAATGAGTCTTTCAGAACCAGCATCCTCACTCCGTCGCCGAAGCCTCGGAGTGTAGGCGACTATTCCAGCGGCGATTTTGCCTCATCGGATGCCAAGATAGACTTTTCTCGCTGAAGCAGCACTTATCTGCGTTACTTTTTAGTGGCTGTCTCTACAGATCGGGCCACCCTGAAACCTATAAAATCCATTTCAGGCAGCCACCAAATGCTCTTGGGAATCTGGGGGTCCCCCGAACGCCACCATTCTTCCTCAAAGCTTCTGGCCGCACAGCGCAGTGCCTCCACAGAGCTACTATAGTCACCGCCGCGAGCTACATGTACTTTGCCGGCCTTTGGTCCTTTCGGATTGACTGCCGGGCTTTTCTTGGCAGCTTCCTTGTAAGCCGTGGGACTGTAGAAATCGTAAACCCACTCGCGAACATTGCCCGACATATCATAGAGACCCCAGGCATTGGGCTTTTTCTTGCCTACAGGATTGGTCTCACTATCGGCATTTGCTTCATACCAGGCAAAATCCTTGAGCCCGCTCGGTTCGTTCCTAAAGCCAAAGACGTTGATCGTACCCGCACGGCAGGCATATTCCCACTCGGCCTCTGTCGGCAGTCGATATTTTTTGTCGGTTTTTTTCGAAAGCCACCCGCAAAAGGTCATTGCGTTGTGCCAGGTCATCCCCATGGCGGGGTGTGTTTCCTCGTATCCCATCGTCATGTCGCCATAGACAGGTGTAGGGCCTGTAATCGCATCAACTTCATCCCTGCCCTCCTGCTCTGTATCTTTTTTTGCCTCCTGTACCTCAATGAAGTCCCTCTTCGCACTGACCGTTTCTTGATAGTAGGCCAGAAAAAGCTCAATGGTGGTCTCTTTCGTGCAAAGGTAGAAGGGTTCGAGGCGCACTTTATGCTGTGGCCCTTCATGGTCCTGACGACCGGCCTCACCTGCAGGACTGCCCATTGTGAAACTACCGCTGGGAATGAGAACCATTTCAAAAGAGACCTTCTTGCCGTCTTTTGTCATAATGGTCTCGGTATATTTCTTCGAAAGCTTGTCTTGCGAGGCCACCGTATCTGTAGCCATCGTGACGACCAGACAGGTCGCTACGGTAATAACATACATCAATATACGACTAATACTCATATTCTGTTTCCTCAAAACATATACAAAAAGGGCAAAGTATCATTAGGGACATTACATTCGTGGGATTCTCTCCGTTTGACAACCCCATTCTTTGGCATTATAACCTTTTTCAGACTTTCGCTCAAATCATGCTTGTAAAACCCGGTTTGGGTACAGGATAGCTGCCATCGGCACCGAGCTTAACGGGAGGCTCCATATCGTCGCGGCAATCCTCCGGCCTGGGCGGGTAATAGAAATCGGACTGGTTTATCTGCTCCCAGGTAACCTCTTTGCCTGTATAACAGGAGATCTGCCCCATCACGCCGACCATCGTGCTGTGGGCCATATAGTCGCCGTTGTTGACGGGCTTGCCGGCGCGAATCGCCGCAAAGAGCACATCGTGCTCTATCTGATAAGGATTACATCTTCCCTTCCAGCGCCAGTTTGTCTTACCCCAGATTCGGCACTGCTTAATGTCCGCCTTGCCTTTGCTGCCAAACACAATGCTGGAATCTTCGTTGTAGCACCCTTTTGTAGTGCGGCAGAAGGCATAAATACGCACACCGTTGTCGCATTCGTAAATCACCGAATGATGGTCGAATACGTCACCGTAAATCGGGTCGGTCATCGAAGACCGCCCGCCCAAACCGTGGCACTTCACGGGCACTTTGTTGTGCATCGCCCAGCTGGCGCGGTCCAGGTTGTGCACCAGCGATTGAGGCACATCGTCTCCGGAGAGCCAGCGGAAATGGTATTGGGTGCTGCATTGCCACTGGAGCTCCGAGAGCCCCGGTTTGCGGTCTATGATCACATATGGGGGACGAAGGAAGTTCTCTTCAATAGAGATTATGTCACCGATGGCGCCGTCATGTATCCGCTGGACGGTTTCGGCGTACCCAGTGTGATATCTGCTGTGCAGGCCGGATACAATACACAAATCCTTCTGCTTTGCCAGGTCGGCGGCCTGTTGCATGAGCTTGACCCCGGCAGGGTCGATGCCGTGTGGCTTCTCCACAAAAACGTGTTTTCCTGCCTGAATCGCGGTCATAGAATGGAGCGGGTGGAACTTGGCCGCGTTGGCAATTAGCACCACATCGGACGACTCGATCACGTGCTTGTAGCCATCGAAGCCGGCAAAGCAGTGAGCGTCGTCCACAGTGACCTGACTTCCTTTTTGTTCTTTGAGAATTCTGCGTTTTTCTTTGACACGGTCCATAAAGATGTCACACATAGCAACCAAGCGCGCGCCGGAGTCCGCTGTGAGCGCCTGAGCGGCTGCACCCGTGCAACGTCCTCCGCAACCTACCATGCCTACGCGAATGATATCGCTGCCGGCGGCAAATACACTGCGATTTATGCCTAAAGCGCTCGACACAGCGGCCGAAGCCGCCACGGTTGAAGCTTTCAGGAAATCACGCCGAGTTGTGCCGGCGCCTTTGTCGGATTGTTTTGCTCGTGCCATACTACCTCCTTTTCCTTTCTGTCCTTGTTAGACTGAGTCACTAATAATTCGTATCATTCTTCTTGAGATCGCGTAGATTACACCTGACCAACGGCACCCAGCAGTCAACATGGCAACAAACAAGCCAAGGTCCTGGGCCATCGAATAACCAACCGCTCGTCCAGGTGAAACCGGGACCAGCGGAAAATCATGCATTGTAATTCTGTCTAAACTAAATCTCAGTATTCCCTGTCCTTGAGGATGCCCGGCTGCGGGACGGGATATTTGCCGTCGGGACCAAGCAGCAGGGGTGCTGGGCCGTCATTTGTCAGCTTGTCAACATCAGGAGCGAACTCGTGCTCGCAGTTTAGTATCTGGTCGTAAGTAATGATTTGGCCCGTGTGGGCAGCCATTCGGCCCATAGAGCTTATCATACTTGAGATGGCGCCACGCTCAACCTCATTGTACGGTATGTCGTTACGAATAGCGTCTATCAGGTCATCCCACTCGAGCTGGTACGGATTCGGCTCGGGCTGCGGGAATCGCCATATCAGGTTCTCCATAGTCATGTTATGGCCTTTGTAGGTCCGGACCTTGCCCGGATAATGGCTGTTCGTCGAGATGACGGCTGTACCTTTCGTACCGAGGGCATAGCTGGAGAACCCACCTTGACAGCCATCCATTGCCCGACCGTAGTAAAAGAGCTTGGTGCCGTCCGGATAGGTGTATTCTATCGAGTAATTGTCAAAGTTTTGATCCAGAGAGTTGCCTCGGTAGTGTCGGCCGCCGGTAGCATGAGCCTCGACCGGCCAGGCACCTCTCATCCACGAACACTCATCTATCTGGTGAATATAGTAATCGCTGTACATGCCGCCGCTGGCCCACAGGAAGGCATGGAATCGCTGGATTTGGTACAGCACCTCGCTAATCCCGCTGGGTTTAGGCCCGGAGGTGCATGCGCGTCCGGCCATCCGGTAAGCCCGCATCGCGATGATATTGCCTATCTCGCCGTCGTCGATGCGGCGTTTCAACTCCTGTCGGCCCCTGCAATGGCGAATCATGAGACCCACACCCACCTTGAGGTTCTTCCTCACGGACTGTTCGGCGAGCTTGAGCATCCTGCGCGTGGTCGGGCCGTCAACTGTGACCGGCTTTTCCATGAACACGTTGAGGCCCTTCTCGATGGCATACTTAAAATTCACCCAGCGGAATGCCGGAGGCGTCGCAAATATCGCCACATCACCTTTGTCAAGACAATCCATTGCTTTTTTGTAACCGTCGAAGCCGACAAACTGACGACCCCTGGGCACATCCACCTGGTCAGCATGCTGGTTATTCAAGCTCTTGTAACTGCGAGCAACACGGTTCCCGAAGACATCGGCCATAGCGACCAGCTTGATAGGGCCGTTCTTGACCGAAAGGGCGTTCGACGCTGCGCCTGTGCCCCGACCACCGCAGCCGATCAACGCAACCTTGATAGTGTCGTTACCGGCAGCATAGACCTTCGGTGCAATCCCCGCTGCCAGTGCCGAGGTCGCGGCGATCCGACCGGTAGTTTTCAAAAACTCACGACGCGACGTGTTCTTTTTCGTAATTTCACTCATAATGGGTCTTCTCCTAATAAATGGTGTTTAATTCAAATACTACGTTTGTTCAGGGAGTTACTAATTACCCTTGGCTCCAAACATTGTTTAGGTTCCATTGCCCCCATTATCTTCATGGCCCTGCATTTTGCAAGTTTTTTTTCACGTCAGCAATTGGCCGTTCAGGAATGCAAAATCAAAAGAGCAAAATGACAAAATCTTAAAATTAAGCCCAAAAAAGCTTGATTTTATTGCGAATAGCCAATAGCATACGAACAATAGCGATTGAAGGCGATATTTGCTCGGCAATGCTCGAAAAGCTGCTAATGTAATTTCCAACGGCGGTATATCGACCGACCGACATTTGTCGACTTTTATCTGGTTAAGTATTTGTCACAAGGAGTTGTAATGGCTTCTATTATTGTAATGTCTGGGAAAAATAAAGGTGACTATTACCCGCTCGGTCGACGGACAACTGTGATAGGTAGAGATGAAGCACTTTTAGTTCAGATCCTCGATGGTGGTGTCTCCCGAAAACACGTGCAGATCCGTTTCGACAAAGACACAGGGAAACATTCTGCACTCGACATGAAGAGCAAAAACGGTGTATTTATCAACAATAGAAAAATCGACGATGAGACAACGTTGATGGACGGCGACCAGATTCGTATAGGGCAGACCGTCCTCTTTTTCACGCAAAAAGACTTCCCTAACCGTGAAGATGCGATGTCCCACTTCAAGAAAGTTGGTCAGCGGGTAAATATAACTAAAACCATTGAGGGGCCGGGATAGTTTCGTCTTTGCCTTATCCGCTCAGATCTATATTACTACAACACAGCCAGCCTCAGATGTGAAATAGATGTCAAATATGTCCGGCTCGGTGTTATGATTAACCTCGGGTCTGAAAAGTCATTTTCCGGGTCGCCTTTCGAAAATTCTTTTACGACAAGCTTACCTTTACTCACCTCATAAAAAGCGGTTAGTACAATATCGGGATGTTTATTGATAGGTCTTTCAGCCACACGAAGAAGCAGCACGACCTTGTCTTTAAAACGAGTAACGCCGGCGTTAAAAACACCGATAACTTCAAAGTCGTCCCTGGAGGGCTTAATATCCTCTGGTTTAATTATAGGATTATTCGGCGAGCGGAATACTTTCACTTCACGACTCCTTTAATTTTGAAGTTTACATTACGAACGCTCGACATCGCTATCGGACTAATTAGCTCTTAACAATAGCCGCTCGTTATAAACTCTGCAACAACTTTTGCTCGGGTATTACTTTCCCGACAATTGTTGAACGGCTGCCTTCGACCAAAAGGTATTGACTCATCTGCTCTCAATATGTTAATATATGTAAAGCCTGTAAACTGCGTAGGCTAAAACCGCATTTAGTGGTTAAAATGGAATTGAGGAAGGGAGAAGGGATTAGAGAAAATGCCCCGATTTATGAAAATCTCATTGCTTGGCCTGATATTAACTGTAGCCTTGCATGGTTCAGTGGAGGCTGAAGGTCCATTGTCCTTAGTTATCAACGAGTTGATGGCGTCCAATAGCAGTTGTATCAGGGACCCACAGGGCCAATATGATGACTGGGTCGAGCTCTACAACTACAGCACCGATGCTATTAATGCAGGTGGGATGTACCTGACGGACGATTTGTCCGTTCCGATTAAGTGGCGAATTCCCTATGGCAATTCGGCTGTAACTACCGTCCCCGCAGGGGGCTATCTGTTGATATGGGCCGACAATGATACGACAGACGCCGGGTTGCATGCGAATTTTAAACTCGATGCGGACGGCGAGGAGCTCGCCCTGTTCGACACCGACGGCAGTACACTGATTGATAGTGTCGCCTTTCCCGCTCAGAGTACCGATATCTCATACGGTCGCTACCCCGACGCTAACGATGACCAACGCTTCTTCGGTTTCCCCAGTCCGGGAGGGCAAAATAATGGTGCATATTTAGGCGAGGTTGACGACACGAAATTCAGCCATAAGCGAGGTTTTTACGATACGCCTTTCTCCGTCACGATCGCCACTGAAACCAAAGATGCCATAATATACTATACGCTCGATGGCACTGAGCCGTATAATGTTACTAATGTCGGGCGGTCTCCGGGCGGTATGGTCTATACAGGTCCTATTCCTGTCACCACGACCACGTCTTTGCGGGCGATAGCCGTCAAGCCCGGCTGGAAATCCACAAATATGGACGCCCAGACGTATATCTTTCTCGACGATGTCATTCGACAACCTGCCCGTCCAGCCGGTTTCCCTACTAACTGGGGGCACGCCGGCAACGGCGATTATGAGATGGACTCGCAAGTTGTCAACGATTCACGCTATCGCAACACAATAAAGGACGACCTCAAATCCGTACCAACACTCTCACTGGTAATGGATGTTGACGACTGGTTCAAAAGCGGTGGTCAGGGCATCTACATCCGGGGCGAAAGAAGTGAGCGGGCGGTCTCGGCCGAACTGATATTTCCTGATGGGAGTCCGGGCTTCCAAATTAACTGTTCTATTATGATTGTCGGTGGAAGCAGCCCAAACAGATGGAAGATGGACAAGCTCTCATTGCGGCTAAAATTCAAGGGTGAATATGGCTCTTCCAAGCTCAGGTTCCCTGTCTTTGGCGAAGATTTCACAGATGAGTTTGACACACTTGTGGTCGATGCCCGGATGAACAACAGCTGGGGTTATGGCGGCGGAGTTATGCTACCTAATAACAGCAGACCGTGGATATCGGGCAGTCCTTCGCAACGAGATGTTGCACAATATACTCGAGACCAGTTCGTTGCAGATATTCAAAACGCTATGGGTGGCTACGCACCACACGGCAGGCATGTCCACCTATATCTAAATGGCCTATATTGGGGATTGTACTGGCTTCATGAACGGCCGGACGAGCACTTCGCCTCCGCTTACCTTGGTGGTGATGATGATGATTATGATGCCCTCAAGCACAGGTCCGGCTCAGTCATCCATGGTTCTGGAGCAGACTACAACCGAATGTTCAATATCGCCAATGCCGGCCTGGCCTCTGATGCGCAATATCAGTTAATCCAG
>Ga0315549_1004252_pt1 | contig 12196 bp, 14 predicted proteins | sample SalMarSW160200MG_FD_203101 | JGI IMG/M metagenome (GOLD analysis project Ga0315549, IMG submission 203101) | Salt marsh sediment microbial communities from the Plum Island Ecosystem LTER, Massachusetts, United States - Salt Marsh Sediment SW1601-200 ... | reverse complement strand
AGGGATTGCCCTCTTTCTTGATCGCCACCAACACACCAGGAATAATATTCCAGGGGTGGTTATTATCATCGACAGAAGATAAGGAACCGCTGAACGGGGGAAATCGTGAGTGATCGGACTATGAATTAGAAGCAACGAAAGCGCTGCCAGCTGGAAAACAATGGTAATCGTTCCTCCCAATCGCTCCCAACGCCAGGCAATGCCCAATCCCAGGACACTCAGAAACATAAAGATCGGGGGTAGGGCTTCTATGGGGGGATAGTCCTCCACCGCATGCGGGTCTGCTACACCGGTTGTCACCCAGTTCCATGCATAACCGATAAGCATAAGTAGAGCGTAAACTATGATCGGAAAGCCCCAGATTCGGGCAATCCAGCGTATCCATTTCGTGACCCGATTACGACTGTCATTACCCTTCGTCATGATCCACCCTCCTTGCTTTTAACACGGTGCCTGACGGACTAGCTCACCCGCTGCGCGGCTCTAGCGTGAGAGCCTTCGTCAGAAGACACCGTCGTTGACCACGGAGCCGCCGATTTGCGGCGCGGTCGGGTAGCCAGGGGCCATTACTGGCCCCCAGCCCCCTAAGAACCGTGCGTGAAAGTCTCCCTTCACACGGCTCAAGCATCTCAAACGCCCCTCCGGTGGGACGCGCCGCGACAAATGCTAACTGCCGCAACTTTACGATACACGCTTGGAGCTGCCACGTAAATCATTCTACTAGAGGGCGCACCAGCTAAGGCCATAGGCCCGCCGACTTATGCTTTCCCCCTTTAAGGCAGTTCGCCAAACTTTCTCGTGACGAGACACCAGTCGGAAGTCTGCACCCTTTCGGGTTGGGTATCTCCACCTTTCGGTGGCCCTATCCGTCCCATTATAGGACAGCCTTCGCTTTCTCCGACATCCTCTACCCGCTGCACCGTCCCCTTCCCTTGCGGTCAGGATACCACTCCCCAATGGGGTGGGGCACATCGGGCTTACCCAGTTGACTGCTGTGGAGATGCGCTCCGGTTAGGTTGGGGGCTCTCTCCCGGTGGGGACTATGGGTGTTGCTGCCTGCCGCTATCTACAGACAGTCCGCCCCACGTTACCATTTTGGTTACGGCCTATCAGCCTCTTTGGCCGCTTCCGACTGACGAGATGTACACCCCTTCACTTATGTTCAACCTTCCGGTGCTTCCCTGGACCGCCCCCGCCTCGAGGCTGGCAGGTTATGGCCGTCGTCCCCAGGGCTTCGCACAAAGCCGTTACTGGCGATGCACGCCTGGGTAGGAACACCTGAACACCACAGGGCCTACCTTTCGTAGTACTCCATCAACAATCCTTTACTGGTCGCACATAGGCGCGGTCGGCTCCATGCGCGGGTTAGGGCGCGCTTTTTCTTATGCGACACTCCTTGCTCTTACTGATACCCTTGGCAGTAGCAACGCACAAAGTGATATGATCAATAGCGGCAGATGCAGAATGCCCATCCACCTAAGTTGCGGGTTGAAGAAATGAGTCATGTTGAAAAGCCCGTAAAGCAGCCCATTGAATGCCGTAATTCTATACGCAAAGGCATCGACCTTGGGATAGAACAAGACGAGGAGAAATAAGAACACCGGAGTGGTGAGGCAGAAGGTTAGGCCATAGTCTGGCGATGTAATCAACAACATTGGGTTGAAGCAGGGTTGCACTTCACTGTTGTATGGGGACCAGAAAGCCAAGAGGGCCAAAGGGAGTAGGAGGTATCGCAATGAAGGTACGTTCTCGTATGATGGCTCGAGAGTGCCTCGAACTGCAACCACGATCCAAGCAATACCCAAGAGAACCGAGGTGATCAGAGAGCCAGTCTGGATGACAAAACCATATTTCTCTGTCATTCCCATTGTTTGAGCAAAGGCAATGGCCAGATAATCCAGCCCCATATAGGCGGCCAGAATACGCCCCATCTTATTTCCAAACACGACGATGAGCGCAACAATGAGCAGCGTCGCGATATGGAAAACTGGGCCAAACTGCTTGTATGGGTCTAGGGACACCATTAGCAAGTTGAGAATGACATCTTGGGTATCCTGGGGTGCATATGGCTTTTCTGCGTAAACAGGGAGAAAACTGATTACGACAAACAGCAGGTAGACGACCGGATACAACCACTTTCGTCTTTTCGGCTTTGTGTGATTGGTATTTGTCACTTTGATGTTCTTCCTCTCGTTGCCAGGACGGAGCGCCCTAACGGTTTGCGTTAGTGGCGTGTGGGCGGGCGTGGATTCTGTTTGGGAGCAGAAAAAATTCGAAGCCAGAAAAATGCTCCTAAATCGCGCAGACTCCCACACGTCCACTGCACGCGGTGTTGGGCGCTTTTGAACTACAACGAACACCCAGTCTTACTGTCACTTTTTTTCGATTGTGACTTAAGGATGCGTGGCTATATTTGCGATGATTTGGATAACAAAAAGAACAAGCAGGATGATCCCGCCTCTCACGGAATAATATTTCCAAACCATTACCACAAATCCATAATTCATCGAGATGTAGAGCGCGACATATGGCGCCAATTGTTTCCAATCCATTGTATCTCGGAACGGAATCTTCAATATCCAGTCATACAGAGCTTCGATCGCCAGAAATGCCAAAAAGATTCCCAGAAAGATAGTGTATCGTGGTGTCTTCTGTTCCTGTTGGACGAGGAAAATCGCATAGATGGCTGGAATCGCTAAAAAGAAATATACCCATCCGATTCTTTGCAGAAGAGCAAGATGATTCTCGCGAATAAGAAAGATAAAAATCAGAAACCCACTGTTCACAAGACCTAGCGTGAAAAAGAATGGTTCAAGCATTTTGAAGCTCCTTCTGTCCTTATCTCCATTTGACTTGATTGTGCAGGGGTGCGCCTAACGGTGGAGCTGAGCCGCGCGGCGGCCCATGCCCGGCGCCCACAACAACTCTCAAGGTAGCTTCCCAACCGCCCGCGGGTTCATCGCGGCGACAGCCGCGTCGGCTCCAGCGATTGGTTATGCGGCGCAGATGGCCTTGTGATGAATCATTGTAATTGTCCACAAAGTGATGTCCCAAGGGATGGTTATGACGAAGGGATCATAGGCCGGTGACTGCACGTTGGACAAACCCCAGGACGGCTACAATGAGAAACAGGATTATCGCTGATATTGTCCACCCTCTCCCAGCCAGGGCTGCGATGCCAATCATGCCTCCCATCCCCGCATAAGCTAGGACCACGAAACTTATGACCATCCATTGTGTCTGACGGAAGTCGTATTTAAGGATATAATCCACTAGAAAAAGCACTATCAGCCAAACAAGCATTGCGCCGATCTGAACGTAGTATAGAAATGGACGATTGAATTCAGGAGCCCTTAGAAGGAGGTAACCAAGCGGGAATGCCATGAGCAAAATGGGGACCCCGACCCAATGCCCCGGTTGCAATTTGAAAATCATGCGAGATGCAAATGTGATGATGCTTGAAATGAAAACAACATGTGCAACGACTGCGCCAAGGAAATCCAACTTTTCTTGCATGATTAAGCTCCTTAATGGTAAAGTCGGCGATGCTTATGCTGCACAACGCCGCATAACGGCACGCGGTTCAGCCGCCGCCGATTCTGGCAAGACTCGCTACGCTAGCCAGAGCGAAACACAGGCAAGACGCGCCACGCATACCCGCGTCGAAGGCGGTCGGCTGCAACCGCTTGTTGGGCGGCCTAAATGCGCAATCTACCTTCTTCTCGATATCGCAATACTTATCAGACCGAGCACACCAATCCCAATCGCACCAGCAGTAGAGTAGTCCCCCTGAGCAAACAGAAACATCAGAACTGCTATGACCACCAAGACTATGCCAACGATGAAACGAGACTTGTTCAACTGAGAACTCTTCATTTCTGACCTCCTTGGATTGGCCGCCCAACATGTTACTAGGCCGACATTCTTCCGCGTAATCTCACGGTCTGGTTATGCAGAAATTCTTCCATATAATCTCCCTCTCGCTTGCATTATGTGGAACTTGTCCTATAATATCCCCCGAGCGGTATATGCGGAAAACTCTCCCGCAACATCCCCCTCGTCACATATACAAAGTATAAGGCAAGAATCTCCATAAGTCAAACCTGAAGGGTGCACCAATGCAAAAACGTCCCAAGAAACTCCTCGACCAGGTTCGTGAAGCCATACGGCTCAAGCACTACTCGATCCGCACTGAGGAAGCCTACGTCTCCTGGATCAAGCGCTACATCCTGTTTCACAACAAACGACACCCGAACGAGATGGGGCGCGCCGAAATCGAAGCCTTTCTCACCCATCTGGCCGTGAACAAAAACGTCGCTGCCTCAACGCAAAACCAGGCCCTTAGCGCCCTCCTGTTCCTATATCGTGAGGTACTGAGGAAAGATCTGGACTTTCCGATTGACTCGATCCGCGCCAAAAGACCAAAACGGTTGCCCACCGTTATGACCAAAGAAGAGGCGTTCAAAGTCATCGGATGCCTGTCGGGCACGCACCAACTCGTGGCAAAGTTGCTCTATGGCAGCGGCCTGAGATTGATGGAATGTCTGCGGCTGCGTGTCAAAGACGTTGATTTTGCCCAGCACCTGATTGTGGTACGAGATGGAAAAGGGATGAAAGACCGGGTGACGGTGCTTCCCGATGCCGTCATCGCCCCACTCCGGGAACACTTGCAGCGCGTCAAAATGCTCCACGAAGAGGACCTGGCCAAAGGCCATGGGGCTGTCTATCTGCCCTACGCTCTGGAAAGAAAATATCCCAACGCCAGCCGGGAATGGGGTGGCAGTACGTCTTTCCTGCCAAACGTGTCTCCAAAGACCCCCGCACCACCTGCTGGAGAATGGCTACGATATCCGCACCGTGCAGGAACTGCTCGGGCATAAGGATGTGAAAACGACGATGATTTACACTCACGTCCTCAATCGAGGCGGCCAGGCCGTCCGCAGCCCGCTGGACCAACAATGAGAATCCTCTTCCTCACCCCCCAACTCCCCTACCCGCCCCAGAAGGGAACAGCCCTGCGCAACTGGGGGCTCATCTCCGGCCTGGCGGCGCGGCACGACGTGGCGGTGCTTTCGTTTCTCACCCCAGGGCAACCCCTCGTAGGGGCGCGGCTCGCCCGCGCCCAGGCCGATCCGCTGAGGAGGGTCTGTCGCGTCGAGACGGTGGAGCCCCCGGTGCGCACCTTCCGCGACCGCTTGCGCGGCATGCTCACCACGCGCCAGCCTGACATGGCGCTGCGGCTGGCGTCGGAAGCGTGCGCCCACCGTCTGGCGGGCTGGCTGGCACGCGAGTCCTTCGACATCGTGCACGTCGAGGGGATCGAGTTGGCCCCCTATCTCGACGTCATCGAGGCATCTCCCCCCCGCTTCGGGGGGGTTGGGGGGGGTGCCCCTCCGCGCCCCCTCGTCGTTTTCGACGACCACAATTGCGAATACCTGCTTCAGCAGCGGGTCTTCCTCACCGACCTGCGCTCCCCGGCCCGCTGGCCCGGCGCAGCCTACTCGCTCGTGCAATGGCAGCGGCTGCGTCGCTACGAGGCGCAGGTCTGCCGCCGCGCCGACCGCGTGCTGGCGGTCTCCGAGGCGGACGCGGCGGCGCTGCGGAAGTTGGTGCCGGGCCTCGGCGTGACCGTCATCCCCAACGGGATTGACACGCGGGCCTATCGGCCCGACCGAAAATTTCGCAATTCGCAATTCGCAATTCGCAATTCCACCCTCGTCTTTACAGGGACGATGGACTTCCGGCCCAACGTGGACGCGGTGCTGTGGTTCGCGCGGAAGGTGCTGCCCCGGGTGCAGGCGTCAGTGCCGGAGGCGCGCTTCCTCGTCGTCGGGCAGCGGCCTCACCGGCGGCTGGATGTCCTGCGGGGCGACCCGGCGGTGACGCTGACGGGCTGGGTGGAGGATGTGCGCCCCTACATCGCGCAGGCGGCGGTGTACGTCGCGCCGCTGCGGATGGGGGGCGGGACGCGGCTTAAACTGCTGGAGGCGATGGCGATGGGCAAAGCGATGGTCGCCACGCGGTTGGGGGCGGAGGGGTATCCGGTGGCGGGTGGGCGCGAGTTGCTGCTGGCCGACACACCGGCCGATTTTGCCGCTGCGGTGGTGGCGCTCTTGCGTGCGCCGGAGCGACGGGCCGAATTGGGCCGGGTGGCGCGGGCCTTCGTCGAGCAGCGGTACGACTGGCGGGTCATCGTGCCGCGAGTAGAGGCGGTGTATGAGGCCAACCCCAGGTGGTGAGCGTTTGAAGTTTGGGACCCTGGCAATTTGTTCGTAGTTGTATGCGCAGTTAGCCCTCCGGCTGGATGCGGCGGGCGCGTCGCCGGCGAACGATGGCGCGCACCAGGTAGAACAACCCGGCCACGGGCACGGCGATCACGATCAGAATCGGGATGATGAGGACGACGATGACGATGGCCGCGTCCACCAGGAACTGCAGCACGCGGATGAGGGATTGGAAGGCGTTGCGCAGCGTGCCCTCTGGATGCCAACCACCGATCTGGATGGGCTGCGCCAGTTCGTCGGGGGTGACGTCGAGGCTGACTGTCGCCATCGCCGCCGACTGCTCCAGGTACTGGATGCGTCCCTTGACCTGTTCGATCTCGCCTTCGACCTGGCGCAGTTGCTCGTAGACGGCGAGGGCAGCCTCGGTGTCTTCGGCTTCCTCCAGGAACTCCAGCAGCCGCTCCTCGGTCGCCTCCAGGTGGCGCAGGCTGGACTGGAGGTCCACGTACTCCTCGGTCACGTCCTGGCCGGAGATGTGCTCGCTCCGCACCTCGGTCGCCAGGCCGCGGACGCGCTCCAGCGCGGCGTCGAGACTTTCGGCGGGGATGCGGAGCGTGACGTGGGCCCGCAGCCCCTCCTGGTACTGGTCCACGTTCGACTCGACGATGTAGCCGCCCAGTTCATCCACCAGACCGTTGATCTCGTCGAGAGCCGCCTCGGTGTCCGGCACCACCAGGTCGAGGTAGGCGTTGCGAATGACCAGGCGCTCGATGGTGGCGTAGTCGGCTGCTCTGTGGCCTGATGTGTCGAGAACGCTCATCTCTTTCTCGACCTTGACCTCGGGAGGGGCCTCACCGTACCCGAGCTCTGGCATGGGTGCCGCAGCCCGGCAGCCCCCGACGACCAGCGCCAGGATAGAGGCGATGACACCGTATGCTATCTTCTTACTCATCGTTGCTCTCCTTTCCTCAAGTTGCGATCATCGCTCTCTAGACGTCGGGACAGTCCCCAGAGTTCCCGCATCAGCGCCCCATCTCCAGCCGCTCGATGAGGCGGCGAGGAAGGCCCCGGGCGCGCATGCGCTCCTGGGTGATCTCCACCGGGTAGGCGACGCGGCGAAATTCCCAGGTCATGTTCTCCGCGTCGAGCATGGCGTAACTGGCACGCGGGTCGCCATCGCGGGGCTGCCCCACGCTGCCCGGGTTGAGAATCATGCGGTGCGGGCCGAGCGCCAGAGGACCAGGGAAGGGAGGTATCAGCGTGTCGCAACGCCGGCGCTCCTCGTCCAACTCGAAGACGATGGGGATGTGGGTATGCCCCACCAGGCAGATAGGGGTGGAAAAATGCGCAAGATTGGCGTAGGCCAGATTGGCGTCGAGAATGTACTCCCACACTGGTTCGCGGGGGCTGGCGTGGACCAGGTAGAAGCCCTCGTGCTCCATGTGAGTGGGGAGTCCGGCCAGATACTCGCGCGCGGCCGGCGTCAGTTCTGACTGCGTCCAGGCGTTGGCGGTGCGGGCATCGGTGTTGAAACTGTTGAGGTCGAGTTTCCCCAGCACGGCCCAGTCGTGGTTGCCGACTAGGCTGATGTGGGGGAGGTCCTCAATCCGTTCGATGCACTCATTGGGATTCGGGCCGTACCCCACCAAATCACCCAGACACCAAATCTCGTCGTAGGCCGGTGCATCGGCCAGCACGGCTTCCAGGGCCGCTAGGTTGGCGTGAATGTCGGATATGATCAAGTAGTGCACAGTGTCATCACTCCGTGTGAGATTAGCGATATTATATACCGATTCTCCGCTTTGTGCTAGCCGCTTGTCGAGCCCGGGTAATGGTTGTATAATCGCTTGCGAGTTTGCCAGGCGTTGCCAGGAATTATTCCCAATGGTCCCGATCCTCGATGAGCATACGTTGGAATTTGTGAGTCGCAGCCCCGATCAGACGCGGCGGCTGGGGGCACGCCTGGGTGCGCTGCTGCAAGGCGGGGACGTGATCTGTCTGGAAGGGATGCTGGGTTCGGGCAAGACGTGTCTGGCGCAGGGTATAGGGCGGGGATGGGGGATAGGCCGGACGCTCATCAGCCCCTCTTTCGTCCTGGTGCGCGAGTACAAGCGCCCCCAGGACGGCGTGCGGCTATATCACATAGACCTCTACCGCATCTCCGACGCCACCGAAGCCTGGGGGCTGGGACTGGGAGAGTTCGTTGGGGCTGAGGACGCAGTTTGCGTCATCGAATGGGCGGAGCGGGCGCGACCCCTGGTGCCGACCGAGCATCTATGGATCAGGCTGGGATTTGCTGACCGGACTCAACGGGCACTGCATTTCGTGGCGCAGGGGGAGCATCATACCGCGCTGCTGCGGGAATTCCGTCGGGTGGCCTTCGGAGCGTAGGCAGGAAGCAGGAAGCAGGAAGCAGGATGAAAGATGTTGGTCGCGATTGATACTGCCACTAACCACGCTAGCCTGGCCCTGCACGACGGATTCCGGGTGCGGGTGGAGCAGACGTGGGAATCGCCGCGCAGGCACACCGTCGAGTTGTTGCCCCGCCTGGTGACCGCGTTGGAGCAATTGGACCTGGGAGTCGAGCACCTCAGCGGGGTGGCGGTGACGCGAGGGCCGGGCTCCTTCACCGGGTTGCGGGTGGGCATGGCGGTGGCGAAGGGGCTGGCATTGGCGCGGGGGCTGGCGTTGATAAGCGTGCCGACACTGGACGTGGTTGCGGCGGCCCAGGGGCGGGATCGCCGGCCGCTGTGCGCGGTGTTGCAGGCCGGACGGGGACGTATCTGTGTTGCCACCTACCGCTGGCGGGGAGGGGAGTGGCGCGCTCGCGAAGCACCACGCCTCACAACCTGGCCGGCCCTGGTGGAAGAGATGGCTTCCCCGACCCTGTTCTGCGGCGAGGTTGACCTGGTGGGAGCCGAGGCCCTGGCCACTCTCGGCGAACTGGCCGTGCTCTTGCCGGCGGCCGCGCGGCTGCGCCGGGCCGGTTTTCTGGCAGAGTTGGCCTGGCGGCGATTGAACCGTGGCGAGGTTGACGATCCGGCCACGCTGACCCCGATTTATCTTCAGTATCCCGCGTGATGCACCAGCCCTTGCCCTATACCATCCGCCCGATGGAGCCGGGCGACATCCCGGCGGTAGTCGCCATTGACCGGTTGTCTTTCCCCACGCCGTGGCCCGCGTCGTCCTATTCGTATGAACTGAGTCACGGCACGCGATCTTTCTGCTATGTCTTGTTGAAGCCGAGGATGAGCGGCGCTGCGTCCTCTGGGCAGGGGTGGCGTCGCTGGCTGCATGGCCTGATCGGCCTGCCGGAAGAAAGCCGGGTGATCGGGTACGTGGGCCTCAGACTCCAGGACGCGGAGGCGCACATCAGCACCATTGCCGTACATCCCGACTGGCGCGGGAAGGGATTGGGGGAACTGTTGCTGCTGATGGTGATGGAGAAGGCGCTGGAACTGGAGGTCAGCGTGGTGACGTTGGAGGTGCGTGTCTCCAACCGGGTGGCCCACCGCCTCTATCGCAAGTACGGCTTCCGATTCAAGGGCACACGGCGGGGATATTATCGGGATGGCGAGGATGCCTGGCTGATGGAATTCGAGGTGAACAGAGACGCTTGTCAGGCGCGATTGGCCAGGTTCCGCCAGGCGCTGGCGGCGCGCCTTCGCTGCCAGCAGACGAGCGTTGGACAAAACGATGGGGATAGGCTATAATCATCCACAAGATATGGCTGGGAGGAAACGATGGGGCTGATCAAGTTCGTACGTAACTACGATGACAAGAGCACCGAGCGGGGATTCCAGTTCGAGTTTTTCTGCGACCGGTGCGGGACAGGTTACCGTACCCCGTTCGATGCCTCGGCGACGGGTATAGCGAGCGAAGTCCTGGACGTGGCCAGTGGCCTGCTGGGCGGCGTATTCGGCACGGTGGCCGACGTGGGCGAGCGGGTGCACTCTGCAGCGTGGGAAACGGCGCACGACAGGGCGTTTGCTGAGGCGGTCGAGCAAGCCAGGCCACATTTCCGGCAGTGTCCGCGGTGCAGTAAGTGGGTGTGCGTGGAGATGTGCTGGAACGAGGCGCGAGGGCTGTGCAAGGACTGCGCCCCCGACCTGGCGGTGGAGATGTCGGCGATGCAGGCCGAGGCAGCCATCGAGGGGGCGCAGGAGGTGGCTCACGCGGCGGCGAGCGAGCAGGTGGCGGCGCAGGCGTTCGACGAGGTGATCAGGGCGGTTTGTCCCAGGTGCGGCGCCCCGGTCAGTGGGGGCAAGTTCTGTGCCCAGTGCGGTGCGCCGCTGACAGCCGAGAAGTTCTGTGCGGAGTGTGGGGGCAAAATCCCGGTCGGGGCGAAGTTCTGCCCGCAGTGCGGCGCACCTCAGACGTAGAGAGTACAGGAGGGAGAGCGTGTCAGAGTTGGAGACGCTGGCGGTAGAGATTGCCAGGTGTACACAGTGTCTTTTGCACAGGGGACGGACCAAGGCGGTGCCTGGGGAGGGGCCGGCGGACGCCGAGATTATGTTCATCGGCGAAGCGCCGGGGTTCCACGAGGATCAGCAGGGGCGCCCGTTTGTGGGAGCGGCAGGCCGCTTTCTCGAGGAATTGCTGGCAAGCATCGGCCTGACGCGGGAGGAGGTGTACATCACCAATGTCATCAAGTGCCGTCCACCGTCCAATCGTGAACCATTGCCCGACGAGATCGAGGCCTGCAAGTCGTTCCTCAATCAGCAGATCGAACTGATCCAGCCCAAGTTGGTGGTGACGCTGGGGCGCTTCTCGATGGCGCGGGCCTTTCCAAAAGCGCGCATCTCCCGCATTCACGGTCGGCCGCGCAAGGTCGGTGGTGTGCTCTATTATCCAATGTATCACCCGGCAGCGGCGCTGCACCAGCCCAGTCTACGCCGTACTGTTGAGGAGGACATGCGCCGCATCCCTGAGTTGCTCCAGCAGGCAGCGCAGATCGCCGAATCTCCGCTCCTTCCAGAAGCGGAGCAGTTGAGGCTGTTTTGAGATTGCAGGTCGTGGCTTGCGAGAGGCTGGCAGGCAGTAAGTGATCGAGTTTATCTCCATCGTCGTGCTCACATTCGCGCTGGCGCTGATCGTGCTGGGGGGCGTCACGGTGTGGCTGGAGCGAGGGCGAGGGCGTCTCCAGGGTGTCGCGCTAACCCTGGTCGGGCTGCTCGTCGGCACCGGGTATGCCTTTCTGGGCAGTCGCTTCTCGCTGACGCTCTTCGACCGTCTGATCGTGCTGGTGGACCTGCCGGCTTTGATGGCCACGGCCTTCACCTACACGGCAGGTGTGTTGGGCGGTACATCGCTGGCCGCGGGGCTTTTCCTGTGGGCCACGGGCCGCTTCCGGCACCGGGTTGAGCGGACGGCGGTCGCCTTTGTCGTGGTCGGCGTGCTGGTGGCGTTGGTGGCGACTTTCCTGGCCGTTGTCCTCAGCACACCGTAAGGGCGGGGTCGCCCCGCCCCTACGCCATCCGGTGGCGTGATCGGGGCGCGGTTACCGCGCCCCGACGTAGCACAGGATGGCCATCCCCGTCGGCAGGGAACGCCCCAGCAGGTCAATGCATCAGGTTACTACTCAGGCAGGCGGTTGAAACCGCGCTTAGAGGGCTGAAGCCGGCTGTCCGCCTGCGCGGACAGGTGCGTCTGCGTAGGCAGACGCTCGGCTGAAAGCCCACGAGAGGCGATTTCAATCGCTGAAAGAGGCAGACTGTAGTCACTGCATCAGCAGGTAATGGTAGGCCGAGATGGCTGCCTTGGCCCCCTCGCCGATGTGCACCAGCGCCTGCTCCGAAACGAGGGTCACGTCGCCGGCGGCGAACACCCCCGGCCAACTGGTGGCGCAGTGTACGTCCACGCTGATGTGCCCGGCCCTGTCGCAGTCCACCCATTCCCGCACCAGGTCGGAGTTGGGCGTGCGCGTTAACTTGACGAACACGCCTTTGACCGGTATCTCACGCGCCTGGCCG
>Ga0315549_1004247_pt1 | contig 12213 bp, 9 predicted proteins | sample SalMarSW160200MG_FD_203101 | JGI IMG/M metagenome (GOLD analysis project Ga0315549, IMG submission 203101) | Salt marsh sediment microbial communities from the Plum Island Ecosystem LTER, Massachusetts, United States - Salt Marsh Sediment SW1601-200 ... | reverse complement strand
GCCTCGCCGCACATCGTCGGGCGAGGTGAGTATCTTTTGCTCGGCTTTAAGTTTCGGCCGGTTCCGCGGACATCACAGCTCGTTGACGTGATTTTTGAAGCTAAGGGCATTATTAAAAAAACCTGGCGAAAGCTCCGTCGCACTTCAAAATCCCCCTCGCTGCATCCCGCCGCCCGCACGTTCCAGGCACTGCGCATATTAGTCAATGATGAGCTTGGCTGCTTAAAAGAACTTTTAAGAATTGCCCCATACTGCCTGCGCCCTGCAGGCCGAATCGGCATAATCAGTTTTCACAGCGGCGAAGACCGCATTGTCAAAAAGGCCTTTCGTGACGTCCTTAGAAATGGCATATACCAGTCAGCCGCAGAAGAACCTGTCGTGCCGCAATTCAAAGAAATTATCTCGAATCCCCGCAGCGCATCAGCCAAATTCCGCTTCGCCGTCTTTAAATCCATCTAATAATTATAATTTTTCTATGGATGCAATTCGAGAAAGACTTTGGTATAATTGTGAAATTGGAAGATTTGGTTGCTTAGCGAGGAGTGTAATATGAGAATGCCGGTCAAATATGCACCGGAGAGGGTCCCGCTGTTTGTCTGAACTTTGGGAGGATTTAGGATGACACCCGCAAAAGACAATGAACAGGGGTTTAGAAAAACGGGGATACCTGCACTGGGAGATGTTCCCTGGGGTACTCATGTGTGCCAATTCTACCATACAAAGGAAGATTTAATTGATATTTTGGTGCCTTATTTCAAAGCGGGATTGGAGAGTCACGAATTATGTGCCTGGATTACTTCTGAGCCTCTTTGTGCACAAGAAGCTAAAGAAGCATTGGCAAAGAGTGTGTCCGGTTTAGAGGAATATATAAGAAGCGGGCAAATTGAAATCATTTCGGCTGGCGAATGGTATCTTAAAGAGGGCGCTTTTGACCCACGACGAGTTCTGAAAGGATGGATCAATAAACACAACAAGGCGTTGGGCAGCGGTTATGAAGGTATCAGAGCAACAGGTAATACGTTATGGCTCGAGAAAAGACTCTGGAGGGATTTCATGGATTATGAAAAGGAGCTGAATGAAATAATCCGCCAGTATCGGATAATTGCCCTTTGTAGCTACTGTCTTCGCGACTGCGAAATATCTGAAGTTATACAAGTGTCCAACAACCATCAATTTGCCCTTATCAGGAATGAAGGTAAGTGGGAACTGCTTAAGGACAACGAACGCAAACTCGCGGAGAGAAAGCTTCTTGCCTATCAGGGGCGACTCAAATCCCTGGCTTCGGAATTGGCGTTAGCCGACGAGAAGGAAAAGCACCGCGTCGCAGTACAAATGCGGGAAATGTCTGCCCAGACTTTGATAGCTTCCAAAGTGAAGTTAGAAATGCTGTCTAAGTCTATGAGTTCTGAAGAGTTTCGCAAGATAGTGGACGATGTATGCCAGATGCTCATCGCAACAACTCGCGATCTTCAATCATTGTCACTTGAAATTAATAGTCCCACATTGTACGAGCTGGGTTTTGAGAAGGGGGTGGCTTGCCTGGTCGAGGAGCAAATTGATAGTAAGAGTGCGATTAAGTCCAACTTCGAGGATGATGGCCAGGTCAAGCCCCTAAGCAATGATGTTAAGATTCTTTTGTTTCGGAGCGTAAGGGAGTTGCTCTCTAACGTTATCGAGCATTCGCACGCACAAAATGTAAAGGTCTCTATTCGCAAACTTGGGAGTCAGATAAAGGTCAGGATTGAAGACGATGGAGTTGGGTTCAGCCCTTCTGAAATGGCTCAAAGAAAGGGCAAGCAACAGGGCTTTGGGCATTTTAGTATTGGCGCGCGATTGAGAGAGTTAGGTGGATATCTTGAGATTGACTCTATGCCTGAGCAAGGGTGTAGAGTCACGATGACGGCACCACTTACCAGCGTCAATTAAAATTGCCAAATCCGGGAACACCACAGCTATTTTATTGCACAGCATCCCTTACACCATTGCGTCAATTTTTCCGACTGTGATGCCGAGGTGGCCGCGCTTCGCGAGAAATTTGAGCAGTCGAAAGTAGAAAGTTGACGAAATACTAACGACAAAACCATTCGTGCCTCCGCGTCTTCGTGGCCAAAAAAAATCTCTGTGACCTCTGTGGCTATAATTCGTCGCTCGTCTCTAGTATCTCGTATCTCGCAACAAGAATCCGTGTTAATCCCTATCAGCCGGTTCGCTGGCTTGCCCTGAGCGAAGCCGAACGGGTAACAGCGAGGGCGATTGTATCGCTCGGCGGATGAGTCGCGGGCGTTAGTAGATACTCGTATCGAGAAACGACTGCGACGAGTTCGCCTCCCCGGCTGACTAAAACAGGGTAAATCTGTGCTCATCCGTGGTTAATAAATCTTCGTTTCTTCGTGGTAAAAAATCCGTGCAATCTGTGAAATCAGTGGTTAAAATTCTCTGTGTATTCTGTGGCAAAAAAATCAGTGTAATCTGTGAAATCTGTGGTTAAAAAATTTGGTGGCTAAAAGGACGAAAAACCACTATGACTGAGTTTGACTGGAAGCAAAGATATAAAAGCAAAGTGGCTACTGCTGAAGCCGCTATGAAAATTGTCAAGTCCGGCGACCATATCTTTATCGGCACCGCCTGCGCGCAGCCGCAGCACCTCGTCGCCGCCCTCGTCGAGCACTCCGCCCATATTTACGATGCCCACATCGTTCACCTTCTTACTATAGGTGCTGCTCCTTACACCGAAGAAAAATTCCGCGAAAAATTCAAAATGAATTCCTTCTTCATCGCCGATAACGTTCGCGACTCGCTCAGCAAAGGCATAGGCGACTACACCCCAATGTTCTTATCTGAAATACCCTCCGAATTCGAAAGCGGCAGAATACCTCTCGAAGTTGCCCTGATTACCGTTACCCCGCCCGACGTAAACGGCCTGTGCTCCTTAGGCGTATCGGTCGATATTGTCAAGTCCGCCGCCGCCAACGCCAGGTACGTCATCGCCCAGGTCAACTCCCGTATGCCGCGCACCCTCGGCGACTCTTTCCTTCACGTAAACGCCATCGACTCTCTCGTCCCCTTCGACGAGGACATCATCGAGGTTCCCGTCCCCGAAGCCGACGAGACGCTGCGCCGCATCGGCGAAAACATCGCCCGCCTCGTCGAGGATGGCTCCACAATCGAGTGCGGCATCGGCCGCGTCCCACAGGCGCTGGCTGAATATCTCAAAGAAAAAAAGGACCTCGGCATCCATACCGAAATGTTCGGCGACTGGATTATCGACCTCATAGAGTGCGGCGCTATAACTTGTGCCAGGAAAAACGTCAACCACGGCAAAATCGTCGCCAGCTTCTGTATGGGCTCACGACGTCTTTACGACTACATCGACAACAACCCCTTCTTCGAGTTCTATCCGACCGAGTACGTTAACAACCCATACCTTATCAGCCAGCACGAAAAAATGGTCGCCATCAACGTCGGCCTTGAAATCGACCTCACAGGCCAGGTTTGCGCCGACTCACTCGGCTATCAATTCTACAGCGGCATCGGCGGACAGGTCGATTTCATCCGCGGCGCCGCACACAGCAGGGGGGGCAAGGCCATTATCGCTATGCCATCTACCGCACGCGCAGGACAGGTCAGCAGAATCGTCCCGCATCTCACCGAAGGTGCCGGCGTCGTCACCACCCGCGGCGACGTTCATTACGTGGTTACCGAATTCGGAATCGCATACCTGCACGGTAGAAGCATCCGGGAACGTGTCCTCGACCTCATCAATATCGCTCATCCCAAATTCAGAAACGCCCTCATTCAGGCCGCCAAAGCTCAGAAATACATCTACGAAGACCAAATCGAGCTTGACTGGGCCAAGGTCAAATATCCAGCCGAGCTTGAATGCTACGACACGCTCCGGGACGGAACCGAAATCTTCTTCAGACCCGTCAAGCCCAACGATGAGCAGGAGCTGTCGGAAATGCTTTACTCCCTTAGCGAAAAAAGCGTCCAGACGAGGTATATGACTCACACGATGACCTTCCCGCACAAAAACGTCCAGCAGTTAACCAACATCGATTACCAGCAGGACATTGCAATCGTCGGGGTCGTCCCGGGCCCGTCCGGCGAAGAGCACATCGTCGCCATCGCCCAGTATTTCCTCGACCCCAAAACCCAGTCTGCCGAGGTCGCCTTCATCGTCCAGGACGAATGGCAGCAAAAAGGCATGGGCACATATCTGTTGGAATATGTTACGAAAATAGCGAAGCAGCGGGGCGTCAAAAAGTTCTACGCCAAGGTGCTGCCGGGCAATAAACCAATGCTGGCCGTATTCCATAACTCCGGCTACAAGGTCAATACGGAATTCGACGGCGAGACATACAGCATATCCTATGAACTCACAGATAGAGAGAGGCAGTAGCAGCCGTGAAATCATCCGCCTTCATTTATTCCACTAGGCTCGAAAAGTACTCCTATCCCCCGGAGCACCCGTTCAATACCATTCGCGCCACGAAAACTCGCCAGATTCTCGATTCGATGCAGCTTCTCTCCGGCGACGGCAGAAGCGAAGTGCCGCCTGAGCCGGCCGACAGGGTCGTCCTCAAAAAGTTCCACACCGCGCGTTATCTTCATACCCTCCAGAGGGCCTCCACCGGCCGATGGGAATACGAAGCGCTCGGTATGGGCCTCGGCACTACCGACTGCCCCGTCTTCAAGGGAATGTACGAATACGCCGTGCTCGCCGTCGGCGCCACCCTCACCGCCGTCCACCTCGTCCTCGACGGCAAAGCACACGTTGCCTTCAATCCCTCCGGCGGCTTTCACCACGCCCACCCCGAACGCGCCTCGGGCTTTTGCTATATCAACGACGTGGCGCTTGCCTGTATGGTCCTCGCCGAGCAGGGCAAAAGGGTTCTATCCCTCGATGTTGACGTTCATCACGGCGACGGTGTCACCGCCGCATTTTATGACCGCTCGGACGTTATGACAATATCGCTGCACCAGAACCCGCGAACGCTGTTCCCCGGAACCGGATTCGAAAATGAAATCGGCACAGGCAGTGGCCGCGGCTACTGCGTCAATATCCCATTGCCCATCGGCACATTCGACGAGGCCTATTTGCTCGCTATTAAAACCGTTGTTCTGCCTTTGATACACGCCTATAAGCCCGACGTTTTCGTATTCGAGCTTGGCGCCGATGCCCTCGCCAATGACCCGCTTGCGAACTTGCGCCTGACCAATAACGTTTACGTGGAAATCATCAACAATCTGCTTTCCTTCGGAAAGCCCGTTATTATGACAGGTGGCGGCGGCTACAATATCGAGAATACCGCCCGCGCCTGGGCGCTGGCCTGGACCGTTCTTTGCGGGCAAGCCGACTTGTTAGACGTCAATATCGGTGCCGGCGGCGTTATGCTCCAGAATACCGAATGGCAGGGCGGCCTGCGCGACAGGGCTCTGCTCGTAACCGCTCAGCAGCGTGATTCCGTTCTGCCCTCCTTGAATACAACACTCGATATTCTCAAAGCCACCATTTTCCCCATCCACGGCCTGTAATTTCCCCGCGTTTTTGGCGGGTTTGTCTGCCGAATTAAACGTTTGTATTAAACATTTGTATTAAACATTTGTTCAACAAAAGCGCGCAAGTCGAAAACCCTTAGAAGCTGACTTTTTTAAAAATTTTTTTACTCTTTTACTCACAAGCACTTAAGTGTATTTCGGCCCTTCGTTTTCCATCAGGAAATCCCTTAGTTTTCGTCAAATTCGCGCAAGTTCGCGCCATAGGGTAGAGGGGCAACTATGGTTTTGCACCCTATGGCGCGAATCCTGAGCAAGGCCCGCTGCCTTCTTGCGGGAGCAAGATGAGGGCCGCGTCGAAGGATCTGGCCTGCGAAGGTCGGGTACCTCGACTTTGCTTTGCAGTGCTCGGGATGACATTGGAACATTAATGGGCGCCTTGGGATGGAGGCTTCTTGCCTGCCCCTGCATGTTGTAGGCAGGGGTGGTGCTCCCTGGGCAAATTTAGCCCCTCAATTTATTGGGGGGTTCCCGCCGTAGGCGGGCAGAACGGTTTGTGGTTGGTGGCAATGAACTCTGAACAATGAACTATGAACTAGAAATAATGGGTCCCCTGTTGCGGAACCAATGGGGGCAGGTTCCCGGGGATCTGCGCTCCGCTACGAGAGGGGTGATTTATGAAGGTTAAGTTAACAATAAGTATTCTCGATTGGCTGGACCTTATTTTCGTCTGGCCGGTATTGCTTTATCGATATTTGAAATTCGGCTACGCCTATCGAAGAATCTATTTAGGCCAGGACGAATGGACGCTTGTCGAGCCGGCCGATTACTATCCCCTAAAAAAGTTCAACTGGTTTCTCTGCGGTAACGGAAAATTCTTCTATGCATTCACAACCCTCAAAATCGGCCCCGGAAAAACTAAATTGGCCAGTATGCACCGGATGCTTATGGACCCGCCGTCTCATCTCTTGGTTGACCACCGCAACAACGCTTCTCTCGACAATCGCCGCGCCAACCTCCGTCTCGCCACGCACTCCGAGAACTGCTGCAACAGGCAAAAAATAAAAACCAAAACCTCCTCGAAATACATCGGCGTCTATTTCGAAAAACGCACCGGAAAATGGACCTCCAAAATCAGAATCCCCGGAAAACGAATCTGGCTCGGCCGGTTCGACTCCGAAATCGACGCCGCCCGTGCCTACGATAAAGCTGCTCTTAAATACCATAAGGAATTCGCCCGTCTCAATTTTCCCGAAGCGTAGCGAAGGTCCCCGAGAATATGCTTACATGGTCTGGCAGCAGGGGACCCAGGCCACCACTAACGATGTACGCTTCACGAGATACGAACGACGATTTTATCCGCCGTAACTTACCCGCCATCCGTATGGCGGATTCAACATTTCGCTGCCTTCCGCTCGCCTCGGTGTAGCCAAAGGCGAAGCCGGGTCCAACGTCCTCAGCCTGCCTCGGCGAAGCGTAGGAAAGACGGGTCTTCTGTTCTTTTGCCCTTGAAACCCGGGCGAAATCTGAATTATTGCTATTATTTTAGTGGCAGCATAAAATCGGCGCAGAACGTGTATAATGTTATCGTGAAACAGGGAATCACAATGGCAGAATATGAAGACCTTCCTTTCGATGTCCGTCCCGATCTTTCGCCGTACATAACGCATCTCACAAAAAACACCCGAGTAGAAGATGATTATTCAGCATTTGAAAATCTTATTTCGATTTTACACAAAGGTGAGATTTGGGGAAGCAGTACCGGAAAAGGATTTATCAAGGGGCCTAATAAAGCCGTCTGTTTTATGGATATACCTATGTATTGCCTTAAGTATGTACTAGATCGAGAGAATGCTAACCCAGATCACCCGAGATATGAACCATTCGGTGTTATCATAACAAAACGTTTCGCTTATAAAAAGGGATGTCGACCTGTATTGTACCTTTCAAATTCTGAGATTAAGAAACTTAGAATACTCCGGGACGAACTTTGGAGAGTTGTAAGACTTGAGGTTTTAGGTAATAGATGGATTAGTTGGCTTCACGAGCGTGAGTGGCGTTGCAAGGGAAACTTCAAAATGCCATTAATTCCTATTGCAGTTCTTGTTAAGAACACAATGTATGCAAAAATACTAGCAAGGAAAATCGCAAAAGAACCCAAGAAATTTAAAGCTAAACCTCAAAGCATCATCCCACTAACAGTTCTTTGCCAAGGTTTACCATATCTATGAACAATGAACCACGAACTATGTTCAGAACTCTGGCCTTGAAAAAAGGGAATAATCTGAAGGCTTGCTATCATCATATCGACATCATAAAATCACTATAATCCTGTGTAGTAGTGTTATTATAAACTGGCCTTAAGAAATGAAAATACCAGCGTTCAATGAAGCTAATCTGGAACAGGTATGTAATGTCTTGGGTGATACAGACACAGGCCTGACCGGAAGCGAAATCGGACGATACCTCAAGGAGTGTAGTATTACTGATCTTAATTCTGGGATGACAAAACGTATTCGATTGTATCAAGCCCTTTTGGCACGACAGCGTTCAGATGGTTGTGCAAACAATATTTGTGCTTTCATACAACGAGTCATGAATCCCGTCTTATATGTACAGTCGCCAGATTATTTTCAAAAAAAGCAGACTGAGATTAATCATGTTCTATCGTTTGAGGGGCTGAAGTTAAATGACGAAGGCAAACTTGAACACTGCAAGCAAGCACGAACAATAACCGATGCTCACGAAGCTGCAGACCAGCTTCGTCGTAAACTCAGAGATCGCGGCGTTCATTCCGACGTACTCAGATTCTGTCGAGCAGAATTAGTGGAGGGTAATTACTTCCACGCTGTACTTGAGGCCGCGAAGAGCGTAGCGCAAAAGATTCGGGACAAAACAGGATTTACATCCGATGGTGTAGAACTTGTAGACGCTGCTCTCGGAATTGGAAAAAAGGCATATCCAGTTTTGGCCTTTAGTTCACTCTCAACTGATTCTGAGCTAAGTGAGCACAAGGGATTAACGAACCTAATGAAGGGATTCTTCGGGACCTTCCGCAATCCAACTGCTCATGCACCACGGATTGCTTGGATGATCACAGAACAAGATGCTCTCGATATGATGACAATGGCCTCTCTCTTACACCGCAGACTTGATAACGCAATTAAAACGGATGCTTAATCTTGGGAAAAGTTAAAAAATACTCGGCCCAGCATCTTTTAACGTACCGGCTAATTCAATTCGATGTAAGAATAAATAAAATATTGCTGTATCTGATTTTGAAGAAAGAGCAAAGCAATGGCATTTTTCTCTCGTAGAAAAGAGCCGGAACAGATTGGTCTAGAATTATCTTGTCGATTTAAGAAAGTTATTTCGACTATTCCCGACGAATTGTCATCTATTGATGTTGATGAAATTCTTTTTAATCTGGAAGATGTCGATAAAACACAAATAATTAGAGAGTTGTCGATTTTGACATTTATCAGTCAGAGACTTGCTATTCAGCATTGTCAGAAGAAGAAAGGAGGAAAGCGTAGCGAAGACGAAAGGAAAGCAATTTGCAGTGCTTTTGACTCACATGCCATAGAATATCTCGATAAGTCTTCCGAATTTTACAACTTATTAGACCAGAGGGGCGAACAGTATTTTAAGCTATTACAGTCTCATCTTGATGAGATTCAACGGGGAGAATGGAAGAAGTTCTTTGAAAGATTACGATTTGAGTTTGAGCAGTATTGTCGTGGAGGTGGTAATGAAGATGACCCAGTTATTGTAGGTTCGTTCTTTTCACAGGTCCCTTTATGGCTTCTCTCTTCTCATTATTGGTCTGAAGGCTTTACTTGGACTTTCAAATATCTTGTTGAGAATGAATAATTAACTAAAAAAGAATGAAAGCAGAATATTTTTTCTTAGTAAAAACTCGGCCCGGAAGTTTTTAGCTGCCAGGCCGATTCAATCTTTGCAACCGTTTAACGAGTTTCTTTTGCCTTACGCACTTATTTTCGCCGGCGGTTTCAGTGTCATCGCAACGCCGGCTGCTACGATACAGGCAATTCCGGCCGGCGTAAACGCCCACCACCACGCCTGAGCGTTACCCATAATTCCGCCGAGCATCGGCCCGACCAGGCCGCCTACGCCGTATGCCATAAAAACCCACGGATAATTGATTCCGACGTTTTTGTTGCCGAATAAATCCGCGGTCGCGGCAGGGAACAAGGCGAAGTTTCCACCGAAATTGAAGCCGATAATAGTCGCTCCCACGTAAAGACCAATCTCGCTTCGGCCAAGAAAGAAAAACCCAATCATCATAACGCCCTGTATCAGGTTCATCAGTGCGATTGAATTTTTTCTGCCTAATTTATCCGAAGCCAAACCCCATATAATCCTGCCAAAACCATTGAACAGGGCGTAGAAAAGCCCCATCGCCGTTCCCGTGACGATACTGGCCCTGGCTTCATCGATTCCGGCTTTGGACAGGGCATCCATACCGAATAGTTTGATAATTCCGATGACCATCAGGCCCGCCATTGCCCCGACGGTGAAATTGAAGAACAGGACCCAGAACTGATACGTCTTGGCCATTTCGCCCGGTGCAAAGTCAACTCGGCCCTCGCTTCCCGCGCCGGTTGCAGGAGGCGTCCAGCCCTTAGGCAGCCAGCCCTCCGGCGGATTTACCATAAATATAGAACCAATGCCGACCAGAACGGCAAACAGCACGCCATAAAGCTTGAATACCGCGCTGACGCTCCAGCCGGCGCCGAATAATCCTTTCCAGCCGGGCGTCAGGTCTATCGGCCCGAATTGAAAGCCCTCTGTCAGCTTCACCCATATAAGAGCGCCGAAACCGAAGCCCGCAACTGCAAGGCCCATTATCAGCCCCTTCTTGTCCGGGAACCATTTCGCCAGCGCCGCTATCGGGCAGACATAGCCCAGTCCGATTCCGGCTCCTCCGAGCACGCCGATGCCGAGGAGCATACCCCAGAAATTGTTTCCTGAAAAGCCGGCGAGAAGATAACCCAGCCCTAAAACAATCCCGCCCGAAAGAGCGACTATCCTTGGTCCCGCTTTCTTTTGCCATTTACCAGCAAAAAGCGCCATTACGACGGCAAATACCACCAGCCCGGTCGCAAAAACCCACTGAGTTGTAGCTGCACTGAATCCATACGGCTCCATCGTCAGCTTTTTAGTAAAAGCCGACCACGCGTAAATCGCCCCAAGGCATAATTGTATCAATATGCCGCCCACGACCACCAGCCAGCGATTCATTACCTTTTGCTCATTCATGTCGACTCCTTTCGTTGAAATGTAAACGGGCGCACAATTTTCTATCGTGCGCCCGACAAACTCTTACCTCTCAAATCCGCAATCCGCAATCTGTAACCGGTAACCAGCATCAAGTATCTAGTATCCAGTATCGAGTATCGAGAATTTACTTGCCTCGTCCTTTTACCAATGCTTCCACAACGCTCGGGTCGGCCAGCGTCGTCGTATCGCCGAGACTGTCCGTATTGCCTTCGGCAATCTTGCGCAGAATCCTTCTCATAATCTTGCCTGAACGAGTTTTCGGCAGCGACGGTGCGAATTGTATCGCCTCCGGCGCCGCAATCGCTCCAATCTCCTTGCGAACGTGCATAATCAGCTCTTTTTTCAGCTCATCGCTTTCGGCTATTCCCTCTTTCAGTGTAACGAAGGCATAAAGCCCCTGTCCCTTGATTTCGTGCGGAATCGGCGTTACCGCCGCCTCAGCCACCTTCTCGTGGCTGACTAAAGCGCTTTCCACCTCAGCCGTGCCGATTCGGTGCCCTGAGACGTTCACAACGTCATCGATTCTGCCCATCAGCCAGTAGTCGCCGTCCTCGTCCTGTCGGCAGCCGTCACCGGAGAAATACAAATTCTCGAACATTGTGAAATACGTATCGATGAATCTCTCATGGTCGCCCCACATCGTCCGCATCATCCCCGGCCAGGGCTTGCGAATACACAGCTTGCCACCCTCATTCAGCTCGCACTGTGATGAATCATCGCGAAGAATAATGGGGTCAACGCCGAAGAACGGCCGACACGCACTGCCCGGTTTCAGCGTATGCGCACCCGGCAGCGGAGTTATCAGTATCCCCCCCGTCTCCGTCTGCCACCACGTATCTACGATGGGACAAGTGCTGTGGCCGATTTTTTCGTAATACCAGATCCAGGCCTCGGGGTTGATTGGCTCGCCAACGGTGCCGAGTATTCGCAGGGAATCCAGCTTATACTTTGCCGGCCATTGTTCGCCCTGACGCATTAGGGCACGAATGGCCGTGGGGGCGGTATAGAAAACCGTTACGCCGAACTTGTCGCAGATTTGCCAGAACCGGCCGGCATCGGGATAGGTTGGGACGCCCTCGAACATCAAGCTCGTCGCGCCGTTGGCCAACGGTCCGTAAACGATATAGCTGTGGCCCGTTACCCAGCCGATGTCGGCGGTGCACCAGTAAATATCATCGTCGTGCACGTCGAAAATAACCTTGTGGCTGAACGCCACAAAAAGCAGATAACCTGCAGTTATATGCACGACGCCCTTGGGCTTGCCCGTCGAGCCGGAGGTATAAAGAATAAATAATGGGTCGTCGGCGTTCATTTTTTCCGGCTCGCACGCCTCGGAGGCCTTGGCCATCTCGTCGTGATACCAGGTATCCCTGCCGGCTTTCATATTGCACGGCTCATTGTTTACCTTGACGA
>Ga0315549_1004245_pt1 | contig 12217 bp, 11 predicted proteins | sample SalMarSW160200MG_FD_203101 | JGI IMG/M metagenome (GOLD analysis project Ga0315549, IMG submission 203101) | Salt marsh sediment microbial communities from the Plum Island Ecosystem LTER, Massachusetts, United States - Salt Marsh Sediment SW1601-200 ... | reverse complement strand
TTCCGCCCTTAGCTTTTCTATTCTATCTCTGGCTTTTTCTGGTTCCATAATGCTTGATTGCTATTATATTACATTTGGCCGGGTCTAACTACTATGGCTTAAGTATAGCAAAGCCGGTGGCTGGGCAAAAGATAAAAGGTTATAATACATCTTAAGATAAACTGGGGGTGGGGGTAAGCTAGTTTTAGAGGTCGTTTTGCGTCCCGCCCACCCTCCCTGAGAGGCTTCGCCTCTAAAATTCTCCTGAAGGGGGAGGGGAAAGTAATATTTCCCCCACTTGGGAGGTGGGGCAGAGAGAGTCTAAGAGGGTGTAACCCTTTTGGGCGGGTGGGTATGGGAAGAAAAACACCGTTTAAAAGGGTGGCGGGTGGGAAAAGATATAAAGAGGTGGAGGGGCAAAATGAACTGGATAAAATGGGTTATCGTATCACTGGCTGTACTGGTTTTTGTGGGCGCCGGCGGTTATGCCGTTTACTACGTGGCTTATGACATGGGCGATACGGAGGGATATGGCCGGGGATATTCAACGGGTCAGGATATCGGCTACAGCGCGGGTGAGCAGGCCGGCTATAGTAAAGGCTACGACCTGGGCCAGTCCGAGGGCTACGATGATGGTTATAACCTGGGCCAGACCGACGGCTACGATGCTGGTTATGACGAGGGCAGGGAAGCCGGCTTTGGCCACGGTTACACCTTGAGAGACCCCACTTATGAAGAGGCGGTAAGCTTTCTGGAGAGGGATAAGACCAGTGACAATGAATATAATAATGATGACTACGGGGTTTATGTCTGCAGTCACTTTGCCCGGGATGTCTGCAATAACGCCGAGGCCGAGGGGCTGCGCTGCGCTATCGTTCATCTGGTGTTTCCCGAGAACGGGCACGCTATAGTGGCCTTTGATACCGTCGATGAGGGGCTGGTCTACTTTGACGCTATAACAGATGAGAGGGCTAACCCGGAAGTGGGTAAACGCTACTATAAGTGTATAGTGCCCAGGCCGGGTTTCTATTATGTACCGCCTGATAATGATGACACCATACTGGATATCCTGGTTACCTGGTAGCGGGATAGTCTTTTATGCCGGGAAAAGATATAAAACGGGGGGCTGGCCGGTTTTTAGCGGCTGTTTTACTTCCCGCCCAACCCGCCCTAAGAGGCTGTGCCTCTGAATTTTCCCGGAAAGCAGGGTGGGGTTAAAGAATTTTAAAGGTGAAACCCTTTTGGGCGGGTGGGTATGGGAAGATAGAGAACTGTTGCAAAAGGGGAATTTTGGTTCCAAAAAGTCTTTATAAGCTTGTCCCTTTCTAAATTATACGGTAAACTTAGGTTAGCTGAATCCCCTATATAGAAAGAGGCAACCTTGGCTGAAATCCGTCCCTTCCGGGGAGTGCGTTATAACCGGGAACTGGCTAAAGACCTGGCCGATATTATCTGTCCCCCGTATGATGTTATTACCCCACAGATGCAGCAGGAGATGTATCACCGCAGCCCCTATAACTTTGTCCGCATAGAGGCTGGGCGGGAGTTACCGCAGGATACTAATACGGATAATAAATATACCCGCTCCGCGGCTACGCTGGGGCAGTGGCTGGAAGAGGGGGTACTTACGGCCGACCCGGCGCCGGCTATATATATACACGACCATTATTTCAGCTACGAGGGCAAGGAGTACCGGCGCCGCAGTATAATCGCCGGGGTAAGGCTGGAGGAATGGGATAAGCGGGTCGTCCGTCCTCACGAGGGCACGCTGGTTGAGCACAAGGGCGACCGCTTTAGCCTGCTCTGGGCGCTCAAAGCCAATACCAGCCCCATCCTGGCCCTGTTCCAGGACCGGGGAAAGCGGGTGGCCAAGCTGCTGGCTAAAGCTGGGGAGAGCCAGCCGGTAGTTAATTTCAGCGAATCCAATGGCGAGAGGCATGAGCTGCGAGCGATTACTCAGCCCGAGATGATTAACAAATTGGCTGGCTGTTTTGTCGATTCGCCGCTGTATATCGCCGACGGGCACCACCGCTACGAGAGCGCGCTGGCCTTACAGCGGGAGAGGCGCGCCGATGTTTCGTCATCGGGTGATGAGGACTACAATTTCGTTATGATGGCACTGGTGGGCTTTGACGACCCCGGTGTCCTGATTCTGCCGCCTCACCGGCTGGTGGGGGGGATACCTAAAGCCGCTTTGAGCCAGCTGGCGGCCAAGCTAAAGTCTTTGTTTGAGATTGAGGAGCTTCCGCTTGGTGCGCCCGATGTCTGGGGTAAAGTCGACCGGCTGCTGGCCTCCGGAGGCAAAGACGAGGTTAGATTTGCCCTTTTCGGGCTGGCCGAAGACCGCCTGCTGATACTAAAGCTGCGCGATATTGCCGCCGCCAGCCGGATGATGCCCTATTTCCACTCCGAGCTGTATAAGAAGCTGGACGTCAGCGTGCTTGACCACGTCATACTGGAGGAGTTTCTGGGGCTGGGCAGCGGCGGGGAGGGGGCGGTACTTGCCTTCAGTTACGAGGGGCGGGATGCCGTTAACCGGGTGCTGGAGCAGGAATACCAGCTTGCCTTTCTGTTGAGGCCGATTAAGCCGGAGGTAATCAAGGCTGTTGCCGACGCCGACGACAGGATGCCGAGAAAATCGACCTACTTTTACCCCAAGGCTCCGGCGGGACTGGTGCTATATAAGCTGGGATAGCATTATCTAGCTGGCGCTAAGTAGACTGTATGTAACGTCTCTTACCCACTCTTATAATATCATCTTTTTTAACAGTATAATTTACGTCCTTAGCTCTTTCATCATTAACATATACGCCACCCTGGTCAATGAGACGCCTGGCTTCGCTCTTACTTTTAGCCAGCCGGTTTTCCACGAGATAATCCTGAAGACTCTTGCCTGACTTGGTACCCAGGGCTATCTCCTCCGGCACCTCTTTGCGCTGGACTGTCCTTTCAAAGTGCCCTTCGGCTTCGGCGGCGGCCTTCCCGTCATAGAGCTGGGTAATGATTTCCCGCGCCAGGCGTTTTTTGAGCGTCATGGGGTTGGCGTTGGGGTCGTTTTTGAACTCCTTTAGCTCCCTGTCGGGGACATCGGTAAGAAGTTCAAAGTAGGTCATCAGCAGGCTGTCGGGAACGGACATCGCCTTGCCGTATATCTGCTCCGGCGGCTCGGCAACGCCGATATAGTTGCCCAGGCTCTTGCTCATCTTCTGGCTGCCGTCGGTGCCCACCAGCAGGGGGACCATAAAGCACTGCTGGGCGGGCTGGCCCATCATAGATTGCAGCTCCCGTCCCACCAGAAAGTTGAACTTCTGGTCGGTGCCGCCGAATTCGACATCGGACTTAATCGCCACCGAATCGTAGGCCTGGAGGAGGGGGTAAAGCAGCTCGGTGATGGCGATGGGTTTTTCGGCTTTATAGCGGGCGCTGAAGTCGTCCCGCGCCAGGAACTGAGCCACGGTGAACTTGCTGGTGAGCTGGATAATATCGCTAAGGTCGAACTTGCCGAACCATTCGCTCTGCCACCTGATTTCGGTCTTTTGCTTATCGACTATCTTGAAGAACTGCTGCATATAGGTCTCGGCGTTGGCCTTGACCTGCTCCAGGGTCAGCATTGGCCGGGTGACCGACATGCCGCTGGGGTCGCCAATCTGGGCGGTCCAGTCGGCGACGATGAGGACAATCTGGTGCCCCATCTCCTGGAACTGGCGCAGCTTGCGCAGGGCTACCATGTGGCCTAAATGGATATCGGGGAAGCTGGGGTCAAAGCCCTCCTTCAGGCGCAGTTTCTTGCCCGAGCGCAGAAGCGCCCTCATCTCTTCTTCGACGATGATTTCCGCCACCCCGCGTTTCAGCACATAATCGATATCTAGGTTTGTCATAACTTAACTTCCACCTCTGGTTTTTAGCATGTCTTTGCCCTGTATTATATCTTCGGCTATCTGCTCTTTTAGCTGCTCTGGTGTATCAAACTTTTTTTCGTCACGGAGGCGCCCGATGATATCTATTGCCAGCTCCCGCCCGTAGAGGTCACCGTTATAGTCAAGGAGGTAGACTTCGACCATCCGCTGGCCTCCGCCGAAAGTGGGACGGTGGCCGATGTTGGTCATGGCGGAGTAGGTCCTGCCGTCGATATGAGCCCGGCAGGCATAGACGCCCCCGGCGGGGAGGGCCTGCCCCGGCTCTATGTCCAGGTTGGCGGTGGGGAAGCCTAAATCCATGCCGCGTCTGTCTCCGGCAACTACCCGTCCCTGCAGGCTAAAGGGGCGCCCCAGCAGCTTCTGCGCCTGTTTCATATCGCCTTCGGCCAGCGCTTTTCTGACGGCGGTGCTGCTTACCACCTGACCGTCTATGGTCATCGGGGGCACCACGGTTACGCTGAAGCCCATCTCCTGCCCCAGCCGGCGCAGGGCGCTGGTATCGCCCTGGCGGTCTTTGCCCAGGGCGAAGTCGGGCCCGATGACCAGCCCCTTCATTTTGAGGTATTCTTTGAGTAACTCTAGAAATTGTTTCGGGCTTAAACCGGCTAGCTGGGGGGTGAAGGGGAGAGGGAGAACAATATCTACGCCTTCATCCCGGAGGAGGGCTATTCTCCGGTCAATGCCGGTAAGGGAGGGCAATCTGGTTTGGGGGGAAAGCACCTCCTTGGGATTCTGGCTGAAGGTTATCACCCCGCTTGAATAGCCCTGCTTGCGGGCAAGCTCCTTCAGTTGAGCGATAAGGTGTTTGTGCCCCAGGTGCACCCCATCAAAGACGCCGATGGTTAATAGCATTTCCTTTTGGGGGGTAATACTGCCCAGTTCTTGCTCTACCGACATAGCTTTTTATACTAGCATACCCCCATATTAGCGTCAATTCTTCCCACCCTCCCACTCTCATAAGCTGTGCTTCTAAAACTTTCTTGAAGGGGAGTCTTAGAGGGGGCTTCGCCCCCTCTTTCATATTATTCCCCCTCTCCAAGATTGGAGAGGGGGATAAAGGGGGTGAGGTTGATAAAGAACTAGGGGGTGAGGTAAAGAGACCTGAACACCTCACTTTTTTGTGCTATACTTGGCTCTAAGCTGATAATATTCTGCTTGAGGAGGTTGACATGGTAACTGCGGCGCCAAGGACCTGGAAGGCGACCACGGCCGGTGTCCTCAACATCGTTGCAGGAGGCTTGAACGGCCTGGGGGCATTAGGGATTATTATCGCCATTTCTGCCTTTGGCAGATTGAGCCCAATAATAATGGACTTTCTGCCGCCTGAACAAGCCTCTTCTATCACGCCCATCATTATCCCCATACTGGTAGCTTCTCTGGTATTGAATATAGCAGGTACGGTGTTCCCCATAATCGGTGGGGTATACGCCCTGCAGAGGAGGAAATGGGGATGGGCGCTGGCCGGCTCGATAATAGCTATATTCAGGTCGTCCATCCTTGGGATACTGGCCACGATATTTGTGGCCATGGCCAGGGACGAGTTTGAATAGCCGGGGCTTTTACTGTTTTAGATATACCGGATTAAGTTAATCCCCTTTTGCCCTCTTGACGGAGCGGGCTATCCATATGGTTACCAGAACGGCTATTATGGTAACCACGACGGCGTAGGTAAGCAGAGCCACTATATTGTCGGCCGAGCCGAAAGCGGCCTCGAATATTGCTCTGATGGCTCCGTTCCAGGCGAGTGCCGCCACCAGACCGAAGGCGGCGGTGATTAAGGCGGCGATTTTTTCCATTACTTCCGCTTTCATTTCTGCTTACCCCCTTTGTTATTTAATATTATCGTATGATATGTCAGTGCATAGTCACTGTCAATGACTTTTTGGGGGGTATCACCCGGTTTTTAGCGTGTGTTTTTCTTCCCCGCCCCGACCCGCCCTGCAGAAGTGATACTTCTATCAATTTCTTCTGAGGGTTGGGTGGATAAGGGAATAATCTTCTCCCCGCTGGGGGTGGGGTTTAAGAGTTAAAAAAGGCGGAGCCTTTTGGGCGGGTGGGTGGGTAGAAAGAGAACCGATGGAAGCGGGGTGGGAGAAGATATAAAATAGGGGTGGGGTAAAGAGACCTGAACACCTCTCTTTTTTATGCTATACTTTGCTTGTGCCAGCGTAGCTCAGGGGTAGAGCAGCGGTTTCGTAAACCGCCGGTCGACAGTTCGAATCTGTCCGCTGGCTGTCTTTGATTGCGGGCACTTTTAGGCTGGCCGGCTCCCCGCGCTGCTATTCAGCGGGAATCACATAACGCGGGTGCTTATTATAGACCATGTAATAGGGAGTATCCCAACCGACGTCCTCTAGGGGCACCAGTCTCCTGAAGCGCCCTTCGGCCTCAGCCTTATCCAGGGCTTTTTCAAATTGGTTCTTAACACGCCAAAGCCTGTCTTTAGCAAGAGACTCATAATCTGCTTCTATAGCCCCCTCAGGGCAGATCATTTCACAGAAATAACAGGGCCGGCAGCTCTTGGCGAAGACCGGGGGGGATACAGACAGGTCGATGGCATCCTGCGGACAATTATCTATACAAAGACGGCACTCGGGGTAGCGACACTTCTGCATATTGAGTTTTGGTCGGGGTCTGAGGATTCTATGGGGAGGCGGTACTGGCATCACCGGCAGTGGCGGGATGAGTTGAGGTCCCTCTGCTAATATTCTCCGGCTGAGTTCAGCCATTTCCTTGCCAAAATCTTCTGCTTCCTTCAGGTCTATTTCGTCAGGGTGTCCATCAGTAGGATAGGGTTTCGGGTGTCCCGGCAGATTGACGCTCCCGTACCAATCACGAAGCCCAATAACTATTAAGCCCTTTTTATCCAACAGACTAACTAGTGTCGGGAAAAACCGTTCTGGCAATGCACCATGAGTGCAAAAGGCGAAGGCGTGCTTCCCCTGTAGAGGAGGCAGACTATTTATGAAGAGCTGGATATGAGGAGGAACTCCACCCCAAACCGGGCTGCCCAAGCCGATCAAATCGTAGTCAGCCAGATGCCGAATGTCTATTTCATTAATCGTAGCTATATCACACTGTTCCACCAGCTGGCTCATCCCTTTATGAATCGCCTGAACTACCTTCTTAGTATTTCCTGTCAGGGAAAAGTAGATTATTATGCTTTTCATAACGAAATACTCAAGGGGGCTGAGATTCAGTTTGAGGTAATCCTGGGAGAACTGATTGGCCAGTTATCCTGAGATCTGAATGAATCTTTCTAGCTCAATCCTGCTCTTGGCCCGTATCTTTCTATAGATGTTCTTGACATGTGTATGTACCGTCAGTTTGCTAATGTAAAGCTTGTCCGCAATTTCGCTGTAGGACATGCCGGCGATAATACAGTTAATGATTTCTAGCTCTCTTTTACTTAGACGCTGTTTGGCTTTTGTTATAGTTTCTAAACCCCCGCCGTTAGTGAGATTATGCATCGCTACCATGAAATTTGGCACTGAATTTGTGTGATTGGCTTTCCATACCAATGAGCATTCAATGCGGAATTTCGCGCCATTTTCGGTAATCAAAACTCTTCCTTTGGGCAAAGAAACAGGCTCATCCGTTACTTTAAGTGAATGAAGTAGTTCAGAGCAGTTATTAATAATACAGGATGGTACGGGGAATTCCCCTCCTTCAAGATTTGGTGCGCCATTTGCTGCAGCACCAGAGAGATGTTGGCAAATCTCCTTTGCTTTAGCATTGAGATATATGGGCCTGAACTTCTGATCTAATAGAAGCAGCCCCTCGGTATCAAGGATATCGGTAGATATGAGGTTTTCTTTTCCAAGGTGAATTTTTGAAATTATACCGATATTACGCATGGCAACGGCAAGATGAGGTGTAAGCATCTCAGCTTTTAATACGTCCCTTTTGCTATAATCCGGCTGTTTCTTGGAGCGCCAAAGCGTAATCATACCTATCAAATTATCTTTCCAGCGTAAAGCCAGGAATAGTTCCCTATATAAATGCTGCGGGCGCATAAAATAATTATAGAAATCAGACTTCCCCCAGTCCTGGAAGGAAATGGAGTCACCAGTTTTAAAGACGGTTTTTAATGAGGAAAGCGCCTCTGTTAACAGGGGGGAATACTGATAGTAATAATCATTGTATAATTTAGGATAAAGTTTATCTTCTTCCTTATGGCTATTCCCATCAAAATAAAAACTCCTCGTCTCGGCCATCTTCACAAGGCGCGGTGAATCACATTTTTCAATAACATGGAAAGTTGTGCACTCAGCGCGGAAGATTTTTGACAGGTGAGCAGATAAAATGTCCTCGAAGCTTTCCAGTCCTTCGCAATAATTGGCAAGGTAAGCCAGATTCAAAATATCGCGGTGATCGGCATTAGTCAACACACTCATACGCGATACCATATCATCTTCTCATTTTATTGTCAAAATACCCCTTTGGGGTATTGATTTTGTGAATGCGTGTTATTATAATGTGTGTTATTAGTGTATTATTATTGTATTATTATTGTGTTATTATATAGAACGGGTTTATAATTACCTTATTCTAACTAGATGATGGTTTATGAAAACTGATAAGAAGGTTGTATTACGGATTGATAACCTCTCCCTTAGTTTTGGTGGTGTCAGAGCCCTTATCGACGTGAGCCTGGATATACGGGATGGAGAGATACTGGCTATTATCGGGCCCAATGGTGCCGGTAAGACCTGTATTCTTAATTGCATAAACGGTTTCTACAAACCCCAACAGGGTGAAATAACTTACAACGGGCAAAAAATTACCCGGATGCGACCGGATAAGGTGGCCAAACTCGGCATCGCCCGTACCTTCCAGAACATCGAGCTGTACACCGGTCTTACCACCCAGGATAATCTTATGGCCGCCCGACACGTTTTGATGAAGCAAAACTTTATCACTGGCGCTCTGTATTTTGGCTGGGCGCACCGGGAAGAAATCGAGCACCGCCGCACGGTAGAGGAGATTATAAACTTCCTGGAGATAGAGTCGATCAGACAAAAGGTAGTGGGTGTTCTGCCCTACGGTCTGCGAAAAAGGGTGGAACTGGGAAGAGCCCTGGCCCTGGAACCGGAAGTCCTGCTCCTCGACGAGCCGATGGCCGGGATGAACCTGGAGGAAAAGGAGGACATCGCCCGCTTTATAATTGATGTCTTTGAAGGCCAAGGGGATACCTACCCCGATACCCCCGTACTCAGGGACGGCATCAAAACTATCATCCTGGTCGAACATGACATGGGGGTGGTGATGGGCATTGCCGACCGGATTATCGTCCTCGATTTCGGACGCAAGATTGCCGAAGGCACCCCGGACGAAATCAAGGCCAACCCCGAGGTTATTAAGGCTTATCTGGGTCAGGAAACATAAGCCGGGACTGGTTAAGAGGAGAAAATGCTGCAGGTAAACAACATTGAAGTTGCCTACATGAATATCATTCAGGTGCTGCGGGGAGTATCGCTGGAGGTAGGTGACGGCAAAATCATAGCTCTACTGGGGGCTAACGGCGCCGGCAAGACCACCACCCTTAAGGCAATCTCGGGGCTATTAAAGACAGAGGAAGGCGAGGTAACCGACGGCAGCATTGTTTTTGATGGCAAACGGATAGAAAAGTATGGACCGGTTGACATTGCTGCCATGGGCATAACCCAGATTATGGAAGGGCGACGGGTTCTTGGGCATCTTAGTGTTGAGGAGAACCTGATGGTGTTTGCCCATAATCGCAAAGACCGGAAAGAGGTCAAAAACGATCTAGATAAGGTCTTTGAGTATTTCCCCAAGTTAAAAACCCTCTGCCATCAGACGAGCGGTTATCTATCCGGTGGTGAACAGCAGATGCTGGTGATAGGCCGAGGGCTTATGGCGCGTCCCAAGCTCATGCTCTTGGACGAGCCTTCACTCGGTTTGGCCCCGCTAATGGTGCAGGAAATCTACGAAATTATCCGCCGGATCAATGCCGAACAAAAAATGGCGATATTACTGGTAGAGCAAAATGCCCGGGCCGCCTTGGGCATTGCCGATTACGGCTATGTCATGGAGAATGGCCGGGTAGTCTTGAGCGGGGGAGCCGATATGCTGAGGGATAATGAAGACGTTCAGGAGTTCTACATGGGGCTATCGGTGACAGGCTCCAAAAAGAGCTACCGTGAATTCAAGCACTACCGCCGAAAGAAGAAGTGGGTGAGTTAAAAAAAATAGGCAGGGGGCGATGACAACCGAGACGGAGCAAGTCTATATAGAAAAAGGGGACACCTGGCCCCAGGTGCTCAAATATAACTACGAACAGTATGGCGATAGTCACATCGCCATGCGCTATAAGCACCGGGGCGTATGGCAGCCTTATACCTGGAAGGACTACTATCTCAATGTCAAAAAGCTGGCACTCGGCTTACTATCCCTCGGCTTTGAACCCGGAGACAAGCTGCTAATTATTGGGGACAATGCCCCCCAGTGGTATTATGCCGAGCTGGCTGCCCAGGCCAACCATGGGGTCTCAGTGGGGGTATATTCAGATCTGCTTCCCTCAGAGATAAAATACATTGCCGAAAATTCCGAAGCCAGGTTTGCCGTGGTAGAAAACCAGGAGCAAATTGACAAGCTACTCGAGATTAAGGACAAGCTTCCACGACTTAAAAAGTTTATCTACTGGAACTATAAGGGGTTAGCCCATTACGATGACCCTATTTTAGCGGGGTACAGGGAGGTGCTGGAGCTGGGGGAAAAATACGAAAAGGAACACCCCCACATCTTTGAGGAGAATATCAAAACGGGTAAAGCCGATGATGTCTGCGCTCTTGTTTACACCTCGGGAACCACCGGAACTGAACCCAAGGGAGCCATCCATACCTACGAGACTATGAGTGCTGGTACCAACTATTATTTGCACCTGGACCCATGGCATAAGAATGATAATGTTGCCCCCTACCTGCCACCGGTCTGGATGCCTGAGCAATGGTTTGGGATTGGCTGCCACCTCCTGTCGGCCAGCATCCTCAACTTTGCTGAAGACCCGGAAACCCAGCAAGAGGATACGAGGGAAATAGGACCGAGCATAGTGCTCTACGGGGCCCGGCTGTGGGAGGCTCAGGCAGGAACGGTTCGGGCACGGATTCTAGGCGCCGATTTCATCAAGAGGTTCACCTTCCGACTGCTGATGCCCATCGGCTACAAGATAGCCGATTTAAAGTCTAGAAAACAAAAGCCAAACCTGTTTTGGAAAATACTCTATGCCCTGGCTCATATAGCCTTATTTAGACCTGTCAGAGACAGCCTTGGTCTGCCCAACGCCAGAATCTGCTATGCCACAGGGGCTATACTCAGCCCCGACGCCTTCAGGTTCTACCACGCCCTGAATCTCCCCCTTAAAAGCGTATATGGGTCAACGGAGGGCGGAGCTTTAACTGGTGCCAAGAATGATGACATCCGTATAGATACCGTAGGCCCGGTTCACGAGGGAACCGAGGTAAAAATAGCCGGTAATGGTGAAATTATTTATCGACAGCCTGGCACTTTCCTTGGTTACTATAATGACCCGGATAAGACTGCCGAGGTGCTTAAGGGCGGGTGGTTTTATAGTGGAGACAGCGGTTTCATTACCGAGGATGGGCACGTTGTCATTGTGGACAGGGTAAAGGACCTGGTTGAGCTGGCCAGTGGCGATAAACTGGCCCCCCAATTTATTGAGAGTCAACTGAGGTCCAGTCCTTATATCCAGGATGCCTGGGTTCTAGCTGGCCCGGATAGAGCCTACGTCTCGGCAATCATAGTAATCAACTATGCTAGCGTAGGCAGCTGGGCCGGGGAGAAAAGGGTGGCTTATGCCAACTTCACCGAGCTTTCCCAGAGCCCGGAGGTTTACGAGCTGGTGAAGCAGGATATAAACAGAATAAATAGCACTTTGCCGCCGGGTACCAGGGTGGGGAAATTCGTCAATCTGCACAAGGAGTTTGACCCCGATGAAGGTGAGTTAACCAGAACTATGAAGTTGAGAAGAACATTCATGGAAGAGCGCTACCGGGGGCTTATCAAGGCCATCTATAGTGATAAGACGGAGGTGCCGATAGAAGCTCAGGTCAGCTTTCGGGATGGGCGAACGGGCACGGTAAAGACCACTCTTAGCATCCAGTCTATTGAGGGGGCTACCCAATGACTTTCTTTCTACAGCTAATGGTAAGCGGTTTTGCCCTTGGCATGGTCTATGCCCTTATCGCCATAGGCTTTGTTATCATCCTTAAATGCTCCAAGGCATTCAACATTGCCCAGGGACACTTTGTCATGATTGGTGGTTATCTGGGCTTCACCTT